>Ga0193702_1000133_pt1 | contig 29666 bp, 33 predicted proteins | sample U3a1metaG_FD_143060 | JGI IMG/M metagenome (GOLD analysis project Ga0193702, IMG submission 143060) | Soil microbial communities from a riparian zone of the East river system, Colorado, United States - U3a1 | ecosystem: Environmental > Terrestrial > Soil > Riparian zone | place: USA: East River... | reverse complement strand
TCTTCCAGCTTTGTATATGATGTACGGTTTTTTGCAGCCAGTACTTCACGTTTTTTGTTGATGACGATTTTATCTAAAATGTTCATTTGCCCTCCAACCTCCGCCCGCTGGCGGGAAAGTTTTTGATTTGCAATTTATAAATTATCTTTTTAAACAAGCCCTCCGCCTGCTTCTCCCCAGCGAAATCGCTTAGTTTTTACAAAAGTGCTGACACTAATTTGTCAGTACTTTTCGCATTTTCAGGGGGAGCAAACAAGGCAAAAAGTGCGTTGGTAATGCAGAAACGGGCTTTTTAGCACTTCGGGTTAGCTTTTTACTGTTACACCCTGTTAACACTATTTTAGTGTAACAGCTGCGTAAAACTATACTACAGGTATAGTTTACATTGGGCACCGGTTTGCATTTAATCGCCGCCGGCTAAAATGTTAAATGCGATTTTTCTGACTCCTCCCCCTTTAGGGGGTCGGGGGGGCTAACCAATTCTGCATCAATTGTTTCCCATATTCAGTTAGTATTGATTCCGGGTGAAACTGTACGCCACGCACGTCAAATTCCTTATGCTTTAATGCCATTAATGAGTTATCGGCCTCGTCAATTGCAGTAACGGTTAATGAATCAGGCAGCGCATTCCCATCAACCACCCATGAGTGGTAACGGCCCACTTTAAAGCTTTCGGGCAAGCCAAAAAAGAGTTTCTCCTGTTTATCAGTTACCTTAATAGGGGTGGCAATGCCATGCATCGGCTGACTCAAATTATAAAGCTTTCCGCCAAAAACCTCGGCTATGGCCTGCTGACCAAGGCAAACGCCGAAGATGCTTTTTGTTGGCGCATATTTCTCAATTACCTCCAGCAGTAACCCGGCCTCGCTGGGGATGCCCGGGCCGGGCGACAGGATAATGCGGTCGTAAGCGGCCACATCGTCAATGTTGAATTTATCGTTCCTCCATACCTCGCATTGCAGGCCAATCTCGTTAACCAAATGCACCAGGTTATAGGTGAATGAATCGTAATTGTCAATTATTAAAATCCGGCCCCCCGGCCCCCTAAAGGGGGAGGAAGCTTGTATATTGTTTGTTTCAGTCATGTCTGTATTCATTAAACTTTTGTTCCCCCTTTAGGGGGCTAGGGGGCATCTAAAGTTCCTCCGCCAATTCTATCGCTTTCCTTAGCGCCGCTATCTTATTATCAACCTCCTTTAGTTCACTTTCAGCAATTGAGCCGGCAACTATGCCTGCACCTGCCTGGTAATGAAGCGTGCTGTTTTTGCTCAAAAACGAGCGGATCATAATGGCATGGTTAAAGTCGCCGTTAAAACCTAAGAAGCCTATTGCCCCGCTGTAAAAGCTGCGCTTGGTTTTCTCATTTTCATCAATGATCTCCATGGCCCGGTATTTTGGCGCACCGCTTAATGTTCCTGCCGGATAGGTATCGGCAACCACCTTAAATGATGATACGCCCGGGAGCAGCTTACCACTTACATGTGACACCAGGTGGATCAGGTGCGAATAGTATTGAACTTCCTTAAAGGCTTTAACCGCTACTTCACCACAATGGCGGCTGAGGTCGTTGCGGGCCAGGTCAACCAGCATTACATGCTCCGCAGATTCTTTCGGGTCGTTTTCAAGCTGACGGGCTATTTCCGCATCTTTTTCATCATCGCCGCTGCGCTTAAAAGTTCCGGCTATCGGGAAAATATTAGCGACTCCATTTTTTACGGTGATCTGCGCCTCGGGCGATGATCCAAAGATCCTGAAATCGCCGTAATCAAAATAAAATAAATAAGGGGATGGGTTTATGGAGCGCAGTGCACGGTACACATTAAATTCATCGCCCAAAAACTTTTTAGAAAAGCCGCGCGACGGAACAATCTGGAATACATCGCCGCGATAAATATGCAGCTTCATTTTTTCAACTACTGCCATAAATTCTTCATTGGTAAGGTTTGATTTTTCCTCATCCTTACTTTCAAAATGATATTCAGGGAAGTTTTTATTGTGGATCAGATCGGCTAATTTTTGGAGGCCGTTATTTTCTGCTTCGCCTTCGGGCTGGTTATGAAAAATATAAAGTTCATTTTTAAAGTGATCAATAGCGATGATATACCTGTATATATGGTATTGCATAACCGGGATCTTACGGGCAGTGTCAGCACTTTTCTTTAGTACAATAGTTTCAAAATGCTCGACCGCTTCGTGTGTAAAATAGCCGAAGATGCCATTGGAGATTATTTTGCCTGGTATAGGGTTAGTATCAAAGCTGCCAATAAATTCATTGATCTTGCTGATCAGGTCAAAGCTCCCGGGTACAAAGTTTTCTATGCTGTTATCAGGGTAGCTTATTTTAAGTGCGCCTTCATTCAAAACAAAGCCGCTTATCGGCTCGCAGCAAACATAGCTCATGCTGTTTTCGCGGCTGTGGTAATCCGAACTTTCCAACAGTAACGAGTTTGGGAAAACGTCCCGCAAGCGCAGGTAGATACTAACCGGGGTTGTGGTATCGGCAAGCAGCTTTTTTTGCGTTGTTATAATTTTATATTTCTTCATATTCCTTTAAAAGCGTATTAAAACAAAAAAACCCAGCGAATGAGGTTCGCCGGGTTTCCTATTTAGGTTTACAATTGATTAATCGATCAGATCAAAACGTTAGCCGGCTGCCAAAATTAATTGGTGCCACCAGCTATTTTTATAATTGATGTTGATCATTACGGTCACAAATTTATAAAGAAAATTGAATTGGCAAATTTTTTCTGCGTTTTTTTATGAACGGGAACCTAAAACAGGTAAATGACCGGCCATTATAGTAGCTACAATTATTAAAAACGCTATGATATAGTATATTGCAACAGTACGGTGTTTGCTTTCGGGCAATATTATCTTTTTTGATTTGCTGTGCCCTATGGTGATCAAAACAATAGCGATTACCATTCCCACCCAATGTTCAACAGTAAAATAACGGAAGGTTGGGTCTTTCATCGTTTCGCCGCTAAACTTAACAAATGGGCTTAAAAAAAACAGCACTATGCCTATAAGCAGTTGTGTATGCGCTGATATTAATGCGAATAAATTGATCTTGCGGTTAACCCCGGTATATGGCTTTTGGCCAAACCAGCCCAAAAGAGATTGAATAATGGCAACCAGTACCAGTATAAATACAAGATACCTGAACCCGGAATGAAGGTGTTGAATAATGCTGTACATATATTTCAAATAAAAATTTAGTCGAATATACGGTTTTGGGAATAAGACTTAAATATTTTATAAGTCTTACCTAATTAAAACGCCCTCGCCGTGTCTTTTGCCCAACTATCCAGATCTGCCATTTGTTGCGAATTATCTTTCGCCCATTTGGCGCTTTCAGGGGTGCTTAAACTAACCAGCCTTGCCAGTGCCGGCATATTTGGCGATTGTGCAAGCTGGTAAAAATATGCAGCCATATATTTCCTGAAAAAGTCATTGCCGCTTTGCTTTTCAGCCAGCTGCCCTGCATTAGTGAATATGGCTTTTAGTTCAGCGGTTAACAGATCGCCGGCGGAGGCATATCTTCTTTTGCTAAAATCAGCAATGGCTTGTGTTATGGCCTGGTTAAGGGCGCTGGTATTGGCATCAACAACATGCGGTGCTGCTTCGCCCGGCTCAGGCTTTAACGCGCCACCCTGTAAAATATGCTGAATATTTCCGTATGCTTCGGCGCTGCGGGCAGTATTTGGCTCAAGCAATATAAAACTGCAAAAACCAAGTAAAGCTTGCGCTCTTTTATTTTGGTGGAAACTAACAAGGGCGTACATGCGCTGCGTACTTGCATGTTTGGGGTCGAGTTTTATGGCTTCAATTGCATTTTTCTCTGCTTCGGCATATCGTCTATTTTTAAAATAGATGAGCCCAAGCAGGTCATACGCGGCAGAGTTTAGCTTGCTGTCGCCTTTAATAACTTTCTCCAGGTATGGAATGCCGTCTTTCCCTTTATCTGATAAAAATAAGGAATACGCCAGCTGGTAATCAGCATATAAATTACCGGTATCCAGCTTTAATGCCTGGTTGTATTTTTCTATCGCCCCGGCGTAATTTTTTTCATCATTGAGCTTTACGCCTTCCCTAACCAGCGCCCGAGCGTCTTCACTATTTTGCGCAAGAGCTTTACAACTTGCTGCAATTATAAGCAGGCCTGTTAACAGGATTTGAGAATATTTCATGCTCAAAATTAGGCAGCGCAATCAACTAAAAGAAAAATAATTAAAACATTACTTTATAACTGATGTATAATTTCTGACTTTTGCACCGTTTATTGCTGTGAGATATTTGCTTTATGAGATTAGTGTACAAACCCATTATAATATTTAGTTCTTTCCTGTTTATTTTAAGTTCCTGCTCTTCCAAACAAAAAGATAAAAGTGAAAAGCTGCCCGGTCCTGAGGCTCCGTTTGATACCAAAGCTTTTCTAGCCTACGATCCAAAAGATGCCGATAAAAAGATTGATGAAGTTATGCAGCAGCTTCATAAAACACGCGGCTTTAATGGCAATGTGCTTGTTGCCAAACATGGCAAAATAATATATCAAAAGGCAATTGGTTGGGCAGATTACCTGCATCGCGACAGCCTGAAAATAGGCTCGAAATTTGAGTTGGCATCGGTAACCAAAACCTTTACCAGCACCGCAATATTAATGCTGATGGAGCAGGGAAAGCTGAAGCTGGATGATGATGTAAAAAAGTTTTTCCCTGATTTTCCGTATGACGGCGTTACCATCCGCCTGCTGCTTACCCACCGTTCAGGCATGATGAACTATGTTTATTTTACCGATGACCTGTACCGCAGCCAGCACCTTAACCAAAGAAAGGGCATCACTAATGCCGAAGAAATGGCTTTGATAGCCCAGTACAAACCGCGGCCATTTAACAAGCCCAATGCCCGTTTTTTGTATAACAATTCAAACTTTATGGTGCTCGGGTCTATCATTGAGAAGGTAACCGGGCAGTCGTATGCTGATTTTATGCAGACGCACATATTTAAGCCGTCAAAAATGTTAAATACAGCAGTTTATTCAAAGGCGGTTTATGATAAAATTCCGGTTGATGTAGTGGGACACGACAGGGGGCAATGGCGCTATTCAGTGGTCCAGAACTTTTTGGACGGCCCCGTTGGCGATAAAGGCATTTATAGCACAGTTGGTGATCTTTGGCTTTATGACCGCGCTTTACGCGCCGGCAGGTTATTAAAACAAGCTACGATGGATTCGGCTTATGTGCCGCGCAACCCTATGGTTCACGGGCATTTTAGCTACGGCTACGGATGGCGTATTTTTGAGGCGCCCGGCAAGCAGGTTATTTACCACACCGGCTGGTGGCACGGTTTCAGGCATATTTATTTGCGTGATATAAAAGATGATATTACCATTGTATTGCTGTCAAACCTTTCGAACGGCAGCCTGTTAAAGTTAGATGACCTGTTTAAAGCCGCAGGCATGCCTATAGTACGCAAAAGTGCCTACAAGGGCAATGGTGATACGAGTGATGATTAATTAAATATTGTTGAAAAGTTGTAATGTTTGAATGTTGAAACGTTAACTTTAATTTATCAAAACCAACATTACAACTTTTCAACCTTACAACATTGAAACAACAAAATCATGTTCGATAAATTAATGCAGGCCCAGCAAATGGCGGGCGCAATGAAACAAAAATTAGATGCTATTACAGTAACCGGCACTGCCGAAGGCGGTAAAATTACCGTTACTGCCAATGCAAGTAAAGTTGTACAGTCGGTAGTTATTGATGATGAATTATTAAAGGAAGGCGATAAAGAACAGCTGGAAGAGCTTTTGGTTATTGCCATAAACAAAGCAATGGCACAAGCCGACAACGTGAGCCAGAGTGAAATGGCTGCCATAACCAAAGACATGTTTGGCGGCATGCTTTAACATATTTGAATATTGACATTCTGATGTTTAATTCGAGCTGCTGAATGTTGATTTTTGAACCATGAAGTAATGAAACCGGCACTTTGAGATTCATTATTCGCTATTAAAAACTAAAAAAATATCTAATGAAAACTACCTATTACGGACAGTCGACCTTTATGATTGAAACTGAAGGGAAAAAGCTGCTATTTGATCCGTTTATTACCCCAAACCCAGCTGCAAAAGCTATTGACATCCACAGTCTTAAGCCTGATTATATCCTGGTGTCACACGGGCACGGCGACCATGTTGCCGACCTGATAGAAATCCAGAAAAGCAGCGGCGCCATAATTATCTGCATTGCCGAAATAGCGAACTGGCTTGGCAAACACGGCATAAATAATGCCCACGGTATGAATATTGGCGGTGGCTTTAATTTTGATTTTGGCCGCGTAAAAATGGTTAATGCCATCCACTCAAGTACACTGCCAGATGGTTCACCAGGCGGAAACCCAGCCGGTTTCGTTATTTATGCCGATGGAAAGGCCATTTATTATGCAGGCGACACAGCGTTAACCTATGATATGAAATTGCTGGCCGATGAAAACCTCGATTGGGCCTACCTGCCAATAGGCGATAACTATACGATGGGTGTTGATGACGCAATAAAAGCAACCGGTTTTATTAACTGCAAAAATGTTATCGGCATGCATTATGATACCTTCCCGGTAATCGAGATTAATAAAGAAGAAGCTGCAGAAAAATTTATAAAAGCAGGCATTAATTTAAAGTTGCCCGTAATTGGCGAAAGCCTTGATCTGTAGATCAACATAAAATTAAAGGCCCCGGTATTTTACCGGGGCCTTTAATTTTATCAGTGTTTCACAACCATTGTATCTTTCTTTTTCTTAGTGGTTGTATCCTTGGTTTTTTTGGTTTTCTTCTTCGTTGTATCTGTTTGCATTGTTGGCTTAACAATACGCGGCGCTGCAATTGCATAAACACTTCCGTAGGAGATGGCTGCCAGGGCAATCATGCTAATTAGCTTTTTCATGATTTTAAATTTATGTTAATACTGATAGTTAATTACAGATTAAACTTTACGTAACCCATAATTACTAACAATCACATTTTGAGCTTGTTTTATTTATTTCCAATAAAACAAACAAAGTAAGTCAATATATTTACGTGTAAACTTAAACGGTAAGCTTATAACCCACCCCTCTTATATTAATAATTTCAACCGATGGATCCTGTTGCAGGTGTTTACGCAGCTTGGTGATAAAAACATCCATGGTACGGGTATTAAAAAAGTTATCGTCGCCCCAAAGTTTTAATAGCACAGCCTTGCGGTCGAGCACCTGGTTTTTATGCTGGATTAGCAGTGTGAGCAATTCATTTTCACGGTGCGAGAGCTTGCCCGCGAGCCGGCCGTTAAACCAGAGTTCTTGTTTGTTCATATCAAACGTATACTGCCCGATAACGGTACTTGATGGCGCTTGGCCAGCTGCTTTCCGCCGCAAAAGTTCATTCAGTCGTAATATCAGCTCTTCCAGGCTGAAGGGCTTTCTCAGGTAATCATTGCCACCGGCTTCATAGCCTTTTACAACATCATCCGTTTGCGATTTTGCCGTTAGAAACAAAACGGGGACCTGTTTATCTGTTTTTCGTACCTGCTCAACAAAGGTAAAGCCATCCATAAACGGCATCATTACATCAACAATACAAATATCAAAATCACTTTTGCGGATGGCCTCTATCCCCAATATGCCATTAACCACATGAGTAACTGTAAAGCCTCTCGCCTGCAGGCTTTCACTCACAATTTTTGCAAGCTGCAATTCGTCTTCAAGCAACAGAACTTTGGCTTGCTTCATGGTAAATAAATGGTATGCTGATTATAAATTCTGTTCCGCGGCCCTCTTTGCTTGTTAATGATAAAGTGCCCTTATGTTTTTCGATAATGCTTTTGGCGTAACTTAACCCCAGGCCATATCCTTTTACATTATGAATATCGCCGGATGGTACACGGAAAAACCTGTCGAACACTTTATCCTGGTATTGTGCCGGAATGCCGGGACCATTATCGCCTACCGTAATAATAATGCTGCCATTTTCGATGTGCTGGCCGATATTGATCACAGAACCCGGGCCTCCGTATTTTATGGCATTATCCAATAAATTGGCTATTGCATTTTTTAACAGCGGTTCATCAGCCATCGTTAGCAAAATGCCATCTTTATTAAGACAATTAACAGTCACATTCGCAGCATCCGACTGTGGCTTATATTCCTGTACTAATCCGGTTACCAACCCGTCAACATTTACTTTAGACAAATTAAGACTAACGCTTTCCTGTTCCGATACTACGCTTTTCAGGATTTGATCTATCAGGTTGGTGAGATTACCCGCCTGGTAGCGGATAATGCCCAGGTACTCATCAACCGATGCTTTGCTCAGGTTAAAATCCTGGATGGCTTCTGCAGCTATATTGATAGTGGCGACGGGAGTTTTCAGCTCATGAGTCATGTTGTTTACAAAATCATTTTTCAATTCTGCCAGCTTTTGTTGAGATAATAATGTTTTAAGGGTATAAGCATAGCAAAATATGGTGATGCCAATCAGCAGGAAAGAAGAGAACAGCAGCCATCTCATCTCTTTTAAAAAATAAGATTCAGGGCTTTGGAACGCTGCAAATACAAAATCTTTTTGATGGGGCCTTTGTATCCCCGTATTTATTGTTCTTGTTAAAAATGGCTTTTGATTGCCCGCCTCGTGCGGGTTTAGTTTAAAGGGGGCATCAATACCCAATATCAGAAGCTCCGCCTTATAAGCTTTATTTAAAGCAACGAAATTATACCTGCTTGTACTACATGCTTTTGATAAGCTATCGCCTAGCCTTTGCGTGTAAAAATAAATTGTGCCGATTTTTAAATCTCTTTTAACTATTGTATCACCAAAATAATTAATAAACATCGCTTTGGCCTTTGGTGTGATCTTTCTTAACTTCTCTTTAAAATCTGTTAAACCCAAACTAACGCCCTTTTGACCTCTTGTGTATGGATGGGTATCATTCAAATGAAAAACGGTCGAACTATCCCGGTTTTCAATATTGCAGGTAATGGTTACAAAGGAAGTATCAGCAAGCCAGCCTTTAAAACGGGCAACAATCTGCTGCTCTCTTTGATCTATTTCCCTGTTAACAGCTTTATCTAAAGCTTGGTTAATATCATGCTTAAATGTTTTAACCGTAGCCTTATAATTCTGGTAGTTCCAATACAGCTGCAAGCAGGTTATCCCAGTTACACTTACCGACATCAGGATCAAAATTAGTTTGATGCGCTTCTTCATTGGTATAAAAGTAAGGCCTGATAAACTTATTAAAGAAAGTGTTAACACTAATTAACGCTCCTTAACCTGCATTAACGTTAGCAGCCGAAGATTCTGCCGTTTTTTGAAGAAAAAAACAAACATGAAAAAATTAACCTTACTATTTATCATAATTGCCAACTGCGCCTTTGCCCAGGTTAAAAATGGGGAGGCTGTTCCTGATATTAACTTTAATGCGGTGTTGAACGCACCTGTTAAAACAGCAAAGCTGAGCCAGTTAAAAGGCAAAATTGTTTTAATGGAGTTTTGGGCAACATGGTGCGGATCGTGCATTGAAGCTATGCCGCATTTAAAACAACTGCAACAAAAATATGCCGGAAAGCTCCAGGTTATTACAGTTACAGACGAAACAGTTAAACGCACCGGGCAGTTTATAATTAACCGGCCTTCAAATTTTTGGTTTGCAGTCGATACCGCCAGGGCGATAACCCAATTGTTCCCGCACCAGCTGATCCCGCATACGGTGCTTATTTCGGCAGAGGGCAGGCTGATTGCCAATACAAGCCCGGAGATGGTAACTGAAAAAGTGATGGATAGCCTTTTAAATAAGCAGGAAGTTCACCTGGCTGAGAAAAAGGATAATATCATGGATTATGAAGAGATCATTAAAACCTATTTTTTTGCAGCAGATACGGTTAAAAGCAGGTTTACCATGTTGCCTGAAATTAAGGGCGCTCCCGGACTAAGCACCAACTGGTTAATGGACAGCACCTTTAACGGTCGGAGGCTAACCTGTTTAAATTTAGGCCTTATATCACTTTACCAGATAGCAAATAATAATTTCCCTTATTCAAGAACGATAGATAAGACTATAAGGGGTAAAAAAGAGCCCACTTATTGTCTTGACATTATTGTAGCTCAAAAGAAAGATTTGTTACCAACCTTGCAAAAGGAACTGGCAAAAAGATTTGACCTGCAGGCGCAGGTTGAGCAGCAAACCAAAAGCGCCTGGGTTTTAAAAATTACCGATCCGGAAAAGTTTAAAAAGATCGCGCATAATAAATCAGGTAAAAGAACGTATTCTGCCAGTCATGGGGCAATAGATCAGCAGGATATAACAATGGCTGATTTTGCGGAGTACCTGGAATCATACGGATTAGGAAAGCTGCCTGTGGTTGACGAGACCGGCAGCAGCGAAAAGTTTGATATTAACTTTTCATTCCAGCCCGAAAACCCGGCGAGCCTGATCCAGGTACTAACAGACATGGGCCTGGGAGTTGAAAAACAGGATCGTACAATTGATATGCTGGTGATTTATAATCAGAAAGGTATTTGAATTGTGATGCGATTGATTGGAGAATGGAAAGATTTATTAAAAACTTGACGAGAATCGGATAATCCTTTAATCAAGCGAATCATGGTTCAAAAAGAGGCGGAATCCTAAAATCCTAACAATCCTATAAATCTTAGTTTAAAATAAAAGGGCTCTTGTAAGCCCTTTTGCTGTTAACAAACCTTTTTTTGCAATGTTTTTGTAAAAACCACAAAAGCATGACATAAAAAAAACAATGACTTAAGCTTAATGTTGTTTATTTGACTTTGATATTTGTGCGTATTGTTAATACATTATATTATAATAATTATTGATATTTACAGCTCCAAAAATCGTTTGTTCATTTATTCATACATCTCTGCCACCCAATTTAATGAAATCAACCCCTCAGCAATTAAAAATCCTCTCCATTGATATTGGAGGCTCGCACATTAAAGGAACAATCCTGAACGAAAAAGGTGAGCTGCAAAAAAAATATGAAAAGGTGGTAACACCTGTTCCGGCAAGCCCCGAAAGTGTTATCAATTCTATAAAAACTTTGGTAAAGGATTTTCCTGAATTTAACAGAATTTCAGTTGGCTTTCCGGGTTATGTAAAAAATGGAGTGATAAAAACGGCACCAAACCTTAGTAATGAGCTCTGGAAAGATTTTGACCTGGCCAATAAACTAAAGGAAGTGCTTGGTCATGAAGCGCAGGTAGTTAATGATGCTGATATGCAGGGCCTGGGTGTGGTTGACGGAAAAGGCCTTGAGGTGGTAATAACCCTTGGAACCGGCTTCGGAACTGCCGTTTTATTGGACGGAAATTTATTACCGCACCTTGAATTTGCCCATCAGCCTGTTGGCAAGGTAAAATCATACGATAAATATATCGGTGAGGCTGCGCTTGAAAAAGAGGGTGATAAAAAGTGGAACAAACGGATGCAAAAGGTTTTTGAAGTTTTAAAAACCGTATTCAATTACGATTATTTATATATAGGAGGCGGCAACTCCGATAAACTCACATTTAAGCTGGATAAGAACATGAAAATTGTTTCGAACGCGGATGGAATAAAGGGGGGAGCCAGGTTGTGGGTAAATGATAATGCAACCCAAACAATCAAACCAATAAAAATTCAAAAGAAGTAACAAACAAACACAATGAGCGCAACTACACAGGACATTGAAACTCTTGGAATTAATACCGCAAGGGTATTAGCTGCCGACGCAGTACAAAAAGCAAATTCAGGACACCCCGGCACGCCAATGGCACTGGCGCCAATGGCACACGTGCTTTGGTCGAAGTTTATGAATTATAACCCCAAAAGCACAGACTGGGCTAACCGTGACAGGTTTATTCTTTCAGCAGGACATGCCTGTATGCTGCAGTATGCTTTTTTGTATTTAACAGGATACGATCTTTCACTTGATGATATAAAGAACTTCCGCCAGATGAACAGCAAAACTGCCGGGCACCCTGAATATGGCTTATGCCCGGGTGTTGAGGTAACTACTGGTCCACTTGGACAGGGTTTTGCTAATGGTGTTGGCTTTGCAATAGGCCAAAAGCACTTGGCTGCCCGCTACAATAAACCTGGTTTCGACTTGTTCAACTACAAGATCTATGTTATTTGCAGCGATGGCGATTTGATGGAAGGCGTAACTTCTGAGGCCGCTTCGTTAGCCGGACATTTAGAGTTGGGCAACCTGATCTATTTATACGATGACAACCACATTTCAATTGAAGGCAGTACCGACATTACCTTTAACGAAGATGTAAGCGCTCGTTTCAGGTCTTACGGATGGCATGTTCAGGAAGTTAACGATGTTAATGATACCCACGCCTTAGAGCTTGCAATAATAAATGCCAAAGCTGAATCACAAAAACCATCCATAATAAGGGTGCGTTCACTAATTGCTTATGGCAGCCCTAATAAATCAGGTACCGCAGGCTCGCACGGAGCTCCGCTGGGTGCTGATGAACTAAAACTGGTTAAAGAATTTTTTGGCTTTGATCCTGAAAAATCATTTGAAGTACCTGCTGAAGTTTTAGATTTTTATCACAAAGCGGGTGCAAAAGGTGCCGGCAAAGAAGAAAAATGGAACAAGCTTTTCGCTGATTATAAAGCCAAATTCCCTGAGCTGGCAGCAGAATATGAACTGCTAAGCAGCGGCGGACTTCCTGAAGGCTGGAAAGATGCTTTGCCAACATTTAAAGGTTCTGACCCTAAAATGGCGACACGTATGGCATCTGGCAAAGTATTAAATGCTATTGCAGGCAAGCTTCCCAATTTAATTGGCGGTGCTGCGGATCTTTCTCCATCAACAGAAACTAACTTAAAGGAATTTGATTCATTTACCTCTGAGAACAGGGCAGGCCGCAATTTCCACTTTGGTATCCGCGAGCATGCTATGGGAGCAGCATTAAATGGAATGGCACTAACAAAAGGAGTTATCCCGTTTGGCGCTACCTTCCTGATGTTCTCTGAATACATGCGCCCGCCAATTCGTTTGGCAGCCATTATGAAGATAAACCCGATATTTGTTTACACGCATGATAGTATAGGCTTAGGCGAGGATGGTACAACCCACCAGCCTATTGAGCAACTGGCTTCTTTGCGATCTATCCCAAGGATCACTGTTATTCGTCCTGCTGATGCTAATGAAACCGCATATGCCTGGAAAGTAGCGGTTGAGCACAAGGATGGCCCGGTTGTATTGGTATTTACCCGCCAGGGATTGCCAATCCTTGACCAGGATAAATATGGCAAGGCTGATGGTTTGGAAAAAGGTGCTTACATCCTTTCAGAAGGAAGCAAAGGCCCTGACCTGATCCTGATTGCTACCGGATCTGAAGTTGCTTTAATAATGGATGCACAAAAACAACTTGAATCTGACGGTATTTCAACCCGCGTGGTAAGTATGCCAAGTTGGGAGCTGTTCGAAAAACAGGATGCTGCTTATAAAGAGAAAGTATTCCCTAAAGCAAGCAAAAAACGTTTAGCAGTTGAAATGGCATCGCCAATGGGATGGCATAAATACACTACAGACGAAGGCGATATGCTTGGCATGACCACCTTTGGTGAATCGGCCCCGGCGGAAGACCTGTATAAGCACTTTGGCTTTACTGTTGAAAATGTAGTAAAAAAGGCTAAGGCGCTTTTATAGGCCCCCCAACCCCCTAAAGGGGGAGCTTTTGATTTGCGTGGGTGCTTAGCAAGTGATAAAATAAATATTAACACAAATAACTAACTTCCCGGTCCCTCCAAGGGCCGGGACATAAACTCCCCCTTTAGGGGGCTGGGGGGCATGGCATGAAGATAGGAATAGCAGCCGATCACGGCGGATATAAATTAAAAGAGATCATTCATCCATGGCTGATAAAGCTTGGACACGAGGTGATAGATTTTGGTGCCTATAAACTGGATAATGCGGACGACTATCCCGATTATATTATCCCTTTGGCGCAGGCAGTTGCCGATAAAGAGGTTGACAGGGGCATTGCCCTTTGCGGCAGCGGTGTTGGCGCTTCTGTAGCGGCCAACAAGGTAAAAGGGGTTAGGGCAGCACTTATTAATGATCATTTTTCGGCCCACCAGGGTGTTGAGGATGATGATTTGAACGTGCTTTGCCTGGGTGGCCGCGTTACCGGCAGCAGTGCAGCCGAAGAATATATCGAGGCTTTTTTAAACGCAGAATTCACCGGCGCCGACAGGCATATGCGGAGGCTGGCAAAAGTTGCTGTTTTAGAGACCAGAGGCTAGAGATCAGAGATTAGTTGGGCAAAATGCCCTAAGTTAAAATAAAAAGTAAAAACAATCTTCCGGACTTTCGGACTTTCCCGACTTTCCGGACTAATAAAAACACACATCATGGAAACTAATAAAGTAAAACAAATACACAGCTTTGGCCAAAGCATCTGGCTTGATTTTATTGACCGCGCGATTATTTCATCAGGAAAACTAAAAAGCCTGATTGATGTGGATGGCGTTAGAGGCGTAACCTCAAACCCTGCTATCTTTGAAAAAGCAATCACCAGCAGCTCGGATTATGATAACGATATCCGCACCCTGGCTGATGGCGACAAAACTAACGAAGAAATATTTTTTGGATTAGCAGTTACCGATATTCAAAATGCAACCAAACTTTTTGAAGGAGTTTATGACGAATCAAAAGGTGAAGATGGTTATGTGAGCTTAGAAGTATCTCCGTTTTTAGCGTTAGATGCTGAAGGTACTGCTAAACAGGCTGAAGAACTTTGGAAAAAGGTTGCCCGCAAAAACGTAATGATCAAAATTCCGGGTACAAAACCTGGTTTGCAGGCTATAAGGGAATCAATTGGCAAGGGGATAAACATCAATGTTACCCTGCTGTTTGGCTTGCCACGTTATGAAGAAGTAACTGAAGCATACATTTCAGGTTTGGAAGACCATTTGGCAGCAGGACATAAAATTGGCCATATCTCATCAGTAGCCAGTTTCTTTTTAAGCCGCATTGATGTTTTGGTTGACCCAATGCTTGATGAAAAAGGTTTAGGCGATCTTAAAGGCGAAGTTGCTATTGCATCAGCAAAAAAAGCTTACGAAATTTACAAAAGAGTGTTCAGCGGACCGCGTTGGGAAAAACTGGCGGCACAGGGCGCTAAACCACAACGTTTGCTTTGGGCAAGTACCAGCAGCAAGAACCCTGCATTTAAGGACACTAAATACGTTGAGGCCCTTATAGGCGCTGATACTGTTGATACCGTGCCGTTAGAAACTATCGAAGCTTTCCGCGATCATGGTATTGCAGCCAATACTTTGGAAGAAGGTTTGGATACTGCTACTGCAATTTTAGGCAAATTAAAAACAGCCGGAATTGATATTGATGCCATTACTCAGCAATTAGAGGATGAAGGCATTGAGAAATTCAACAAACCGTTTGAAAAATTGCTGCAGGCTATTGAAGATCAAAAAAGTAAAGTTTAAGCAACGTGGAAACATTATCCGTAAAGTTCCTGTTTTTTGACATTGGCGGCGTTTTGCTTACCAATGGGTGGGGACATGAATCGCGTGAAGAAGCCGCCAAAAAATTTGGCCTCGATTACAGCGAGGTAAAAGAGCTTCATACGTTTATTTTCAATGTGTACGAAGCAGCCGGCGTTGACCTTGATGATTACATTGATACGGTAGTTTTTAATCACCCCCGTGATTTTACCCGCGAGGACTTTAAAAACTTTATGTTCGAGCAGTCAAAGGAATTGCCGGGTACCCTTGCCTGGTTGAAAGAATGGAAAAAAGATTGCGGGTTTAAAATTCTTGCTATCAATAACGAGGGTAAGGAACTAAACGACTACCGGATCAAGAAGTTTAAGCTGCATGACGTGTTCGATGCTTTCGTATCATCGTGCGAAGTGGGGATCCGTAAGCCTGACCCTGCAATATTCAAGCTGGCTATGGGTATTGCCATGGCGCAGCCGCAGGAGTGCGTTTATTTTGACGACAGGAAGATGTTTGCGCTTGCCGCCAAAAAACTGGGCATGCGTGCCTATCAGCACACCAGCTTTGAAACCACCAAAGAGATATTAGAAAATTTAAAAAAAGAAAATCAACCCCAATAAAATGAGTGCAACACCAGAAAAATATGCTTTCGGCATGATAGGCCTTGGTACTATGGGCCGCAGCTTACTGCTTAACATGGCCGACCATGGCTATGCGGTAGCAGGGCACGATAAAGATGCCACCAAAGTAGCATCGTTAAATGAGGAAGGAAAAGATCACCATGTTAAGGGTTTTGGTGATGCAAAAGAGTTTATACAAAGCTTAACTACGCCCCGCGCCATAATGATGCTGGTCCCGGCCGGTAAAATTGTGGACAGTGTTATAGCGGAATTAACCCCTTTGCTTGAAAAAGGCGATATTTTAATTGATGGCGGAAACTCACATTTTACCGATACCAACCGCCGGGTTGAAGAGCTGGAGGCTAAAGGCCTGCACTTTTTCGGAATGGGTGTATCAGGTGGTGAAGAAGGCGCCCGTCGCGGCCCGAGCATGATGCCGGGTGGCGATAAGGATGCCTACAATGTGATGAAGCCTATATTTGAAGCTATTGCAGCCCATGTTGACGGCGCTCCATGCGTTACCTATATTGGCCCTGGCGCTTCTGGTCACTTTGTTAAAATGGTGCATAACGGTATTGAGTATGGTATCATGCAGCTGATTGCTGAAACCTACGAGATCATGAAAACAGGGTTGAAACTGGATAACGCTGCCATTGGTGAAGTATTTACCAAATGGAACGAAGGCCGGTTAAAATCGTTTTTGCTGGATATTACCAAAGATATTTTTCAGTACAAAGCTCCGGGTACCGATCATTTATTGTTAGATGATATAAAGGACGAAGCTAAGGCAAAAGGCACCGGTAAATGGACCTCGCAAGTAGCTATGGATCTGCAGGCCCCAATTCCTACTGTTGATACGGCGGTAGCCATGCGCGACCTATCAAAATACAAAGCATTAAGGATTCAGGCGAGCGAGATTTATAGTAAGGATGAGATCAAGCTTGATGTAAATAAAGATGAGTTTTTGGTTGCGCTGGAGCAGGCTTTCTACTTCAACATGATCATTAGTTACGCACAGGGCATGCACTTGCTGTCTTTAGCATCAGCAGAATATAAATACGACCTGCATTTAGGCGACATTGCCAAGATCTGGCGCGGAGGATGCATCATTCGTTCAGAGTTTTTGAATGATATTTTCAATGCTTATCAAAAGGATGCAAAGCTGGCCCATTTGTTACTGGATAGCAGCGTTGCCGAGTTGATAAAAGCAGCGGTGCCGGGTGCACGAAAAGTACTTTCGGCAACAGTTGCTGCAGGTGTTGCAACGCCTGCCTATGCATCGTCATTGAGTTACTTTGATGCCTTCCGCAGCAAACGGATGCCATCAAACTTAACCCAGGCACAACGCGACTATTTTGGAGCGCACACTTATGAGCTTATTGGCAAAGAAGGCGTGTTCCATACGCAATGGGTTCCTAAAAGCGAGGATTAATATCATAATTTATTAGCTGATAATGTTAAATAAAATGAGCACAAGCACACACTCAGACCCTACAATATTTGTAATTTTTGGTGGCACCGGCGATCTTACCTCACGTAAGATCGGGCCGGCTTTGTATAATTTATTTTTGGACGGATGGCTGCCCAAGCAGTTCTCTATCATTGGTACGGGTCGTACTAAGTTTACTGATGAGCAGTTCAGGACCAATCTGCACAACGATATCAATCAGTTTTCCCGCAGCGGAAAGGCTGATGAGAAAAAATGGGCGGAGTTTGAAAAAAGCATTTACTACCAGGTATCGGATATCAATGATTTTGAAACCTATAAAGAGTTTGGCAAGCGTGTTGAAAAGCACAATACCGAATGGAAAACAAAGGCCAATGTAATTTATTACCTGGCGGTGTCTCCAAATTTCTTCCCTATAATTGCTTCCAATATTTCAAAAGCTAAACTGGCTGATGACTCTAAAAAGGTAAGGATAGTGATTGAGAAACCATTTGGCCACGACCTTGAAACCGCTAAGGAATTAAACAAACTGCTTTCAAGCATATTTGACGAATGCCAGATCTACCGCATCGACCATTACCTGGGTAAAGAAACTGTTCAGAATATAATGGCTTTCCGTTTTGCCAACAGCATAATGGAGCCGCTCTGGAACCGTAATTATATTGAGCATGTACAGATCTCGGTTACTGAGCAGTTGGGCGTTGAAGAGCGTGGCGACTATTATGACGGATCGGGCGCTATGCGTGATATGATCCAGAACCACTTGCTGCAGCTGCTTTGCCACATAGCTATGGAGCCACCGGTAAGCTTTAATGCCGATGAGGTGCGCGACCGTAAAGTGGATGTGTTAAAGGCCATGCGCAGGTTTGGTCCGGAGGACGTTCGCAATTCAGCCGTTAGGGGCCAGTATGGCAGCGGATGGATGAAAGGTAAGGAAGTTCCCGGATACCGCGAAGAGCCAAAGGTTAATCCTGAATCAAACACCGAAACGTTTGCCGCTATAAAGTTTTTTGTAGATAACTGGCGCTGGCAGGGTGTTCCGTTCTATTTGCGCACAGGCAAGCGGATGCACCAGTCATCATCGGTTATTACTATCCAGTTTAAGGATGTGCCGCATTTGATCTTCCCTACCGAGGCAGCTGAGAGCTGGCAGCAGAACAGGCTGATCATCAGCATTCAGCCCGAAATGAGCATCCGCCTGCAGGTACAGGCCAAACGCCCGGGTATTGATATGGTTTTAAATGCTGTTGATATGGTGTTTGATTATAAAGGCACCTACACCAACCAGGCTCCTGAAGCGTATGAAACCCTGATACTGGATACCATGCTTGGCGACCAGACTTTGTTTATGCGAAGCGACCAGGTTGAAGCAGCATGGGAATTGGTTATGCCGATCCTGAGCACATGGCAAAACAAAAAGAGTTTAAATTTCCCTAATTATTCTGCCGACTCATGGGGACCTGAATCTGCCGAGGCGCTAATTGCCCGCGACGGATTTAACTGGTTCACATTACCGGTACAGGGGAAAAAGTAGTTTTTTAGAGACCAGAGGTTAGAGATCAGAGATTAGTTAAGGCATGAGCAATAATCCGCAATATTTTTTAGCTAATCTATGATCTCTGGCCTCTGATCACAAACACAACCACCATGCTAAATATCTATAATACTGCCGATGAAGTGCTTACAGCGCTGGCAGAATATTTCGTAATAATAGGCAGCGAGGCCATAACAAAAAACGGTAAATTTTCTGTGGCCCTGTCGGGTGGCAGCTCGCCCAAAAAATTGTATGAACTGCTTGCAGACTCCTACCACGATCAATTAGATTGGGAAAAGGTATATTTCTTTTTCGGCGATGAACGCAATGTGCCGCAAACCGATAAAGACAGCAATTACCTGATGGCCAAAAACGCTTTATTTGCGCCGTTACTAATTGACCCGGCTCAAATTTTTGCCGTTGATACCAGCCTACCCCCAAAAGAAGCCGCAAAAAAATACCAGGAAGAAATAGAAGAGTTTTTTGATGAAACCGAGCTTAGTTTTGACCTGATTTTGCTTGGCCTGGGTGATAATTCGCATACGGCATCATTATTTCCGCACACGCCGGTTTTACATGACAGGGTGCCCGGTGTAAGCGATGTTTATTTAGAAGACCAGCAGGTTTTCCGCATCACCATGAATGCGCCATTAATTAACGAAGCGCAAAACATTGCCTTTTTAGTATATGGCGAGGGAAAAGCAATAGCAGTACACCATGTATTGGAAGATGACGAGGATATAGAAGAATATCCTGCACAGCTGATTGAGCCTATTGTTGGGCAGATCCAATGGTTTTTGGATGAAGCCGCGGCTTCAATGCTGAGGCATAAGTAAGAAAGATCCTGGTCTTTCAATGGGTTGAATTGTTTTATACTGTATAGATATGAACATTGAGCTTACAATTGTTTTGCAGAAGCCACCGGCCAATATTGACTTTGCCTTGCAGAAAGGGCATGGAAACAAATATGAAATAATTCAAACCCAAAGGTCAGGCCTGCAGGACCTGCATTTTAATTTAGCCATTCAAATTAAAGGCGACAGGCAAAAAGATGCCTTACCTGAATTTATCGGTCCATTTGTACAAGGAGTACCTTTAAGCAAATTCATTTATATTGGCATAGGTGCCTTTGCCGGCCAGGACTCACCCTGGAGCAGAAGGCTAAAAATACCTTTAACCGGAATTACCTGGGAAATTATTGACCAGGCAAATTCCGGCCTGGAAACCGTTGTACCCGGTACGGCAAAAGACGGAAGCCCCACTTGTGCAACAGTAAAGCCTTTTGCCGGCTGGAAAATAAAGCTTTAAACTAAAAAGCCTCCGTTAGGAGGCTTACAATATCATTAATCTCCCCTTTAGGAGCTAGGCTTTCACTCTTTCCACATACGATCCGGTAGCGGTATCAACCTTTACCTTATCGCCAATATTAATAAATAGGGGAACCTTTATTTCGGCGCCGGTTTCAACAGTTGCATTCTTCAATGCACCGGTTGAGGTATCGCCTTTAACGGCAGGCTCGGTATAAGTGATCTCTAATTCGGCTGAACCGGGGATAGAAGCCATAATTGGTTCATCGCTTTCAAAAGCAACTATAACATTCATACCTTCCTTTAAAAACTTTACAGCAGGGCCAAATAATGCTTTGGGCACGTTATGCTGATCAAAAGTGGCGTTGTCCATTATTACTAACGAATCACCGTCTTCGTATAAATACTGGTAGTCATTGGTTTCAACGCGGGCTATGGTTACATCCTCGTCCGTACGGAAACGATATTCAACCAGCTTTCCCGATTTAACATTGCGCATGCGCGCCTGGTAAAAAGCACGTAAGTTACCCGGAGTGCGATGCAAAAATTCTTCTACCTGCAGCAATTCACCGTTAAAACGAATGATATTGCCATTTTTAATTTCGGATGCTTTTGACATAACAATATAATTGAGGCGCAAACTTAGGGAGTTAATGGCAAAGAAACAAGAGGTTCAAATAGTTGGCAGTCGGCGGTAAGCAGTTGGCAGTAAATAAGTAGTAATTTGAAGCTCACAAACCAATTTTCAAATCATCACATCACCAAATTTTCAAATTAAAATCCGCACATTTGCACATCGAAAATTCGCACATCTAATACGCACATCAAATGAGTGTTTCTTCATTAGCCCAAAATTTGCATGGGTCCGAAATTATAAAAATTGCAGGCGAGATAAACGAACTTAAACGCCAGGGACAAAATATTGCCAATTTAACCATCGGCGACTTTGACTCAAACATCTACCCTATCCCGGCACAGCTTAAACAAGGTATTGTTGATGCTTATGCCGATAATCAAACAAATTACCCTCCTGCGGATGGGATGCTTAATTTACGCGAAAGCGTATCTGCATTTTTAAAAAGCAGGTTTAATTTGGATTATGCTCCAAACCAGATCCTGGTTTCAGGTGGTTCAAGGCCTTTGATCTACTCTATATTTTTAGCAGTTGTTGATCCGGGCGATAAGGTGGTTTTCCCTGCACCGTCATGGAACAACAATCATTACTGCGATTTGCTGAATGCTGAAGCTGTTATTATTCCAACAAGGCCCGAAAATAATTTTATGCCCACGGCCAATGAGATAGCCCCGCATTTAAAAGGCGCTACCTTGCTTGCGTTATGCTCGCCGCTTAACCCAACAGGCACCATGTTTACAAAAAAGGACCTGGAAGAGATCTGCGACCTGGTAATTGCCGAAAATAAAGCCCGTAAAGCTGGCGAAAAGCCCCTTTATCTTTTATACGATCAGATCTATTCACAGCTAACCTTTGGTAAGCACGAGCATTTTAACCCGGTTAGCTTACGCTCTGAACTAAAGGACGTAACTATTTTTGTTGATGGCGCATCAAAATGTTTTGCTGCTACAGGAGTACGGGTAGGCTGGGGTTTTGGCCCAACGGAAGTGATCAGTCATATGAAGGCAATTGTGGGCCACATGGGGGCATGGTCGCCAAAGGCCGAGCAGGTTGCAATGGCAAAGTTTTTAAGGCAGGATGATAATGTTAACGCTTACCTTGCCGAATTAAAAGGCAATATTCAAAGCAGCCTTAATACGCTATATCAAGGCTTTCAGCAACTAAAAGCCGAAGGGTTTAATGTTGATGCCATTGAACCAATGGGCGCCATTTACCTCACTATAAAGATTGATTATGCAGGGAAAACCACGCCTGACGGCACCGTGTTAAAATCATCGGCAGATATTAACTTTTATTTGATCAAAGAAGCAAAAGCAGCCTTTGTGCCATTCGCGGCCTTCGGTACAGATGATGAAATGCCTTGGTTCAGGGCATCGGTAGGCGCAAGTACACTACAGGATATTCAGCAGCTTATCCCAAGGATAAAAGAAGCGCTGGCAAAATTGAAATAAAAGGTAATAAATTTATAGGAAGAAGCCCCTGTTTAAGATAGTTTTCTAAGCAGGGGCTTGCTTTTATCTTATAAGCTTATTCGTTCTAAAACTTCAAATTATCTTTTAGCCATTGTTGTACCTGTTCCTGTTTGGTAATATCCTCAGGTAACTTATCGTGGATGAGTTTTTCCATTTTGTTGCCTGTATTGGCAAAGCGGTAATCCCAAAATATCATCAGTTTATTTATCAGGTAAACCACCTCATTACCCTCTTCTTTATTAAAAAGCGTATCATCTGGTTTGCCATTCACGCGCGGATCGTTCTGTACGTAGGTAGTCCATTTATAATCGGAATAATGTAAATTTCTTCTTGAGAACAAGATCATGAGCGGGGAGATTTTTATAAAGATACTTATAATAAGTTGTAAAGGTTGTAATATGTTGATTAAGTTGGATTAGGATAGAATATGTTAATTAAGTTGAATGGCATATTTCTGAGGCAATATTTCATGGTTTATTACCAATCGAACAATTTTTACAACATCAACCCGACAGATTTTCTACAGGATCTTATCAACCTTTCTACAGAATGAGTTTTTATAATTGATTAAAACAAAAAACCATGAAAAGCAAACTATTACTGGTGATCCTTATTGCGTTAGCAAGCGGAAGCCTCAAAGCGCAGGATCTGAAAGCAGCGGCAGTACCTGCCGCGGTAAAAGATGCATTAGCACAAAAATATCCCGAGGCAGCAAAAGTTAGCTGGGAGAAAGAAAAAGGCAATTATGAGGCTAATTGGGGCGGAAGATCGGGCGAGGATAATTCTGTTATGTTTACACCAGCAGGTACATTTATTGAAATTGTTAAAGCTATCCCGGTAACTGATCTTCCTAAAAGCATAGCGCCATACATTAAAGCGCACTACAAAGGCGCTAAAATAAAAGAGGCAGGCAAAGTAACAGACGCTGCCGGTAAAATCATGTATGAGGCTGAAATAAAAGGCAGGGACCTTATTTTTGATGAGAACGGAAATTTTATTAAAAAAGATTAATTTGAATAGATGCAATGCGTCGCGTCTATTTCATTACCAGCCCTTTACCTCTTTAATATAGGCCGTCAATTCATCGGCGATGAGTTTGTGCTCATCCAGATCCGGGTGACCGCCGCAGCCGTTGTGGTATTGTTTGGAGAAAAAGTATTTATGCACTTTTTTGTCGCCAGTGGCATTCATATAAGCTGTGATGCCTGTTAAGTATCGCTTTAATACCGGCAGCAGTGTGGCATCAGCCATTGGGCTGGTTAAACAAATAATATCCGCCCTGGGGTAATGCTGCCGCATAGAAGCAATAAGCTTTACATAAGTGCTGCAAAACAGGGTTGAGTCCTGCGGGCCGTCATTTTGCCCGATGCAAATGGTAACCACATCCGGCTGATAGCTTTTAAAGTTCCAGCTTATAGAATCAGCAGCCAGGAAAACTTTATCATAGATCTGCGGCAGCAATACCTTCATATTACAGCAGCTGTGCAGCAAGCCAACACCTGCAAGGGCGCTAAGCTGCCAGTCGGCATTTAAATTGCGCGAAGTACGCGCGCCATAGCTCATATAAGCATTATGCTGATCGTACCATTGCCCTTTATCGCAAGCAATAACAGACAGGTCCATACCTGTGCCGCTGGTAATAGAATCACCGAAATATTCAATTTTACGTTTGGGCTGGGCGGGTAAAGGTAAAAGCTGCTCGCATCTGAAGCCAACAAAATCAATATAGCCGATGTTTGATTCCGTGTCTTTGCAGATGAGGATGGTATGCTCAGCATCAGATAACCCGCCAGGTACTTTTATTGCATTTTCTTTACCGGTAGTTTGAATGCGATAGGGTTTATCGTTATCAATAACTATCTCCAGGTAGTTAAGATTGTGGCCGCCTGAGTTTTCATCATTCAAAATAATTTCGCAATACGGGCCTTTAAATTTGGCTTGTATATAAACACCCGGCGCCCAGATACGCGGCTTTAGCTTGTCGGAAAAGTCTACCCTGCCTACATAACGAATCTTACTGTCATCTGCCTTAAAAACTTAAGCCCACCGTTTTTGTGCGATGCAAAGCTGAATGATGTATTTGTAAGGATAATAAGCAACAGGTTGATTAGGCGCTTGGTCATAATTAAAGGTACCTATATATCAGCTGGAACGAGTTTTTTTCTTTACAGGTTTAGATTTAAAGTTGATTCTTTTTGCTGATGATTTCTGCAACTGTATCTCTGGCAATCTGCTTTATTTTTTTCTTAAAGCTTTTACGGGTTTCGTTCCCGCTTTCAGAAAGATAAAGGTACGCTAAAGCACCCGCGGCAATACTGGCGATTGCGATGCCGGCAAGGATTACGGTGCGATCACTTTTTTTAAATGGATTTTTCATGGCTCAAGAAATTAAAGTTTGATTCGTAATGTTTCCGTTGAGATAAAGTAAAAAATAAAATTTCGATTTCAAAAAATAAAATTTATAATTAGACAATCAATTTTACTTGATGTTACCGCGTTTTAAACCCGGGAGGTACATTTTTGTTTTCCATTTTTGACTTGTAAAACCTGCTTGAAATTAAATAATTGTTAAGTGTTTTCACCAAAAGGAAAATATGCCGATATTATTGACTACCTTGTGGACTTATTTTTAATAAACAATATAATGCAACAAGGAACAGTAAAATTTTTTAATGAAACAAAAGGATTCGGATTTATTACACCTGACAATGGTGGTAGCGAGATTTTTGTTCATTCCAGCGGCCTGATTGACAACATTCGCGAGAACAGTGTTGTTAGTTTTGATGTTGAAGAAGGTCGTAAAGGCCCTAACGCAGTAAACGTACAAGTAGCTTAACACCTATAAAATTATTGTGGGCATCCTCCTTAGCGGGAGGATGCTTTTTTTTTACTTTAAATCCTGTACTGCACATTTATTTATTTGGATTTGCAGGAAGGGCCGATTATAAAAATGGAAAAAGAAATTAAGAACGAAGACCTTAAAATAGAATTACGAACACTGACCAAAGATGATTATTTGGGCTTAAAAGCTTCGATGATAGAGGCCTATTCAGAATGGGAAGGTGCATCCTATTGGGGTGAAACCCATATTAGCCAACTGGTTAAAATCTTTCCTGAAGGCCAGATCTGTATTTTAGTTAACGGGGCCATTGCCGGCTGCGCCCTCTCGCTGATAGTGGATTATGACAAATTTGGTGATAACCATACTTACGCACAAATAACCGGGAACTACACCTTCGCCACACATGATGAAGACGGAGATGTATTGTATGGCATTGATTTTTTTGTACATCCCGATCACCGGGGAATGCGTATCGGGCGAAGATTATATGACGCACGGAAAGAAATATGTGAAAGGCATAACCTGCGGGCAATCATTGCAGGGGGGCGTATTCCTAAATATAAAGATTACGCTGATAAGCTTACGCCTAAAGCCTACCTGGAAAAGGTGAAGGGTAAAGAGATTCACGATCCTACCTTATCATTTCAATTAGCCAATGATTTTCACGTACGAAAGATATTAAAAGGTTATTTACCGGGAGATACACAGTCGCTGGAATATGCCTCATTATTGGAATGGAACAATATTTACTATAATGAAGAAGCGGCACATATCAACTCTAAAAAATCTATTGTCCGGTTAGGATTGGTACAATGGCAAATGCGGCCCTTTGAGAACATGGAGTCTTTGTGCGAACAAATCGAGTTTTTTGTTGATGTAATAAGCGACTATCAAAGCGACTTTGTCTTGTTTCCGGAATTGTTTAATGCCCCGTTGATGACGGCCTATAACCACTTAAGCGGGGCTGATGCAATGCGGGAAATAGCCAAATTCACCATTCCTTTACGCGACAAATTCATGGAATATGCAATCAGTTATAACATTAATATTATAACCGGGAGTATGCCTTATCTTGAAAACGGCGTGCTGCAAAACGTCGGTTATCTTTGCCGCAGGGACGGTTCTTATGAAATGTACCGCAAAATTCACTTAACGCCAGCCGAACAAAGCGCATGGGGAATGGTTGGCGGAGATCAAATTGCCACGTTCGACACCGATTGTGGTAAAATCGGCATATTGATTTGTTATGATGTGGAGTTCCCGGAATTGCCCCGCCTATTGGCAGAACAAGGTATGCAAATTCTTTTTGTACCGTTTATGACCGACACCCAAAACGGGTATACCCGCGTGAGGAGCTGCGCGCAGGCCAGGGCTATTGAAAATGAGTGTTATGTGGCTATAGCCGGCAGTGTAGGCAATTTGCCTAAAGTGCATAATATGGATATACAATATGCACAGTCAGCAGTTTTTACGCCTTCGGATTTTTCTTTCCCAAGTAACGGTATCAAAGCGGAAGCTACGCCTAATACTGAAACCACATTGATTGCCGATGTTGATGTAGATCTATTAAAGGAGCTTCATAATTTCGGTGCTGTCAGGAACCTTAAAGACAGAAGGTTAGATATTTATAAAATTATTAACAAAAGTAAAAAATAGCATGCCCATGACTGAGCACTTCATTATTCAGACCTGCATGCAAATTTTCTTCGCTACACGAGCCGCGATGGTGTCGGTAAAATAAATTCTTTAATAACTTTAAGACAGTCATTTAGTATAGCGATTAATTATTGCCAATAAAAAAGGTGACCCGTATTAACAGGTCACCTTTTTTATAATTTATACTTTATTTTAATTCTGGTCTGGCTGTTGTTCTTCAGACGGCAGGCCTACAACTTTATAAGATTTGTTGCCTTTGTCGTCAGTTAGTTCCTGGTAGTAAACACCATCAGGAGAAACGAACAGCTTTTCGCCGTTAACTTTAATCTTCCTGCAATCAGGAGGCAGCTGGCCAACTACGTCGCCCATTTGAGGGCCCTGGTATTGATCACCTTGTACATCAGTACCGGTGTTCAGCTCACCGTCTTTACCGGCAACCTGGTAAACAACAGTGCCGTCATCTTTAGTAACCGGCTGATAGTAAACACCATTCAGCTCGTAATATTGCTGGCCGTTTATCACAATTGATTGTGCTTTTTCAGGCAGCTCTTTTACTTCGGCGCCAACCGGTGGTTCAACAACGGTATACTGGCTGTTATCATATTGATAGAATAAACCATCACTATAGTAATATTGGAAATCGCCGTAGTAAAAAGGATAGTAGCCATATGGCAATACACCAATTGAAAATCCAATACGCGGATAGTAATATGAGCTATAATAGCCACGGTTGTAATGATAATAATTATGATTACCCCAATAACCGCCACGGCCATATCCAATTAGCAGGCCTGTGGTTAACATCATAAGTACGTGGCGCATAGCCATAGTTACCCCTTGTAGAAGGGCGCGGACTAAAGCCATAATTGTTACGTTGCGACACGCCTACACGCGGCTGTTGGACGCCACTACCACCCCGCTGAGTAAAAGTAGGGCGTGCGCCCTGCTGTACCTGTCCGCCTGACGGCCTGGAAACACCAACACTACCACTTGAACGTGGCTGACTAACAGAAGGGGCCGGGCTGCTTGGAGCTGACCTTGCCGGAGCGGGGCTGCTACTGCCGCCGCCACCCCCACCGCCGCCACCACTGGTAGATGGCCTGTGCTGTGCGCTTACTGAAGTTGCTAAAAATGCACCTATCAGTGTGCCCAAAGCGGTGTTTAATAAACTTTTATATGCAGTTTTCATGATGAAATATTGTTATTTGCGAATTATGTAAATCGGTTTTCAGTCGGTTTATAATGGATAGACTAAAATTTAGATAAACGGTTTAACGCGCAATAAATTATTTTGTAATAATAGCAAAAAAACGAGCCGGGTTTTTAATGAAGCGGAATTATTACAAACAGCTTTTAACCAGGTAAGTTAACATTGGCCTATTACTGTAAATATACGTAATTTACTGTGAAAACGATACAGGAAAATAACAGGTTGGGGTAAAATTCATAACGGACTATAACGCTTCGGCGATAAACAAAAAGGGGGCATCAAAATGCAGGCTAAAAAGGCCATCGTTTGTGGTTTTATAGCGATCATTGCCGATCTTTTCCAGTCCTTTAAATTGAAGCCCTTTAGCCGCTGTTAATAGTTCAATGGTTTCGCCTGCAGGTTTCCACTTGCTGAAGCCGGGCGTTATGGGATATATTTTTTTGCCGTCATTAAAAACAACCAGGTTTATCCGGGCGGCATAGGGTTCATAATCTGCCAGGTTTAATTCATCGGTTATAATGTTAACAGCAGGATATTCATACGTTGTAAGGTGTTTTAAGGCGGTATCTGTAAGGTTATCGCTCCCGGCCGACATCAGCTTTACGTCAAATTGTAAAACCTCATCAGCTCCGTTGGTTATTATCCAGTCTATTTTTATACCATAAGCATTCAGCCTTTCAGCAGTTTGCGGGGTGGTAATAATGGTAGGGCTCCATTCCAGCAACTGCCCCAGCAATTCATCCGGGAAGTTATCAAGCCCCAGCACCAGCAATGCAGGCTCCTGTTTTTCGCGAGCTACATGGTGTGATGACATTTGTTGGTTGATTAAGTTGACTGTGTTGGATTGAGTTGATTAAGTTAAGCATTGAAATCAATAAATCCCTTAACTAGGTTCAATAGATCTTCTTATAAAACTCTTTTAATGCCCGGCCGGCATCAACCGCCAGGTTAATTGCTGCCGAAGTGGCAATGCCATAAATACCAGTTTTTATAAGCGAATCAACATCTTCAATATGGATGCCGCCGACCGCTATAACCGGGATGGTTATTTCAGGATGCTTTTCCAGCTCGCGGTAGCCTTCAAAACCCAGCAATGGAAAATTATTTGCTTTGGTATTGGTAAGCGCAAAAGGCCCATATCCGCAATAATCAACAACGCCAGTATCTTGAACCGCAAGCAAGCGCCTGATATTTGTGGCTGATGCACCTAAAGTTTTATCATCCCCGATGCTTTTGCGGATAGCTTTAAAATCAGCATCCAGGTCTTCAATGTGTACGCCCTGCGCATCAACTTTATCAAGCAGGTGGTAATGGTTGGTGAGGATGAGCGTAGTTCCCCAGTCATCGCAAAGCGACGCAATTTCATTTATCTCCTCAATCAGTTCCTCATCCGGCTTGGTTAAGCAGCGGTACTGGATCCAGTTAGCAC
>Ga0193702_1000132_pt1 | contig 29945 bp, 25 predicted proteins | sample U3a1metaG_FD_143060 | JGI IMG/M metagenome (GOLD analysis project Ga0193702, IMG submission 143060) | Soil microbial communities from a riparian zone of the East river system, Colorado, United States - U3a1 | ecosystem: Environmental > Terrestrial > Soil > Riparian zone | place: USA: East River... | reverse complement strand
TAACTTCTGCTGATTTTAAGAACTATCATTTACCAACCCCGTCAAAGGGCATTAAGGAGAAAGGAAAAGGTGATACTGAGCTTATATTTGATAACGAATATGAGGCAGTTGTTTATGCTGATCAGCTTGAAGAAATTGTTACTACGGTAAGCAAAACATCTCCCCTAAAAAATATTTTAAGAGATTTGGTAACCACTATCCGTAATGATGATACGATAAGGAATTATCTTGAATATTCAACAATTTATCAATGGTTAAAAAACCGGGTATCTACAATAAGATCGGCAATAAAACCATCTCCTATCTCTTAAAAAAAAGACGGGGTACAAATAAATTTAATTGTGGCAATACTTAAAAGTAAAGCCGCCTGGTTGTACTGGGCGGCTTTTACTTTTTAATAATCAAGCCTTAAGGGTATTGGTTATGTATTCGTAGCTGCTTTTAATGCTCGCAAAAGCATCTTTAGGGTTATCATGTTCTACAAAAAAGTGCTGCATCCCGGCTGATGCGCTGGCTGCAAAGATCCTTTTAAAATCAATTGTACCGCTCCCTGCAGGTAAAATATTTGTATGTGAAGCATCCAGATCCTTTACGTGCCATAACGGGAACCGGCCCGGATGATCTTTAAATAATTGCACTGGATCTTGTCCCCCTTTAACCGCCCATGCCAGATCGAGCTCCATTTTTACATTTTTGGCATCAGTTTCTGTTAATAACAAATGATAAGGCACCTTGCCATCAATCGCTTTAAATTCCATATCGTGATTGTGGTAAGCAAACTGCAGACCTGCTTTTTTCGCAGCTTCGCCGGTTTTATTCAATATGGCAATGGATGATTTTATTTCTTCTAATGTACCTGTGGGGGCGTTGGCACAAACCAGGTATTGGATTCCGCCCTCTGCAGCTTCATCAACCAATTGCTGCATATTGTCCCTTAAATTCATCATTTGCGGTATTACCATAGGCTTACCATCGGCGCCCAGTGGCATTTTGTATCCCTTTGGCAGTTTAAAGGGTGCACCTAATACGTGATGCGATTTCCACGACATACCCAAGTCATTAACCATGGCCTTAAATTCTTTTGGCTTCATGCCATAATAGCCGCCTTTTTTGCTGAAGGCCGATTCCATTTCCTTGTAACCTACCGCGGCTATTTTGGTTAATGTCCCTTTTACATCTTCGTCAATTATCCCAAAAAAGGTATAGAGCTGCAAACCCACCGGATGCGGAGCCATATTTGATAAAAAAGAGCTGGCTTTGCCTGATAAAGCCATGCCGCCAAGTACCAGTACGCCTGTACTTTGCAAAAACTTACGTCTGTTGTAATTCATGTTAAATTGGTAATTTAGTTTATGTGGTTTAGTAAAGCTAAAAATTATTGTGTCATTTATACACATTCACGTGCAAAAAAATTTTCCTATTGTAAATCAATCGCTTAAATAATCCACATAATATTTTATCCACCTAAATATTCCTATATTTCGCCTGGCGTATTTAACTGCCACAATCAATACAAATGCGTTATAATCATTTAGTAATAACCCTCTTAGGTTTTGTTTTATTAATAACAATCAGCTGTAAACAGCATGTTCCTCAACAAACCGATGATAGCAACATGGCATTGGGTAATCCAAGCAATGCAAGCAATAACCTGTCAAATGCTGATAATTATCTTATTGATCATAAGTATTATATTGAAAGCTATAACAGGGATAAAGCCGAACCGAATTGGGTAAGCTGGCATTTAAGCAGTAAGGATTTGGGCACAACAGACCGGCTTGACAATTTCAGGCCGGATGAAACCTTGCCGGATGGTTGGTATGAAGCCGACAATACCAGTTATAAAAGATCAGGATTTGATAAGGGCCACAATTGCCCGAGCGGCGACCGCACCAGCTCACCTGACGCAAATTCTGCTACATTTTTAATGGATAATATAATTCCACAGGCGCCCAATAATAACCAGCATACATGGGAACATTTGGAAAGCTATTGCAGGAACAAAGTAAAAAGAGGCAATGAAGTTTACATAATTATGGGTGCTTATGGCAGCGGAGGAACCGGGAGGAACGGCTTTGCAACCGCTATTGATAAAGGGCGGATAAATGTGCCTGCGCATATCTGGAAAGTGGTTGTTATTATCCCTGAGGGCGATGATGATTTAGGCCGGATTGATGAAAACACCCAGGTTATAGCCATTGATACACCAAATGATAACAATATCTCAAATAACTGGATGAATTATACCTGCAGCGTGAAAAGCATTGAGGATTCAACCGGCTATAACTTGTTATCGGCTTTGCCCCGGCAGATCCAGGATGTTTTGGAGACAAAAAAGTTTGCAGGTGGGAATTAGTGGTTTAAACTTCCCAGGTTTAACTCGTAGTGTTTTTATTTTAGTGGCCTCGTTGAGGGCTACGCCGTTTAAAAAAATCGCAAGTTTTCTGGTTCATTGGAGCAAACAGGTTGCAATCAATCCAGTCCAACCTGTTTGATGTGATGCACCAATACCGCGCCCGGTATCGCCATCAAAATATTCATGGAATAATATATAATCCCTAAAATCAGGATCGTTCTGCATTTTTTTGTAATTGCCAAAAACAGCCCTATTACCCTCTTCGTCCCTCAAAAACAGGTTTGAGAGCCTGTTATATAATTCATTTGCCACCTGCTGCAGGTTCATAAAGTTACCGGAGCCGGTAGGACACTCAATTTTAAAGTCGTCCCCATAATAAAGGTAGAATTTATGCAGACTTTCTATCAGCAAAAAATTTATGGGGATCCAGATGGGGCCGCGCCAATTACTATTACCTCCAAACATACCGCTGTCGCTCTCAGCGGGCGTATATTTTATGCTAAACTCCACGCCGTCAATAGACACATGGTATGGGTTATTCAAATGATACCTTGAAACGGAACGGATACCATATTTACTCAAAAACTCATTTTCATCGAGCATGTATTTAAGTATTGATTTCATGCGATACCCACGCAACAGGCTTATTAAGTGTTTGCCAGGGGTTTTGGTTTCTGCCCAACGCGATACCAATGAAGCGAGATCAGGGCGATTTTCTGAAAACCACTTCATCCGGTTGCTAAAAATTGGATTATTCAAAATGTCATCTTCATCCAGCACTTCAGCAGCAATTAGCGGGATTAGCCCAACAATACTTCGCACCCGCATTTTTTGAGTGCTATTATCGGGCAAACGCAACTGATCATAAAAAAAACCATCGGACTCATCCCAAAGGCCTTCATTATCCTGCCCTAAATTTGATATGGCACCGGCTATGTATATAAAGTGTTCGAAAAATTTGCTGGCTATATCATTGTATGCTTTGTTGCTTTCAGCAAGTTCGGCCGCAATACGCAATAAGTTTAATGAATATATGGCCATCCAACTCGTCCCGTCTGCCTGTTCAAGATGCTCACCCATTGGCAGATGTGCATTCCTGTCAAATACGCCAATATTGTCAAGCCCCAAAAAGCCCCCTTCAAAAATATTGTTACCTGATGCATCTTTCCGGTTAACCCACCAGGTAAAATTCAGCATCAACTTATGGAAAATGCGTTCTAAAAAATACGTATCACCTTTGTTATCATTTGCAGCTTTATCCTGCTGATATATTTTCCAGGTAACCATGGCATGCACGGGCGGATTGGCATCATTAAAATCCCATTCATAAGCCGGTAACTGGCCGTTGGGATGCATATACCAATCCTTTATTAACAAGCTAAGCTGATTTTTGGCAAAAGTCATATCAACTTTTGCAAGCGGGATGCAATGAAAAGCCAGGTCCCAGGCGGCAAACCACGGATACTCCCATTTATCAGGCATCGAAATAATATCCTTCGTATTAAAGTGGGTCCATTTACTGTTGCGGGCGTTTATTCTTTGATGGGGTGGCCGGGGTTCAGCCGGGTCGCCGTGCAGCCAGTGGTTAATATCATAATAGTAAAACTGTTTGTTCCATAACATTCCCGCTAATGCCTGCCGCTGGATTAAAATTTTATCGGCATTACCGGCCCCCTGGTTCAGATCCGAATAAAATTGATCGGCCTCCTGTTTCCTCACATCAAACAACTTATCAAAATCATCAAACCCATTGATTGCATTTTGCGATAATCGTAGCCGTAAGGTAACACTTTGCTTTGCAGGCACCTTTATATCAAAATTAACGGCTGCCTTTGTGCCCGTTTTTTTGGGGTTGATGGTATCGGCGCCATGTACAATATGATCATTTATACCATCTTTATAAAACTGCTTATCATCACTTGTATTATATAAGCGCGGGGTATTGGTCTCGTTATCACAAAATAGCAATTCCGGCTCCCCCTCCCCGTTTAGCCACATTTGTCCAAGTTTCTCATGGTACACTTCTATTACCCCATGCGAGTCTGCAGTTAGCTCAGGCACATAATTATCATACCCCCAGGCCCAGGTATTACGGAACCATATGGTGGGCAAAACATTTAAGGCTGCATCAAAACTGCCCCTATTATGAACAGTAATTTTAATTAACAGGTCCTGCTGCGCGTTTTTTGCATACTCTATAAACACGTCAAAATAAGCGTCCTGATCAAATGTTCCGGTATCAATCAGTTCAAATTCGGGATCGTTGCGGCTTCTGCGCTTATTTTCATCCAGCAGCCATTGGTAAGGATATTCTTGCTGGGGGTACTTATACAGCATTTTTTGGTACGAATGCGTTGGCGTGTTATCAAGGTAGTAATAGAGCTCCTTTACGTCCTCGCCGTGGTTCCCCTCCGGATTGTTAAGGCCAAAATATCTTTCCTTTATAATAGGGTCTTTTTTATTCCATAAAGCAACAGCAAAGCACAGTAATTGCTCATTATCACAAATCCCCCCAATGCCCTCTTCGCCCCAGCGGTAGGTTTTACTGCGGGCCATATCATGTGTAATATAGTTCCAGGCATCCCCGTTTGCGCTGTAATCCTCCCTCACGGTTCCCCACTGGCGGTCACTTACGTACGGCCCCCACTTTTTCCATGATGAGTCTTTTAATCTTGTTTGTTCTGCATTCATATTATTTGAAGTGATTATTGATTGATTACACCGATTTAAAAATGATTGCACTGATTATCGGGGAATGATTTCTCTGATAACCGGCATAATCTAAACATAATAATACGGACTGGATGTAATAAGTACAGGTATCTTTATAATATTGCAATCCTATTAAAATCAACACAGCAAATCACCGCAATGGAATTTTCAAACAATCGGTGTAATCATCCTAAAAAATCAGCGGAATCACTTCTTACAATCTTACAATCGGTGTGAAATCAAATCCCCTACTTCCAGGCATTTCTCAAAAACCTCAGCCAGTTGCCATGCATCATATTTTCTATGTCGGTTTCACTATAGCCACGTTTTTTTAATAAGACAGGTATTTTTTGGAGGTCAGCAATGGTTTCCAGATCATATGGACATTGCTCCCGTCCAAATGCACCATCAAGGTCCGACCCTATCCCAATATGCATTGAGTTACCTGCAATCTGGCAGATGTGATCCACATGATCTATCATCACTTCCAAACTGCAATTCATTTCCACAGGGTCCGATTGTCCGCGTACCCACCCGGGCACCATCATCCAGGCATCCAATGCTGCCCCAATTACTGCCCCGCGTTTCACCAACTCCTTTATCTGCTCATCACTATACTGGCGGTTATGATTAACCAACACCCTGCAATTATTGTGGCTGGCCCAAACATGCCCATTAAAGTTATCTAATGCTTCCCAAAAACTGTCGTCACATAAATGGGTAGCATCTAAAATAATATTAAGCCGCTCCATTTCTTTCAATAGCTCATGGCCGGCCCGTCCCATAAAACCGGTGGCATCAGTTCCCTGTGCATAACGTCCCGGACCGTAATGAGCCGGACCAACAGCTCTAAGCCCATAATTATAAGCCCGTTCTAAATGTTTTATAGTTACTATTGAATCAGCGCCTTCCAGGCTTAAAATATATCCTACAGGTTTATCCTTGTTCGGTTGTCCATCTGTCCAAAGGCTAACGTGCTTTTCAAGGCTGTTAAAATCATTTACCTGAACCATCTCTCCTGCATCTTCCATTGCCTTATACCAAGCCACCTGGCCCTGTGTTTGCGCCCAAGCCTGCTCTGGCGAATGCCATCCGGGTAGTGGATTTCCCGGTGCAACATATCGTGCAATTTGCGTACCTACAACCAGGCCGATATTCCCTTTCCTTAATTCGGGTAATGAAACTACTCCTTTTGCACGATCCGGCTTATCTGTCATTCCTATTTCGCGTTCATTTATTTCTGCAATGGGCATCCGCAAGTCGCGGTTCCATTCCAGCGCGTTCATACTCAGGTCTAAATGGGCATCAATTGTGAACATAAATGTAAGTTGATCGGGGTGGGTTGATTAAATGATTGGTTATTTAAATAGTTATTTTTCGGTCGCGGGCAATGTTTTTCCATTCTCCGCTTGCTTTGTTATTTTCAATGGTTATTGCCCTTTCATACAACGCTACGGTAGGGCAAACATGGTAAGGCATTCCATAGATCACATCGCCTGGTTTATAATTGTGCCCTTTACCTGCCTCCACAACCAAATGCTCTTCGCTTTGACCCACAACTTCCAGCTCGGGAGCATTTATTAGGTAAACACGGCTTTTCACGTCTCTTTCCGCAGCTATTGATTTATGGCCGAGATCCAGGCACAGCTTAGTTTCGTCAGGCAATGATATAACCCTGGTTATCACTAATGCAGCCGGCAAAAACGGTTGTTCCAAAAAGTTGGTTTCATAGCCCTTATCCCAATAAACAAAAGTACCGGGACTGCACTCTACTATGCTTCGTTTGGCATGAATAGGAAAGGTTGGTGATCCCCCTGCTACAATTACAGGTTCTGCGTATCCTCTTTCTACCAGGCTCGCCCTGAGTTTACTCACGGGTTCAAAGCTTGCGTTACACTGTTCTGTACGGCTAGCGAGGTCTGCATCATGGATCTGTCCATCATAGGCATGCAAACCAATTAGAGCAACCCCGTTTAAAGCAGCACAATCAATATAAAACTGTAAAGCACCGGCGCCCGGTTTTATCCCGGTACGGTCCTGCCCCACATTCAGATCAATATACAATGATATCTTTATTTTGTTTTGGATTGCTTCTTCGGATATTTCAGTAGCAGCTTTTATATTATCAACCAGGCACGAGAATTTGGTGCCGGGATAAGCTAATATCAGTTCGACAAACCGTTTTAATTTTGGCCCGATGGGTTGATAGGCCAGCAAAACATCAGGAGCTGTACATATGGCCAGCATTTCGGCCTCAGCAATAGTGGCGCATTTAAATTTGGTAATGCCTGCTTTAAGCATCAGCAGCGTAACTTCCTTGCTTTTATGCGTTTTAACATGCGGTCTTAAGCGGCCTATATTATCAACCATACTGATAAGCAGATCAATATTTTGTTTTACCCTGGCAGGATAAACAACCAACGCAGGTGTATCTAATTTATCAATATCATTTATAGTGTACCAATCCATTTTAAGTCAAAAGTCTTGAGTTAAAAATCTTAAGTCGGCGTCATCATAATGAGTACTACCCCAAAAAATTGAAGTCCGGCTAACGACTTAGAAAAGTTCAAATAGCGCTTCAATCTCCACCGGGATATTATCAGGCAATGATCCCATTCCAACAGCGCTGCGAACACCTATTCCGTTGTCTTCGCCCCAAACTTTAGCAAATAATTCGCTGCAGCCATTGATAATAAACGGATGTTTTTCAAAGTCGGGTTTGCAATTAACCATACCCAGTACTTTTATAACTCTTTTCACTTTGTTTAAAGTACCAAAATTGGCTGTTATAGTAGCTAATATAGCCAAACCAACCTGCCTTGCGGCCAGCTTACCTTCTTCGGGAGTAACGCTTCCCCTATCCGCCCGATGATCAGGCTCCCGTCATCCTGGACAGTACCGTGGCCCGACACGTATAAATATTTTCCATCAATTAAGCAGGGTTTATAAACCCCAAGCGGTTTTGGCGCCGGTGGCAGGTTAAGGCCCAATGCGGCAAAATTCTGATCAGCTGTATTCATTTTTCTAAAAGGTAATTATTAAAAACAAACATAAAATAAAAAGCCGGGTATCTCACGCCCGGCTTTGATAAATCAAAAAATCAACTATATTAAAACTTTACGGTTACGCCAATATTAACAACGTAATCAGCAAAGGCTGCATCGCCTTGTTTATAAACGCCTGTTGCTTCTGTTTGTCTTATGTCAGCTACACTTTGTGTGCGGTCGCGGATTACAGCAATTGGCACATAAGCGTATAGCGCAACATTATGAATGCGGTAGTTTACACCAGGTTCAGCTGCTATTATATAACCGGGCCTTCTGTAACCATCGCTGCCGCCAATAATGTCATGGGTAGGCAAGCAATCGTCGCGCACGCCTAACGAAAAATTAAATTTATTAACAGCTAAGGTTGCTCCAAACCGCACAAGGTATTGATCAGGTACGCTAAATACGTCAGCAGTATAAGGAGAAACATTAGAGGTTGCAGCAACTCCGGTTGCCTTTGGTACACTTACATTTTGCGGGCTGGTAAGGTGATAAAAGTTACCATACACACCAAATTTATGGCTGAAATTATAATAAGCGTTTATTTCGGTAGAGATCCCTGTGCCGCCATCACCTAACTGGATAGATTGATCAACATACTTAAGTGTTTTTTCGCCTGTAGACGGATTGGTCAGGAAATAATCCTGTACGTTGTAATTGCCTGTAGCGAATTTGATTCCCACTCCAATTTGAATATTCCCCTTTGGAGCTTTTGCAGGGTTAAATAACCAGTAATAACCAGAAACATTAATATCGCCCAAACCAAATGAATGGGTGCTAAACCTTGTTCCGCTGGCTAATTGTGAGCGGCTGTTATCCGCCATCGGAATATTTATGGCTGCTGACCAGCGACTGTTAAACACACGGGTAAGTGTCATATCCTGTGTGTACACTTTATTAATTACGTTATTGTGTAATACTAAACGCTGAAATTGTTCTTGTTTGCCTACAAAATGCCTGAATGATTTATAGTAGCGGCTGTTATTGTTAAAGATCCAGTAGCTGTTTGAACTTGTACTATCAGGATGTTCATTCATTGTAGCAATGCCACCAGTGCTCCTGATGGCAACGCAGCCCTGGGCAAAAGTATTCGTGTTTCTAAGTAGAATAAATAAGCAAATTATTAAAAATGATTTAATTGTGATTCTCATGATTTTTTTTCGGATTGTTGATTGGTTGAGTAATTTATTTTGATAATTTAATTGGTTACGTGTTTTTAATTTCCTGCACCGTCATTTTTGCCTCTTTGCACGGCATACTGGCCAACTTTGATTCCTGTAGCCATACCGGCTTCAATATCAGAGCGGTAATGGATAGCGCCATATAACCGCGACAATGACGCCTGGTTAGCCAGGTCATTAAATTTATTACCTCTGTCAGGCAGTAAATAGGTTAATACTGTAGCAGCAGCACCGCTAAAGTTGGAGTGCCCTGATGTATAAGCCGGAAAATTAGGAATACCTGTTAATGTTTTAATTTTAGGATTTGCCTGGGTTGGGCGTTGGTTAAAGTAAAAATACTTGGTGTCCCAACATACAATTGCGGCATCCATTTCGGCCATATTCAACAAGGCAAAGTTGCGGGCCCAGCGTACTTCGCTGTAATTTTGCTTTACAAACTCATCTGCAGCAATGGCATTCCAGTGCCCGGGTGGCGTATAAGTACCAACACCATCAGCCCAAAACTCCACTATTGCCTGGTGTTCGCGGGTTGGGTTTTCGCTGTAAGTAAGCACTTCGGCAACTTCCTTCTTAAATGCATCAGACTTTGTTGGGTTTGGAGCAGCTGGCCTTAACGCTACAACAGTAAGCGTATCAAATAAAAACGGCAAAACCTTGCCAAACAGCGGCAGCATTGGCGGCCTTAATGGTGATTCCTGGCTTATCCAGAATTGCTCGCCCTTTGCTGCTGTTTGTGTTTGCAATTGTGTCCATAATGCCTGGGTGCCTATTGCTTTCCCGGCGCGGTCTGCTTTGGCGCGGGCCACAAAAACATCTGCCACTTTAACACCCAAGGCCTCACCTGCAGTAATCTCACCCTTTACATTGGCTCCAGCCATTATCCGGTATAATTTTTCGTCAGCGGCTTTTTGAGTTATATAATCAACATCAGCAGGAAACAATAATTTCATTATCTCAACCGTAGCGCCTGCTACAACGGCATCTTCACTTGGGTATGACGGCAAAGCCGACTTTGGGATAAGTGGTTTTATGTTTGAATCAAAAGTGTATGGCGCGGCACGGTTATACATATTTTTATAATGATATGCAGTTACCAAAGCATCATATTGGGCAGCGCTTACATAAGCATAAGCTCGTGCCGCATATGGCGGATTTGAAAAAGGGAACTGCGGATAAGCAAACGGATTGGCAGCATTTGGAAAAGGATAGGTACCGTCAGCATTTTGATATGGAGGTAAATTGTGCTTGGCCACCAGGTCGCGTAAAATTTCGTTCCATCTTAATACAGCACCGGCGCTCCAGTATTTAACTATAGCTTTCTGATCGTCATTTAATTTGCCCTGGTATGATTTTATTTCGTTGATATCTGCCGCATAGGCTGCTGAATTGGTTGCATCAGGAGCAGGCACATTAAACATCGATGGATCATTTGCTAATACCGGGCTCCAGGTATCGGCATTCAGATCAATATTTGCCGGGGCTAGTGCAGGATATAGCGTAGTGCGATCAATCACTCCTTTTTTACACGACCCTAAAAAAACGGATGCTGCTACAATTAACAGCGACGCTACGTAAAGTATTTGTCTTTTCATGGTTATTTATTTAGTTTTTTTAGAAAAATCAAGTACATAATATACAGAGGCAAATAAATTAGTGCTTTGGCCAACATTGCGGCCACTTACCACATAATTACCACCAACTGTAAGCTCAAGGCCGGTTACATTTTCAAAGCTATACTTTGCAAGGCCGCCAACCGTTGTCATATTCATCCTGTTGCTGGGGAAAGGCATATCGTTCTTGCGGATGTCAAAACCGCCCTGCGTAGTGGTATTTGAAACAATACCTTCAATATTTAATTTAAGGCTGCGGTAACCGGCGCTGAATAAAAGGTTTGATACATTGGGCATATCAACCTGGTTACTGTATATCAGGTGATCAGTATAATATGAGTTCCTGTCTATCGTTATATCGCTTCTAAGCACATATTGGCCTGCACCGGCAACAAAAAACCTGCCTGTTTGGTAATTTAAAAGCCCGCGCAGCGATACCGATTTGCTGTGTAAGCCAATAGAAACCGGTAAAAAATCAGGTTCATAATTGGTTAATGGGATTGATCCTTCAGCAATAGCATGAATGCTAAAAAGCCCTTTGCCAATTTCACTGGTAAAGGCAAGGTATTTTAAAGCTACAGTAAGATCCTGAACACCGCTCTGGCCTTTAAGTGTTCCCTGTGATGCATTCGTTTTAACATATGGCGCCATTGCTAAGATGTCGAGCTTATTGGTTAGCCCGTAGTTTCCTACCACCATAAATGAATTAGTCGACAGCTTACCAATATTGGCATTGTCACGTTTAAAAGTTCCTTCCCAGTAGTTTTTCCAGTCGCTGTGGGTGTATACCACACCGGTACAGAGATAGTTTTTCGGGATCATTAACGCGTCGGCATCTGTTTGGGCACTTGCGGTTTGCGAAAAAACAACGCAACAGCAAATAACTAAACAATACCTATAAAAATACAGGCGTAGAGATTTAATCATGGTTTTTTGTTAAATGAATAAAAAGTTAAGAAATATTAAATGTGCTTAATCAGTTGAAAACCCGGTGAGGGGCAACGCCAGCATTAAAGAGAAACTGCCATGGGCTTTGATACAAAAGCTATAGTTAAACCAGCAATATGCAAAAAGCATAATGCCGCATTATTTGGCTATAAGCAAGTTGAATTAACAGCCCTGTTAAATAAGGCTGCATAAAGCGTATTAAAAGCAGTTTTAGCTGGTAAAATTGGGTGGTTTACCCGGAGATTCAATAAAAGGACTGTTTAATTTAAAGAATACAAACTTGTCATTAGGTTTAAGCTGCGTTTCAAATTCCTGGTAATGGTATTTAAACGCCTGTAAATTATAATCACTGAGGGTGTTGACTTTTTTGAAGGATGCATCATGCCCTTTTTTTGTTAATGGCACATCGTTTATCTGGTTGGCAGTAATAATATTTGCTTTTACAAGGTGAGTTTTGACCGTATTTGGAATACAAACAAAATACATAGTATCGTGGGTCATTTTAAGCCGCACGTAGTTATAAAATGCATCTTTCAGCTGGATCTGGCCCTGTATTACTTCATAGTCTGTCCAATCCTGTACGGTAGGCATATTTACCGGAATCTTGATCTCAATAAGCTTGGTATCGTCTATTTTATTATCAAAGATCTCCTTCACCATCTGCACATCCGATTTATGGATATAATATTGAAACAGCAATGTATATCCGCCTATGCTAAACAGGTGAACACACAACATTACAATTGCAAAAAGCCGTTTCAATTAATCAGGTATAATTATGGTTTACTTCTAGGTAGTAAATGTATATAATTTTTAGTTTAACAATGCAATATTTTTTTGAAAAATATTAAATAAGATTAATATTTAGAAATATTCTATTTAACAATCATTTTTGAGCTTCTCACCTGTTCATTTTAGTTATGGGTATATTTGCAATGTACCATATTAAATATCAGTAAATGGACGATTTTATTGCCGCCCGGTCACAAATGGCCATCTCATTGGGCTTCCATATCATATACTCCTGTATTGGCATGGTGATGCCGGTTTTTATGGCCATCTCACATTATAAATGGATAAAAACGGGTGAGCCTGTTTATAAGAACATAACACAGGCCTGGAGCAAGGGCGTTGCTATATTTTTTGCTACCGGGGCTGTATCGGGCACTATCCTTTCATTTGAGCTTGGCTTATTATGGCCCAAATTTATGGAGCATGCCGGGCCGATTTTCGGAATGCCATTTTCTTTAGAAGGAGTGGCTTTTTTTATTGAAGCCATTGCCCTGGGTTTTTTTCTTTATGGATGGAACAAGTTTAACAAATGGTTTCACTGGTGCACAGGCATAATAGTTGGCATTAGCGGGATTGCATCAGGAATTTTGGTGATATCGGCAAATTCATGGATGAACAGCCCTTCCGGCTTTGATTTCATAAACGGCCAATACCTGAACATCGACCCCATAAAAGCGATGTTTAACGGCTCCTGGTTTTCTGAAGCTCTACACATGACGCTTGCAGCTTTTTCGGCAACTGGCTTTGCTGTTGCTGGCATCCATGCGCTAATGATAGCCAAAAAGCAAAACATTCAATTTCACACCAAAGCTTTTAAAATAGCGATAGTTTTTGGGGCAATTGCGGCCATATTGCAACCTTTCAGCGGCGATATATCTGCAAAAAACGCTGCTGCAAAGCAACCCGCAAAGCTGGCTGCAATGGAAGCTTATTTTCACACCCAGCCCTATTCGCCTTTAACTATTGGCGGGATACCCGATACCGCTAACAAAAAAGTAAACTATGGTATTGAGATCCCCGGGCTGTTAAGCTTTTTAGTGTACGATAATTTTAAACAGCCGGTAAAAGCGCTGGATACTATCCCTGTAAAAGATCAACCGCCAATTACTGTTACCCACATAGCGTTTGAAATAATGATTGCTATAGGCTCTGCAATGATGCTGATCGGGGTTTTGTACTTTGTTGCCATTTGGAAAAAGAAAAGCTGGCTCTCCAAAAAATGGTTCCTTTACCTGTTTATCCTGTCCACCCCATTTGGCTTTATTGCTGTTGAGGCCGGCTGGACAGTTACCGAAGTTGGCCGTCAGCCATGGATAATCCAGGGCGTAATGCGCACCAGCGAGGCTGTTACACCTATGCCTGGTATCGCGTATTCGTTTTATCTGTTCACAGCTGTTTATCTTATATTAAGTGTGGCGGTTATATTTTTATTAAAACGCCAGATAAAAATGGTTCCCGAGTTGTACGATCGTAAATTTTAAAGCTTATGCTGTATATAGTTATTTCGTTCTTTTTTTTGGCCATAGTTTTATACTTCCTTCTTGGCGGCGCCGATTTTGGTGCGGGCATCATCGAGCTTTTTACTTCCGAGAAAAACAAGCCGCGTACCCGTAAAACCAGCTACCAGGCCATCGGGCCAATTTGGGAAGCAAACCATATGTGGCTGATAATTGCCGTGGTAATAATGTTCGTAGCTTTTCCTGCCATCTACAGCACCATGTGTACTTACCTGCATATCCCGTTATTGATCATGTTGTTAGGCATTACAGCCAGGGGAACAGCATTCGCATTCAGAAACTATGATGCCATAAAAGGAGAAAACACGCAGAGGGTCTATAACAAGGTTTTTGTGTATTCAAGCTTTATAACACCGCTGTTTTTAGGCATTATAGCAGGCAGCGCCATTTCAAGGCAAATCGATCTCCACGCCGCGTCATTTTTAGATGCTTATATATTTAGCTGGCTAAATTACTTTTCAGTAACTGTTGGCTTGTTTACGGTTGCTTTAAGCGGATACCTGGCGGCCATTTACCTTATTGGCGAAGCAGATAATGAGCATGATGTGAGGCGGTTTATTTTAAAAGCCAAAATAATGAATATCCTAGCCGTGGTTTTTGGCGGCATGGTTTTCATCGCTTCAGAAATTGAGCATATCCACATGGCGCATTGGATCTTTGGAAACCCGGTTAGCCTTACTGCGGTTATTGCAGCTTCAATTTCATTAGCCGCATCATGGATCCTGATCAACAAAGGCAAACGAAAAATAATCCGCGTAGGAGCCGGCTTCCAGGTTACCATGATCCTGCTGGCCGTTGGGTATATGCACTACCCTTATTTAGTAATGATAAAAGGCGGACAAAATCTATCCCTGTTTGCTTACCATGCTCCTGCAAAAACTATTGAAGTTTTAGCGCTCGGGCTCATGCTCGGCAGCTTGCTGATCCTTCCCTCATTGTTTTATTTATATTATAGTTTTCAAAAGCGGGAAACCGCTGATGCCGAATCATCACACTGATTTCGCTGATTATTTGAACAACAAAAATCAGCGTAATCACTAAAATCAACGGTTAAGCCTCTTCACCTTTATACTCCTGAAAAACGCTTCATTGCCATGATCCTGTAAAAGCAAATGGCCTTCCTTAGCTTCGCCAAAGTTTTTCCATACCACGTATTTGCTGATGGCTACCAGGTCGCGGAATTCTTTTGAGCCTCTTTCATATTCAAGCACTTTTACCCCGTTTAAATAGTGTTCAACATGGTTGTTAGGGTAAACAACTATTCTTCCTGTGTTCCATGCGCCTATCGGGTGAACAAAACGTTCCTGCTTTTTTGCAGGGATCAAATCATAAAGTGACGATAAGGTGCGGTCGCCGTCCCTGCCCAGTTTGGCATCGGGATGCAGCTTATCATCCAAAACCTGGTACTCTAAACCAATAGCCGAACCTTTGGTTTGTTCAGACAGGGTTACGAAATACTTAACCCCGCTGTTTGCTCCCGGTGTTAGTTTAAACTCGAACGACAAGTCAAATGCACTGTACATATCATCAGTAACCACATCGCCGCCGCCTGATTCTTCTTTTCCTGCCGACGGCAACACATGCATTACACCATTCGCATATTCCCAGCCTTTGGTTGGAAAACTTGTTAATGTAGCGCCATGCCAGCCCTTTGGCGTATGGCCATCATACAACAGCTTCCACCCGCCGGCTTTTTCATTAGCAGAAAGTGTGTTTGGCGATAAATTTACACTGTAAATATCTTTCGGAAATGGTGCCCTTTTAAGGTTCTGAGTTTGAATGCGTAAGTTTTTAAAATAAACCTTTTTACCCGCCTGCTCTTCTTTGCTTACAGCATGTACCTGCAAACCAATAAAACCTTTGTTGTCCACGGTATCCACAACGTCAGCTATGGCAGCGCCGTTTATCCAGGTCCGCATTTCATTGCCAATGCATTCAATGCGGATATGATTATATTCACCTACTTTAAAAGCATCCTTTGCTTTGGCGTGCAAGTCAAGCGGATATAACCAATCCCTGCGTCCCTCATCATAGATCCCTCCCGACCATTTCCTGTCCGACGGATCTATTTCAAACTGCCTGCCATATACTTTACCTTTTCCCTTATTCCCGGCCGGATCATAATGACTGCGGGTTTGAACGCCTGAATTACTTAACGTGCTTTCAATCTTAGTATCCAGTTCCAGGATAAAATCACCGTATTCTTTTTCAGTTACCAGGAAAGTATTGCCCGAGTTTAATACGGTGGTGCCAACAATGGCGCCATTCTCAACTTTATAATCGGCTGTACCTGCAAGGCGTTTCCAGCCCTTAAGTGTCTTGCCGTCAAATAAGCCCGGTGTGCTTTGCGATTTAGCTTTAAACGGGATAGTAAAAGCTGCAAACAACAAAATAATTGCAGCGTTAGTAGTTAATTTTTTCATGTTAGATATAGATATTGTGGTTAATTCAATAAGCATTTTTCAATTGCATCTGCGCCATACTTTTACACCTTAGGCGCCCAACCTTTTTCATATTCCCTGCTCCAAAGCTTCATGGCCTCAGGGTCATTCAAAATATGTCCGTTTGATGGGTCGATATGCAATACCCTGTCAACCCGGTACGAGATATTTCCCAGCTGGGGTAACAGTGTTGATTTAAACCCGGTTTCAATCGGGCAATTCAATTTTGCCGTTCCCTGTATCGATTCAATGAAATTTTTCATGTGCAGGCCGTCAAGCGCTTCTGTAGGGCTCACCTTGTTTGTAGCATCAACGGGCACTTCATCTTTAACTTCCCTTACCAGCTTATTGTCGCCGTCGTAGATCTTGTAGCCGTTGCCGCCTGTATAAAATAAGGTTCCTTTATCGCCATAAAATATAACGCCGCGACCTAACCCTTCCATATTATAGCCGTTGCAGCTTCTTCCCTCCCATTCAGCGGCTGTATTATTGGGAAAATTGTAAAGGATATTTTGTGTATCGGGCGTTTGCCAGTCGTCCTTAAAATGGAACCGCCCCCCTGTTGAAACTACTTTAGTAGGAAAATCAACATCCAGTCCCCAACGGATCACATCCAGCTCATGCGTGCCATTATTTAGGGCCTCGCCGGTTCCCCAGTTCCAAAACCAATGCCAGTTATAGTGGATCAGGTTATCCTGGTAAGGCCTGCGCGGGGCAGGCCCCTGCCATAGCTCGTAGTTTAAGTTTGAAGGTACGGCAACCTGCTTACCAATGCCAATGCTTTCACGATGATTAGTGTACCACCCTTTTGCATAATAAGCACGACCGATAACACCATCATGCAGTTCCTTGATCATTCCCTGCACATTGTTGAATGAGCGCCGCTGGCTCCCCATCTGCACCAGGCGGTTATATTTTTTTGAAGCAGCTACCGCCATCTCCCCCTCGTGCGGATTATGGCTACAGGGCTTTTCAACATAAACATGTTTACCTGCCTGGCAAGCCATTATGGTTGCCGGTGCATGCCAATGATCGGGTGCGGCTACAACAATCGCATCCACATCCTTTTTCTCCAGTAGCTTTCTTATATCAGTAAATCCTTCCGGCTTTTTACCTGTGCGTTTATAAATATCGGCAATGGTGCTTTCAACTACTTTCGAATCTACATCGCACACAAACCCAATTTCGGTGTTTGGAATTTTTGAAAAGTTTTGGGCGAGATAAAGGCCCCGGCTGTGGGTACCCATCATACCTACCACCACTTTTTCGTTCGGCGATCCTTTGAAAAACCCCGCGGCCTTTCCCAGTTGCGGCGCCAGCAAAAAGCTGGTTCCTGCTACGGATGCAGTTTGAATGAATTTTCTCCTGTTGATCATAATTAGTATAGTTATTTATATAGCGTTGATTGGGTTGATTAAATTAAAGTTCCAACTTAATCAACCGTTCTCTCAAAAAAGCAAAGCCGGTAATAACACAAACAGACTCTTTTTAACCATAACGGTTTGGTTTACAAGGGTTATAATTCTTATTAGGCTAACAAGCTTTTATATGGGGAATAAAAACCTGTCATTGATACACTAATGTATAACATTTGATTATAAGTTAATGCAAATCATCATAGGTTTGTTACAATTTGAGCTGATTGGGTTGATTAAGTTGTAGTGGTTGTAAATAATAAGGGAATAATTCAGATGAGGCGAAGCGCAAGTTTGTGTATCCACGCCGGCAAAGCGTTCCATTTTTGCACGCGGAACGGGTGGAACACCACGAAACACGTTGATTATCAGTATGTTTTAGTTTTACTAAAATACAAGTATCTGATAATCAATCGCTACCGAATTTGTGCTTTTTGGACTCATTTCTGTAATTTATTTGTAATCAGCGTGTTCCACTTTTTGAGTTGACCAAAATTGATGATTTTTGAATAAAATGTGCTGGAATAACGTGGACGCGCCTTCAAATATTCAATCGCTAATTCAGCAATTCACTAAATCACTAATTGCTTACATCCCTTCAAATATTCCATCGCTAACTCAGCAATTCACTAAATCACTAATTGCTTACATCCTTTCAAATATTCCATCGCTAATTCAGCAATTCACTAAATCACTAATTGCTTACACCCCTCCGAATATTCAATCACGAATTCAGCAATTCACTAAATCACTAATTGCTTACATCCCTCCAAATATTCAATCACTAATTCACTAACTCACCAATTCACTAATTGCTTACACCCCTCCGAATATCGAAAAACCGCCGTCAACACAAATCATAGAGCCGGTAACAAATGCGGATGCATCGCTCAACAGCCATACAATTGCGCCTATCAGTTCGTCGGGGTGGCCAAACCTTTTAAATGGTGTGTTTCGGATAACCTTGCCGCCGCGATCGGTATAGCCACCATCGGGTGTGGTGAGCAGGCTGCGGTTTTGCTCGGTGAGGAAAAAACCCGGCGCAAGCGCATTCATCCTGATCGTATCACCATAACGGTTAGCCAGCTCAACCGCAAACCATTGGTTATAGCAATCAACAGCCGCCTTACCCATATTGTAACCCAATACTTTTGTAATGGCCCTTTTTGAGTTCATTGACGATATGTTAACGATACTGCCTTTCCCGGTTTTGGCAATTGCCTCGCCGAAAACCTGGGTTGGGTTTAATGTTCCCCATAAATTAAGGTCAAGCACCTCCTTCATTCCCTGCAGGTTCATACTGAAAATATCTTCTTCCGGCTGTAAAACACCTTGCGGCATATTACCGCCAGCCCCGTTTACCAGGCCATCCACCCTTCCGAATGCTTCCATGATTTTATTTTTAGCGGCTACCAGCTCATCAATCTTCATCACATCGGCAATTAGCGCAATAGCTCTTCCACCGTTTGCGTTAATGTGCGCTGCCCTTTCTTCGGCAACCGCTTCGTTACGACCCAATATGCCAACTGTGCCCCCGGCCTCAACTATGCCGTTTACAAAAGCATTTCCTAAAATACCGGTACCGCCGGTTACTACAATTACTTTTCCGTTTAATGAAAATTTATCTGACATGATTTTTAAGAGCCTGGAATCAGGAAGTCGAGATTCAAGACTTGTTTTTAAGTTAATAATATTGTGAGTGGTGGGCAGTGAATAGGCAATAGTGAGTGGTTAGCAGAAGATAAAGACCATGCGCTACTCATCATTCACCACTCACTACTCACCATTCCCCCCTCAAAGTTAATATTTACGATCTCAAAAAAAGGTAAATTAGTTTTTACAAAAAAAAGCTAATTTACGTCCCATAAAACCTAACTGAAATTAAATACCAATTGTACCATGAAAACTTTAATTGTTTATAAAAAATTACTGCTGCTCTTTGCATTTTTAGGAATAACCGGCGTTGCTTTAGCCCAGGACATCTGGAATGAAAATACTGCAGCAGCCTGGCTCAATAAAAATGAATGGAAGAACGGACTTAAGCTGGACGTGCATTCATCAACAAATAAAGTTGTATTTGCCGAACAATACCATAAGAACCAGGCTGCCTGGGATAAGGCATTCGCGTTTTTGCGCGATAGTGACCTAACCAAAATGAAGCCCGGAAAATACCCGATAGATGGCACTAATGTTTTTGCCATCGTAACCGAAGCGCCTTCAAAAGAATTTGAAAATTCAGCATGGGAGTCGCACCGCAACTATATCGATCTGCAGCATGTTATAAAGGGCCAGGAAACCATTGGTGTGGCGCCGGTATCAAAAGCCACGGTTACCAAACCATATAACGAAGCCAGCGACAACGCCAATTACAATGTTGAAGGACAATATTATATTGCAACGCCCGACATATTTTTCCTGTTTTTCCCGGGGGATGCCCATCGCCCCAATATTAAAGTGGCAGGTTATGATGTGGTGAAGAAAATTGTGATAAAGATAAAAGTGGCCGGTTGAGGAAGAAGGTGAAAGCTGAAAGGTAAAAGCCGAAAGGTAAAGATAGGAACTTAAAGGCCTTTGCAAGTTAGTTGCAAAGGCTTGGGAAAATCACTTTTAAAAAATAGGAGTATCAATAATCGGATGAAAGCGGCTATAACTAAACGTCGGATTTTATCAGCATGTTTCATATGGCCTCTTGCGCAGGCCTTCGACCTGCACTATTATAATGTCGCTCTTTCAGGGCTTGATGTTTTTGGTTCTGCTACAATGTTAAAGGCCTGAAAGGTCGTAATACATCAGCGCAGGTCGAAGGCCTGCATAATAAATGGCAATAGAAATTCTAAAAGCAATTTCCCTCTGCAAAGGTCCTTCTTTTTCTTTCGGACTTCCGGACTTTCCCGACTTTCGGACTCAAAGAATTAAACCTTTTTTCTTCGCGTTTGTCTTATTTAGTATCTATTTATTTAATGCAGATACTAATGAAAACATTATCAAAATTAGGATTGATGGCTGCTTTAGGTGGTACGTTGTTCCTGTCAGCATGCGAGGGAAGCTATTACGTAGCTGAACAGCCTGTTGAACCTGTTTATGAAAGACCTGTTGCCCCATATGCCGGTGCAGTTTGGATTGACGGCGACTGGGGTTATAGCGGTGGCAGATACGTTTACCGCAGGGGCTATTGGGCCAGGCCAAGATCTGGTCGCGCTTACGTACGCGGCGGATGGGTACACACCAACCGTGGTTACGCTTGGCATAGAGGACGCTGGAGGTAGGCCCCCTACCCCCCTAAAGGGGGAACGAATGTTGAATAAAGCAAAAGGCTTCGTGGATTATCTTCACGAAGCCTTTTGCTTTTTACTCCCCCTTCAGGGGGCCGGGGGGGCGTCCTACATCCTTTCCGGTACTTCAATCCCCAATAGTTTCATCGCCTTGTTGATCACCTTGCCCGCTGCTGCGGAAAGTTGCAGCCTGAATTGTTTAACAGCTTCGTCTTCAACCTGTATTATCGGGCATACCTGGTAAAACTTATTATAAGTTTTTGCCAGTTCATATGCATAATTAGCAACTATGGCCGGGCTATACCCTTCTGCCGCGGTTTGTATAATAGCAGGGAATTGTGTCAAAGTTAAAATCAAACCAAGCTCTTCGGCGGCAAGCTTATCAATGGGAACATGGTTTTTGATGATTTTCGCTTTTCTTAAAACTGATTTTATCCGTGCATGGGTATATTGGATGAATGGCCCGGTATGCCCCTCTAATTCAACAGATTCCGCAGGATCAAACAGCAGCCGCTTTTTGGGGTCAACTTTCAGCAAAAAATACTTTAAAGCACCCATTCCGATCATATGAAACAATTGCAGCTTTTCTTCTTCGCCAAACTCATTTATTTTGCCTTTTGCCTCGGTTTGCTCTTTGGCTTTTTGCTCCATTTCATCCATCAGGTCATCGGCATCCACAACCGTCCCCTCGCGCGATTTCATTTTTCCTGATGGCAGGTCTACCATACCGTATGATAAATGGTAAAGGCCATCAGCCCCATCCTTACCAAGTTTCTTAAGAATAGTGAATAGTACCTTAAAGTGATAGTCCTGCTCATTACCTACCACATAGATTGATTTATCCATGTGATAATCATTGTATTTCAATTGTGCAGTACCCATATCCTGGGTCATGTAAACAGACGTACCGTCAGAACGCAGTACCAGCTTTTCATCCAGTCCTTCCGAAGTCAGGTCTATCCAAACAGAGCCATCATCCTTTTTAAAGAAAACACCTTTTTCAAGGCCCTCATCTACAATATCCTTTCCTAATAAATAGGTATCAGATTCATAATAGAATTTATCAAAGGTTACCCCAAGCCTTCTATAGGTTTCGGCAAAGCCAGTGTAAACCCAGGTGTTCATGGTTTTCCACAGGCTTATAACCGCTTCATTTCCTGCTTCCCACTGCTGCAGCATTTCCTGCGCTTCAATCATGATAGCGGTTTTATTTTGAGCTATTTCTTTAATTTCACCTCTCGCCTTCTTCTCTCTTTCTTGTATTTCAGTTATCGGTTTTAACAGTTGTTGAAGATCCTTTTGTTTTTTGTCTTTTTCTTTTTGTGGGACATCTCTGTATTCGACATCATCGAAACATTTCGAAACATCTTTCCATAAAATATTCCCTTCAATTGCCGATTCAGATAATACCTGTGCTCTAAATCCAAAGCTTGAAAAATCTACTTTTAATACTGTGTCGAGTTCCTTTTTAAATAGTTCAGTCTGATTTTCAATAGTGACTAAATATTCTTGAAGTTTAGCTATTTGTGATGGATTAAATGTGGTGAGATCATTTTCGAGATAAATGCTATCCAGAATTGGCGCTAATTGTCTCTTTAATTCTCTGTCAAATAAAACATAGTATTTCCCTACCAAATGATCACCCTTCATGCCTGTCGACTCCGGCGTTTCGCCATTCCCAAACCTTTGCCAGGCCAGCATTGATTTGCAGATGTGAATACCCCGGTCATTAACCAGGTTTGATTTTATAACCTCGTAACCAGCTGCAGCCAAAATTTCGGCGACTGAAAAACCGAGTAAATTATTACGCACATGCCCTAAATGCAGTGGTTTGTTTGTATTCGGCGATGAATATTCGACCATTACTTTTTTACCAGTAGGCTTAACTACAGCAAAATCAGCCGACAAAATTTCGGAGTATAGCTGATCTATCCAGTAACTGTCAGCAAGCGAAATATTAAGAAAACCCTTAACTACGTTAAAAGCAGAAACTTCCTTCAGCTCATTTTTTATAAATTCACCTATCTCGTTCCCGGTTTGCTCAGGCGATTTCTTTGAAAATTTAATGAATGGAAAAGTAACTATGGTGACTTGCCCCTCAAACTCCTTGCGCGTTTCCTGCAAGTTTATGTCGGCAGCGGTAATATCAGTATTATATAAATGTTTAACGGCTTTAACAGTAGCTTCTGTAATAAAATTCATGGTGCAAAAATAGGAATTTTAGTCCGAAAGTCCGGAAAGTCCGAAAGTCCGGAAGATTAATCAGGCGTAAATAAATAACCTCTTTTGCACAATCGTCTTTCGGACTTTCCCGACTTTCGGACTTTCGGACTAATCTCACTACCTTTACCAATTCTATAACCCATTTATGACACTTAGCAACAGCGAATTTAAATTAGATGTAACATCCGAAATTGGAAACCTGCGCGCATTATTGATCCATAGCCCTGATAACGGCCTGGGCAAGGTAGTACCATCAAAAGCACAAGACTGGCTTTTTGAGGACATTGTACACCTTGATACCATGCGCAAAAACGAATATGATTACTACGTTAAGCTGTTAATGTATTTCCTTGATCCCGGCAAAATAAAAGGCAAGCTTGCACAAATAGATGCCGAAGAAAATAACCGGTCGTTTTATAAGCCTGATGACAAAGAATTTCACGCATCAAACAAGGTAATAGAGATCCAGACCCTGTTGGAGGACATTTTGCATGACGGCGATATCCGCAAAAAACTGGTTGCCGCGGTTTGTGCTATTGAGGGCTGTAACTATCGCCTGCAAACACAACTGATAGATACGGAGCCGGCAGAACTTGCCAAGATTATTATCTCGGGCTCACTAAATAAAGACGAAATGATATTTGCGCCTATCCCTAACCTAATTTTTTCAAGGGATATAGGCATTGCCATAAATAGCTTTATGCTGCTCAACAAACCCGCAAAAAAGGCAAGAGCGCGTGAAACATTAATAATGCGGTATATCTTTTTCAATCACCCGCTTTTTGCTTCCTACCGCAATAATATACTGGAGATCCCCGAAACCGTGCAGCATTTTTTACGCCCGGGCGAGGATAACGATCAAAAAACAACATTAGAGGGCGGCGATGTAATGATGGTGAGCCCGCAGCATTTAATAATTGGCTGCAGCGAACGTACATCTGCCAGCGGTGCAAACGAGGCAATAAAGCTGCTGTTTAAAAACAATGTAGTTAAAAAGGTAACCGTTGTAAAAATTCCGCATAAGCGGGATTATATGCACATTGATACCATTTTTACACAGGTAAAACGCAATATGTGGGTTTTGCTGCGTTCATTGGCAGTTACGGAAACCCCGGAAGAACTGGATGAACCCATCTCATGGTTTACCGATAAAAAGAGTAAGGATAAAGTTGAAATTGTTCAGTTCAGGAAAGATAAAAAAACCAAGACATTTAACTGTATCGAAGATTTGTTGACTGATGTTAGTGAACGGGATTTGGAAAGCAAAGAGAAAACCCAGTTCGTATACTCAGGCGGCGACATCTTTCCCTACAATTCGCGTGAGCAATGGACAGACTCCTGTAACCTGCTCGCCATAAAAGAGGGCGTAGTTTTAGGTTACGATCGTAACGATAAAACAGTAGAGGCGTTTAAAGAAAAAGGCTTCACCATAATAAAAGTTAAAGACCTCTTAAAACAATTTGAAAGTGGTGAGCTCAGTCCTGAAAGCATGACCGATACATTGATCCTGATGCCATCAGCCGAGCTCTCAAGGGCCCGCGGCGGCTTCCATTGTATGAGTATGCCGTTGATGAGGGATGCGATTGTCTGAACCGGGATTAAACAGATTAAGTGGATTTAAGAATTAATTTTGGGCTATCCGAGAAATTCTTAAATCCGGTTAATCCCGGTTCAGACCGCGAAAATAACCAATAAACTAATGAACCACTGAACTAATGAACGCACAATCCACCTCCCACATATTAATGATCCGGCCGGTAAACTTTGGTTTTAATGAGGAAACTGCCGGGAGCAATGCATTCCAAAACAGGAATGCCGCCAAAGATGGCGTAAATGAAAAAGCGCAACTGGAGTTCGACCGTATGGTGAACACGCTGTGCAGCAATGGCGTTGATGTAACGGTTATTGACGATACGCATGAGCCTTACACACCTGATTCCATCTTCCCGAACAATTGGGTATCATTCCATGATAACGGTGAGATCTTTTTATACCCCATGCAGGCCGAGAACCGACGCCTGGAACGCCGCGAGGATATTATTGCCAAACTGGAAGACAGCTTTGCTGTAAAGCATATTATAGATCTGAGCCGCTTTGAAGCAGAAGATAAGTTTTTAGAAGGCACCGGCAGCATGGTACTCGACAGGGTGAATAAGATAGCGTACGCCTGCCTTTCGCCGCGCACCAACCGCGAAGTGCTGGACCTGTTTTGCGAACGGGCAGGATATAAAGCAATAAGCTTTGAAGCAGCTGATGAAAAAGGAAAAGCAATTTACCATACCAATGTGTTGATGTGTGTTGGAAGTAAATTTGCCGTTATTTGTTTGGATAGCATTCCTAATCCACATGAGCGGATAGTTGTTAAAGAATCCCTTTCATCAACCCAAAAAGAAATAATAGACATCTCTTTCAGCCAGATGAACCAATTTGCAGGCAATATGCTGGAAGTAAAAAATGCAGAAGATGAAAATTTGATAGTGATGAGTAAAAATGCTTTCAGCGCGTTGAATGATGATCAGAAAACCACACTCGAAAAATACGGCAAGCTTATTTACTCAGACATAAACACCATTGAAACCAATGGCGGCGGCAGTGCACGCTGTATGATGGCTGAGGTGCATTTGCCGCTAGTGGCTTAATTAAAAACGTTTACCACATAGTCATTGCGAGACCGGCCGCTCGCGGACGGGTACGAAGCAATCTCTACGTTATGCATGCAATTGCGTAAAAAGCATGTGGCAGCCAATTAAGCGGCTGTAAGGGCCTATCAGTATAAAGGTTCGTTAACTGTCCTATGTAGAGGTTGCTTCGTTCGCAATGACGGCTTGTTTATTTTCCTAAAGCCCCGGCTTCAGCTCAAATCATAAACTATCTCAGGTTTTTGCTCAATCCCGTAATCTTTAATTTTTATAGAAGTAGCCACTTTCATTGGCATTTCTATCATCATGTTTTTCCAGGGCGTGTGTGGTAATATCTTCCAGATCTGGCGGCTCATCCAAAGTTTGAACCTGGTTGTCGGCACAAACCATTCTGCACCTTCTGCCAATTTTTGGGCAGCCGTTACAAAGGGCCTCATTTTTTCTTCGTATCGCGCAAAAGCTATTGAATAATCGCCATCTGCCTCTTTAAGCTCACCGGCAAGGATATAAGCGCCAGTTACGGCCATGCTGGTACCCATGCCCGACATTGGCGAGGCGCAATATCCTGCATCGCCCAACAACGCGATCCGGTCATTCGACCACCTGTCCATTCGGATCTGGCTTACCGAATCGAAATAAAAGTCTGTTGCATCATCCATGTGCTTAAGCATTTGCGGGATCTGCCATTGATCATCCACAAACTTTTCCCGGATGACCTGTTTTTGCGCGCTGATATCACGATAATTGTAATCAAATTTAGGCGATGCAAAATAAAAAGCGGCCTGGGCTTTGGCATCTTTCCGAACGCTGAACAAGCCTGTCCTTTTACCTAAAGTGCCGTAATAAAGACCCGCCATATCTTTCAGATCCATAAAGTTTGGAGTTGTAAACACGGCAAAATAGATCCCCAAATGATGAAGAAACTTCTGTTCGTCGCCAAAAGCAAGCGTCCTCACGTTTGAGTGCAGGCCGTCAGCACCAATCACAAGGTCAAATTTACGCGATTTACCGTTACTAAAAGCCACCTCGACGCCGTTGGGAGTTTGCTGCATGTTGCTGATGGAGTTATCAAAAATGTATTCCGTGGTTTCCTTTGTAGCTTCGTAAAACACGTTGGCTAAGTCGCCCCTTAAAATTTCAAGTTCGCCGCTGGTAAAGCCGTCGGGCATGCTGGCAAGTTTCCTATTATCTTTATCCACAATGGTAATCTTCCCTGCCCTTGTTTCATGCCTTTTTATTTCTTTTACTATGTCCATTTTTTCCAGCACTTCCATGGCTACCCCACGAAAATCTATCGCGTAACCACCCTGCCTTATTGCCGGTGCCCGTTCAACAATTGTTGGTTTAAACCCGTACCTGCTCAGCCAAAAAGCCAATGCGGGCCCTGCAACGCTGGCCCCGGATATTAATATAGTTTTAGTTTTCATATTGTCGATTTTATGCTGCAAAACTAACCGCCACAAGAAGCAACAACAATTCAAATCCGGTGAAACGCCATGTTAATTCGGTAAAACACTCGCAATAGGCGATAAACAAAAATTTACATCAACAATACACCATTTGTTGTGTTTAAAAATTACATTTGCCAAAATTTTAATAAATGCAGAGTTACGAAGAGTTTCTTGACCTGAGTGTAGGTTTCCCACAGGATGGTTTTGAGATAATTGAGGATGAACTTTATTTTCATGACCTCAATTTAATGGAGATGATTGAAACGTATGGTACCCCCCTGCGTTTTACCTACCTTCCAATAATTTCGAAAAAGATCCAGCAGGCAAAACTGCTGTTTCAGCAGGCTATAGTTAAAAATAATTATCGCGGCACCTATAAATACTGTTATTGTACCAAGAGCTCGCATTTTAAACACATTGTTGAAGAAGCGCTTAAAAACGAGATCCACCTGGAAACATCATCGGCGTTTGATATGCCAATGATTGATGCCCTCGAGAAAAAAGGCGCAGTAAGCAAGGATGTTACCGTAATATGCAACGGATTTAAAACTTTTCAGTATAAAACCTATATTATTGATATGCTGCATGATGGCTTTAAAAACATCATCCCGGTATTGGATAATAAGGAAGAGTTTAACCTATATGACGACGAGATCGAGATGGACACCCCTTGCAACCTCGGCATCAGGATAGCGGCAGAAGAGCAGCCGGATTCCCAATTCTATACCTCGCGTCTGGGTGTGCGGATGGAGGATATTATTGATTTTTATCATAATAAAATAGAGGGCAATCCAAATTTCAAGGTTAAGCTGCTGCATTTCTTTATCAACTCCGGTATTTCAGATACGCCATATTACTGGAACGAGCTTGAAAAATACGTAACCCTTTACTGCAAATTCAAAAAAATAAACCCCGACCTGGATACGCTTGATATCGGCGGCGGGATGCCTTTCAAAGATTCGCTGGTATTTGATTTTGATTATGAGTACATGATCAACGAGATTGTTAGCCGGATAAAAGAAATTTGTGCCGATAATGATACGGTTGAACCTGATATTATTACCGAATTTGGTAAATATACCGTTGCGGAAGCATCCGGAATTTTATATAAAGTTTTAGGCCGTAAACAACAGAATGACCGTGAACGCTGGCTGATGCTTGATGGCTCGTTCATCACCAACCTGCCTGATGTTTGGGCGCTTAACCAAAAATACATTTTACTGCCGGTAAATAACTGGGACAGCGAATACGAACGTGTTAACCTTGGTGGAATAACCTGCGACGGGCAGGATTATTACAACCAGGAAGCACATATGAACAGCGTGTTTATGCCCAAAACCCGTAAGGTGCAATACCTGGGCTTTTTTAATACTGGCGCCTACCAGGAAGTATTAAGCGGTTATGGTGGTATTCACCATTGCTTGTTGCCATCGCCCAAGCATGTGATCATCCGCCGCAACCGTGATGAGACTTTCAATTTCGAGGTTTTTGGCGAGGAACAAAATAGCAAGCAGGTGTTGAAGATCCTTGGATACACAACTTAGATAGAGATTAGAGACCAGAGGTTAGAGATTAGAAAAAATATAAGGGCGCAGAATTTGCGCCTTTTTTATTTTATGATATCTTTATTTCATTTAACAACATTATGCCAAAAACCTTTCAATTAACTATAATAGCATGTTTGATGTTGGCTGCCTGCAAAGGCCCGACAAAAACATCAACTACTGCATCTGCAAAAAAAGACTCGTTAGCCACGCGGGCAAAAGCAAAACCGGTTTATAATGTTCAATTACTTGATAGCTATAGCAAATATTTGGAAGGCTTAGATACACTGCAAATGGAAGGAACAACCACTGCTGCTAAAAAATATACCGGGTTGTTTAAAGATCAGGATAAGAACACCTGCGATTCGGCATTTTTTATTTTCGATAAATATTATGGGAAATTAAACAGTGCAATCGATGACCAGCACGCCAAAGATACTACACTTCATTACGATTCATTACTGATGGACAATGTCGCGCATCAACATTTATCGGCTCAATTAAGCTTATATGCAAAGCGATTGAAAACCAATGGCTTCAAGGTTTGTATGACTGAAGGCGATACTTATATCGGGCAGGATCTTGATTTTCTGGAGAAATGGTTTAGCCCCATTGTTTCGCCGGTGATGAAAGAATATATCGCCAGGCTTAATAAGGACGATAAGGAAGGTTTCCAGGAAGATGCAGGGTTAACCATCAGCACTGTCCAACTTGCCTCGCGAACAGTTTGGTGGGAACAATTTGCCGCCAAACACCCGGATGCAATAACGGCAACCTTAGCAACTAACTATTGGAAA
>Ga0193702_1000131_pt1 | contig 29981 bp, 25 predicted proteins | sample U3a1metaG_FD_143060 | JGI IMG/M metagenome (GOLD analysis project Ga0193702, IMG submission 143060) | Soil microbial communities from a riparian zone of the East river system, Colorado, United States - U3a1 | ecosystem: Environmental > Terrestrial > Soil > Riparian zone | place: USA: East River... | reverse complement strand
CCGGCCTTCAGGCAGGCCTTCTTGACTTGGCCTAGCACCGCGTATTCCTGCTCCGGCATGGTGAAGCTGTCGCGCACCAGCTTCGGCTTGCGGACCTTTTCCTTGGCCGCGGCGGGCGCCGGGGCCGGTGTGGCGGGAGCGGCTTTGCCGGCCGCCGGCTTGGCGACGGTCTTTACCGCGGCGGGCTTGGCGGCAGGCTTGGTGACGGCCTTGGCGGCCGGCTTGGCTACGGCCTTGGCGGCGGGTTTGGCTGCCGGCTTGACGGCGGGTGCTGGTTTGGCTTTCGGGCTTGCTGGCTTCGGCATTCGGGGCTCCATGATTTAACGATGCAAACAATATATACGATTTATTCTATTATTGAAAGCATCATGCGAATTCGGCGGCGATCCGGGCAAACTGCCGTTCGATCTCGATAAAGACATCCTGCAGCGCCGGGTCGGCGTGGCTGGCGCGCGCCGCGGCCAGCGCGGCCTGCATCATCGCCAACTGGGCGCTGCGCTCGCCGACGATTTTCTCCAACTGCCGGTTCTGCTCGCGCAGCTGCTGGCGCGCGCTGTTCAGGGTCAGCTGGGTCGCCACGCGCGCGAACAGGATCGGTGGGCTGATCGGCTTGGCCAGGAAATCGACCGCGCCCAGCGTCAGCCCCATCGCCTCGTCCTCGACCTGGCTGCGCGCGGTCAGGAAGATCACCGGGATGTCGGCGGTGGCCGGATTGGCCTTGAGCTGGCGGCAGGTCTCGTAGCCGTCGAGGCCCGGCATCATCACGTCCAGCAGCACCAGATCGAGTTCCGGCGTGGCGTTGGCGATCTGCAGCGCGGTGGCGCCGTTGGTGGCGACCTTGGTGTTGTACTTGTCCTTGAGCAGGCGCGAGATCAGCATGATGTTGTCGGGCGTGTCGTCGACGATCAGGATGGTCTGCTTGGCTTTGGCGGATGGCGTCATCGGTGCTTGGGGTTCGGTCAGGGTTGTGGCGTGGCGAGGCCCGCCAGCAGCAGGCGCGCCTCCTCGAATTCGTATTTGGCCAGGTGGCCGGCGAGCCGCTCGAGCGCGGCGCCGTCCAGCACCGCGGCCAGGCGCAGGCGCACGGCGTCGAAGTAGTCGGTGGTGTCGCCCGAGAATTCGGCCAGTAGCACCTGCAGTTGTTCAAGCGCGCGCTCGGCGCTGTCGCCCGGATCGGGCAGCGCGGCGGCGCCGCCGGCCGGCCCGAAGTAGCGGTCCAGCGCCTGCAGCACCGCGCCCAGCGCGGCATCGAGCGTGCCGATGCGGTGCGCGAGGCGCGCGTGCTCGGCGTGTTGCGCGCGCAGGCCCTCCTCCACCGCCTGCGCCAGCGCCTGCAGTTCGCGCGCGCCGATGTTACCGGCCACGCCGCGCAAGGTATGAGCGCGCTTGCTGGCGTCGTGATGGCGGCCGGCCTCGAAGTCGGCGCGGATCTCCTCGGCGGCGGCGCGCTGCGAACCGCGGAAGCGGTCCAGCAGCTGCAGGTAGAGCACCATATTGCCGGCCACGTGGCGCAGGCCGAGCGCGGTATCGACGCCCGGCAGGCCGGGGATCGCCGCGCTGTCGGGCGTCGGCAACGCGACCCGCGGCGGCATCGCGTGGCCCAGCCAGCGCGCCAGGGTGGCGTACAGCTTTTCCGGATCGACCGGCTTGGTGATGTAGTCCTGCATGCCTTCGCGCAGGCAGCGCTCGCGGATCTCGGACAGCGCGTGGGCCGTCATCGCGATCACCGGCACCGCGTTGAAGCGCGGGTCCCTGCGCAGTTCGATGGTGGCCGCGTGGCCGTCGAGCTGCGGCATCTCGAGGTCCATCAGCACCAGGCTGTAGCCCTCGGGGCCGGCCAGCATCAGCTTCTCGAGCGCCTGATGGCCGGTGCTCGCCACGTCCACGCTGATGCCCTGCACCGCCATCAGCTCCGCCGCGATCTGCTGGTTGACCTGGTTGTCCTCGACCAGCAGCACGCGCACCGCGTAGTCGCGCGGGCTGGAGGCGTGGTGCTGCTCGCAGGCCGCACGCGGCGGCGCGAACAGCGCCACCAGGGTATCGACCAGCGCCGACTGGCCGATCGGCTTGAACAGGAAGCCGATGATGCCGGCCTCCTCGGCCTGCTGCTGCACTTCCTCGCGCCCGAAGGCGGTCACCAGCACGGTCGACGGCGCGACCGACAGCGCCGCGTTGCGCGCGATGCGGCGCGCCAGTTCGATCCCGTCCATGCCGTGCATCTGCCAGTCGGTCAGCACCAGCCGATACGGGTCGCCGCTGGCGTCGGCCGCCGCGATCATGGTCTCGGCCTGGGCGCCGCCGGCGGCGGTGTCGACCCGCAGCGGCAGCGCCTCCAGCGCGCCCACCAGGATCTCGAGCGCGACCGGGCTGTCGTCGACCAGCAGCAGGCGGGCGCCGTTCAGCGCATCGGGCATCACGGTGACCCGCTCGGGCAGGCCGGACAGCGCGAACTCGAGGTCGAAATGGAAGGTCGAGCCGGCGCCGGGCGCGGTCGTCACCTCGATCGCGCCGCCCATCAGCCGGACCAGCTGCTGCGAGATCGACAGGCCGAGTCCGGTGCCGCCGTATTCGCGGGTGGTCGAGCCGTTGGCCTGGCTGAAGGCGCGGAACAGCTTGGCCCTCTGCCCCGGGCTCATGCCGATGCCGGTGTCGCGCACCGCGAAGCGCAGCCGCGCGCGCCCGTCCGGCGCGCCTTCCAGCCGCGTGCAGCACAGTTCCAGCTCGCCGCGCTCGGTGAACTTGACCGCGTTGTTGACCAGGTTGATCAGCACCTGGCCGAGGCGCAGCGGATCGCCCACCAGATGGCGCGGAATCGCGTGCGGCACGTGGAACAGGTATTCGAGCTGCTTGTCGGCCGCCTTCTGGCTGGTCACGCTGGCCACGTTGGCCAGCACGTCGTCGAGGAAGAAGGGGATCTCCTCGACATCGAGCTTGCCGGCCTCGATCTTCGAGAAGTCGAGGATGTCGTTGATGATCCCCAGCAGCGACAGCGCCGCGCGGTGGATCTTGCCGACGTAATCCTGCTGCTTGGGATTGAGCTCGGTGCGCAGCGCGAGGTAGGCCATGCCGATGATCGCGCTCATCGGGGTGCGGATCTCGTGGCTCATATTGGCCAGGAATTCGGACTTCGCCACGTTGGCCGCCTCGGCCCGCACGTTGGCCGCCATCAGCGACTGCTCGCGCTCGCGGCGCACCGAGATGTCGCGGATGAAGGAGCAGAATTCGTACTCGGCGACGTCGGCCAGCTGGACCCGGGTGATGGCCAGCTCGATCGGGAATTCGCTGCCGTCGCGCCGCAGGCCGAAGATCTCGATCCGGGTGTCGAGCACCGCGCCGCTGCCGCTGCCCATGTAGCGCCGCATGCCGTGGCGGTGCGCCTCGCGGTAGCGGGTCGGGATGATGGTGGCGTCGAGCGGCTGGCCGAGCGCCTCGTCGCGCGTCCAGCCGAAGGTCTTCTCGGCCTGGGTGTTCCAGCCCACGATGCGGCCCTCGCGGTCCATCCGCACCACCGCGTCGAGCGCGGTGTCGACGATCGCCTGCAGCTTGTCCTGGGTGTCGCGCGCGACCCGGATCGAACTGGTCAGCTCGGCGGTGCGCTCGGCGATCTTGTGTTCGAGGTCTTCGTTCAGCTCCAGCAGCTGCTGCTCGATCGCCTTGCGCGCGGTGATGTCGCGCACCGTGGCCTGCAGCACCTGGCGCCCGCCGTAGTCGATGGCCGACAGCAGCACCTCGGCCGGGAAGTCGCTGCCGTCGGCGCGCCGGTGGATCCACTCGAAACGCCCCTCGCCGCTGGCCAGCGCCTCGGCGATCTTCCGGTTGGCCGCGGCCAGCGAGTCGCGCCCGTCCGGCTGGCGCGGCGGCGACAGGTCGGACGGATGGCACTGGATGAAGCTCTCCTTGTCGCGCATGCCGAACATCTCGAGCGTGTGGCGGTTGCAGTCGAAGAAGCCCTGGTCGGTGAGCAGCATCAGGGCGTCGTTCGAGCCTTCGAAGATCGCGTTCAGGCGGTCCACCATGCCGCTCTTTTCGTCGAGCAGGGCGCTGGTCACCTGCTCGGCCTTGCGCAGGCGCGTGAGGGTGTCGCGAAAGCTGCGCACCGCCACCGACAGGCGCCCGATCTGGTCCTTGCGGCCGATGCCCGACAGCTCGATGTCGGTCTCGCCGCGCGCCAGCTTCTCGAGCGCGTCCTGGATGTCGGCGAACGGCTGGGTCATGCGGCGTCCGACCAGGAACACGCAGGCCACGATGGTCAGCGTGAGCAGCAGGTTGGCGGCCACCGTGGTCAGGATCTGGCGCCGCAGGTCGCGGTCGATCTGCTCGCGCGAAAACGCCAGCTCGAGCGAGCCGACCGCGTAGTGGCGGTTGCCGTCGGTGTAGCTGATCGCGCGGCTGGTGCGCAGCGCGCCGGGCTGCGCCACGTCGGCCGCGCCGAGCGAGGCGAGCACCGCGCCGTTCGGCGCCAGCACCCGCAGCATCAGCACCTCGGGGGTGGCGCCGAGCGCGTCGACCACCGAGGACACGGCCGCGCTGTTGATGTCGAACAGCGGGCGCGCCAGCGCATGCGAGAGCACCGAGGCCAGTTTGCCGACCCGCTCGTTGGCCAGCTGGTTGGCCTCGACCCGCAGCGCCTGCATCAGATAGGTGGTGTAGACGCCGGTCGACAGCGCCACCGCCAGCACGATGCCGGCGCCGAGCCGGAACACGATGTTCTGGCGCCAGTTCTCGGCCAGCTTGCGCAGCACCGAACGCTTCACGCCCGCCGGCGCCGCGTCAATGGCGGCCTCCGTCGGCGCCCTGCTGCTGCAGCAGGAGCTTCTTGTAGGCGGGACTGTTGCGCACCTCTTCGATGGTCTTCCAGATGCGCTCGGCCAGCTGCGGCTTGGCGGCCACCAGCGCGTGCGACAGCATCAGGTAATACGGCTTTTCGACCAGCGCGGCGGGCAGCACCTCGAGCTGCGGCGCGAGCGGCCCGTGCATCAGGCGCCAGGCGTCGGCGCCGCCCAGCGCGGCCCCGGCCAGCCGTCCGGCGATCAGCTTTTGCGCCAGTTCGTTGGCGCGCTGGCTGCCCTCGTCGACCGCCACGCCCTGGGCGCGCAGGAAGTCGCCCACCGAGTAGCCGAGCTGGATGCCGACCGCGCCGTCGACCTGGCTGAAGGCCTTGCCGTCCCAGCCGATGCGCGCGCCCTTCTTGCGCAGCAGGACGTAGCGGTCGACGTGCATGCGCTTGCCGACGTCGGCCACGCTGCCGCCCGGGTAGGCGCCCAGCGCCAGCCGCTCCTGGCTGAAGCTGAGCGCGAACACGCCGCCGACCTGGTTGGCCTTGACCTGTTCGAGGCAGCGCTTCCACGGCATGCTCTGGTAATCGAAATGGATGTGGAGCCGCTGCGCGACTTCATTGAGCATGGCGAAGTTCAGGCCGCCGCCGTCGAGCGTGCGCCAGGGCAGCACTTCCTGGCGCTCGAAACACAGGGTGATGGTGTCGGCCGCCCGCGCCTGCAGGCAGGCCAGCGCGCAGCAGGCGGCCAGGCCGAATCTGAATAAACCCCGCATCGTTCGCATCTGCCGTGGCAGCTCCCATGACAAGCCAGTTGAAAGTATGCCATCAGTGCTTGCCAAAACACAGCAAAACCGTCCTTACGCGCTGGTTTTGACGCTGAAATCGACGCCCACCTCGTCCCACCACTCCTGCTCCTTCTCGATCCAGTAGGAGACGGTCGGGTGGTGCGCGACCCAGTCGCGCTTGATTTCGAGCTCGATCCGGTTCTTCATGCGCAGTTTGAGTTCGCTGAAATCGGGCTCGATGCGCGCGTGCATGAGCAGCACCGCGAGCCGCAGCGCCAGCACCGCCTTGGCGAAATCGGGGTCCGGCAGCGCCTCGCTGATCTTGCGCAGGTTGCCCTTCTGGGCCACGATCAGCTTGGCCATGATCTTTTGCTCGCGCGTGGTGAAGCCCGGCAGGTCGGCGTTCTCGATCATGTAGGCCGCGTGCTTGTGGTAGCCGGTCTGCGACAGCACCATGCCGATCTCGTGCAGCAGAGCGCTCCAGTACAGCAGCTTGGTGTAGGCCTCGCCGGCCGGTTTCAGCTGGGCGTACAGCGCGGCCGCCTCGCGCGCCACGCGGTTGGCGCGGCTCTCGTCGACGTGGAATTTGCTGGCCAGCGCGCGCACCGATTCCTCGCGCCGGTCGCGCTGCTGGGAGCGCAGGTAGAGGTCCCACATCACGCCCATGCGCAGCCCGGCCTCGACCGGCTCCAGCACCTCGATCCCGAGTTCCTTGAGCAGCGCGATCAGGATCGCCAACCCACCGATGATGGTGCCGGCGCGGTCCGGGCGCAGGCCCGGCATGTCGATCTTGCCGATCTGGCCGAACTGGATGAAGCGCTGTTTCAGCGCGTCGAGGCTGGCCGGGGTCAGGCGGCCGTCGCCCAGCGCGTTGCGGGCCACGATCTCGGCCAGCGCCCGGATCGTGCCCGAGGAGCCGTAGGCGTTCTTCCAGTGGTCCGGATGGTAGGGCGGCGCGGCGTCTTCGAAATGGCTGCGCGCCGACAGGATCGCGGCCTCGAACGAGACCGCGTCGACCCGCCCGCCGACGAAAAACGACAGGCTCTGCTTGACCGTGCCGATGCCGAACGAGTCGACCCGCTCGATGTCGAGCCCGCGCCCGAGGATCAATTCGGTCGAGCCGCCGCCGATGTCCATCACCAGCCGCCGCTCGCCCGGCGCAGCCAGCGAATTGGCCACGCCCATGTAGATCAGGCGGCCCTCTTCCTCGCCCGAGATGATCTCGATCGGGTAGCCGAGCGCCTGTTCGGCGGTCGGCAGGAAGGCGGCGGCATTGCGCGCCACCCGCAGGGTCGAGGTGGCCACCACGCGCACCGCGTCGAGCCGGTAGGCCGCCAGCGTGGTGCGGAAATTGGCCAGGCAGGACAGCGCCGACTGCATCGCCGCCTCGGTCAGATAGCCCTTGGCGTCGAGCCCGGCGGCGAGCCGGATCGGCTCGCGCATGCTCTTGAGCACGCGGATGGTGTCGCCATCGTGCTTGCCGATGTGCAGGCGAAAACTGTTGGAACCCAAATCGACTGCAGCGTACATGGAGCAAGCCTCTAATTCAATGGATGACATGTGGGCTCTCCGGTGCCGAAATCCCGCACGATAGCCGGGATTTGTGACGCACCGATGACGCGCCGTATCGTGCGCGGCCGGTGCGCGCTAGGCCTCCAGCGCGGCCGGCACGTCGGCCTCGACCACCCGGTTGCGGCCGGCCAGCTTGGCCGTGCGCAGCGCCTGGTCGGCGCGCTTGAACAGGCTGACCGTGCTGTCGTCGGCGCGGATGGTGGTCACGCCGAAACTGGCGGTCAGCGCGATCATTGCACGCTCGCTCTTGACCGGGCTGGCCTCGATCGCCGCGCGGATGCGCTCGGCCACCAGCGCCGCCTCGGGCAGCTTGGTGCGCGGCAGCAGGATCGCAAATTCCACGCCCATCAGCCGGCCCAGCTGGTCGCTGTCGCGCAACTGCTGCTTGCACACGTCGACCACCGCGCGCAGCACGGTGTCGCCGGCCGGGTGGCCGTAGCTGTCGTTGACGCGCTTGAACTGGTCGAGGTCGAGCATGATCAGCGCGGTCGGCACCCCGGGCCGGCGCGCCAGCGCCATCCACGGCGCCAGCGCGTTGAAAAAGCCGCGCCGGTTCGGCACGTCGGTCAAGGCATCGACCACCTGCAGGCGCGCCAGTTCGTGCTGCAGCCGTTCGCCCGACAGCAGCAGGTAGCCGAAGCCGTTGAGCAGCATCAGCATATAGAAGGCCGCCAGCGACAAGCCCTGCACCATCGCGTTGCTGAGCCAGCCCCAGCCCTCGGGCATGCTCAGCACCAGCACGCCGCGCGCCGCTACCACCAGCGCCAGCAGCGCGATCGCCAGCGCCAGGAAGCGGCGCAGCATGCTGCCCTGCTTCCAGCCCAGCGCCAGCGCGGCCGCGCCCGACAGGTAGAAGCCGCCCAGGATCAGCGAGGCGGCCACCGCGCGCAGGCCGGTCTCGTCGATGAAGTAGCAAGCCAGGAAGGCCAGCACCGCGAGCGCCAGCACCGGCAGGGTGCTGCGCCGCCATTGCGGGTGGTCGGCCGCGTCCCACAGCGCGCCGGCCTCGAGCGCGACGCCGGCGAACAGCATGCTGTAGCCGGCCGGCACCGAGATCAGGTCGGGGATCACGCCGCTGCCGCGGAAATACAGCAGCAGCCAGGCCGCGGCCTGGCCCTGCTTGGCCACCGCCCAGGTCGACAGCGCGAGCGACTTGCCGCCCTCGATCTGGTGGAAGAACAGCGTCGCGCACAGGCTCAGGTTGCCCAGCGCCAGCGCCAACACCATGGTGGTGATATCCATCGGCGCGGCCGGCTTCAGACTTCGTGTTCGACGTTGCTGCTGCCGTCGCCGATCTTGCTGGCCCAGGCCTGGACGAAGTAGTCCTTCTCGGTCTCGCTCGGGGCGCCGTTCCAGAACACGATCAGGGTGCCCTTGTGGTCATGGATCTGGGCGACCTTCTCGATGAACCCCTGGGCCGCGTTGCAGTCGGCCAGCGCCATCACGTAGCCGTAGACGCGGGTCAGGCGTTCGATGCGGTCCGGTTCGGTCAGGCTGTTGGTGGCGGTAATCGTGGGGTGGTCTAAGAACATAGGGTCTCCGTGTGGCTGCGGGAGTCAGCTTATCAGAAACCTTGGCGTGGCAACAAGGGATGCTTGGCGCGCCCGCTTCGCCTATACTGGGCGCCATGCCGCCCCGATCCGATCCGCGCCCTGGCCCGCCGCCGGCCGCCCCGCCGCCGCTGGTATTGACCCGCGGCGACCGCCGCACGCTCGAATTCATGCCCGGCAATGTGCAAAGCGAGATGCGGCTGTCGCAGCCCTGCGCGCTGGTGCTCGCGTATTCACGCGCCATGATGTGCTTCGCGCTGTTCGTGCCGCGCCCGCGCCATATCGTGATGGTCGGGCTGGGCGGCGGCTCGCTGGCCAAGTTCTGTTATCGCCATTTCCCCCAGGCCCGCATCAGCGTGATCGAGCTGCGCGCCGACGTGATCGCCCTGCGCGGGCAGTTCTGCGTGCCGCCCGACGATGCACGCTTCCGCGTGATCCATGCCGACGCCGCCGACTATCTGGCCGGCCTGCCCGACAGCGCCGACGTGCTGGTGGTCGACGGCTTCGACGAGGCCGGCCTGCCGCCGGCGCTGGGCAGCGCCAGGTTCTATGCCGACTGCCGGCGCGCGCTGCGCCACGGCGGGGTGCTGGTGACGAATATCTTCAGCTACGACCCGCACTACGACGCGATGCTGGGGCGCCTGCGCCTGATGTTCGACGGCCGCGTTTGCTGGTTCGACCGTATCGCCGGCAACAACCGCATCCTGTTCGCGGTCAAGGCGCCGTTCCACAGCGGGCCCGGCCGCGGCGCGCCGCATGCGCTGCGGGTCCAGCACTGGGTGGCGCGCTGCAACGGCCTGGGCGCCGGCCTGCTCAACCGGCTGCTGGCCGCGGCCCTCATCGGCTGGCTCAGCCGGCCTGGAAAACGTTCCAAATGACAACAAATCTTCCGTTTTTGCGTTGCTAAATTACAATTTAATTGCGTTTTACGGAAGGAATGTGACACACTGGCGCACCAGAATCGGGCCCGCGCCCGTCACCCCAGCCCCGAAAGAAACCATGCTGCGTCGCCGCCTGCCGTTTTCGCTCGCTGTCGCGGCAGCCCTCACCCTGCTGGGCGGCCTGGCCGCCACCGCCACCCTGTTCGTGGCCGTCGGCCGGCTCGAGTACGACAAGGTCTCGCTGTCGTTCGAGCAACGCGCGCAGGTGCGCGCCGCCGCCATCCGCCAGGGCCTGGGCGAAGCGGTCGAAGTGCTGACCGTGACCAACCAGCTGTTCGCCAGCGTCGATCCGGTCACGCGCGCCCAGTTCCACGATTTCACCGCGCCGCTGCTGGCGCGCTACCCCTTCATCAAGGCCTTCAATTACCACCGCCAGCTGGACCACGCCGAGCGCGCCGCGGTCGAGGCCGAGCTGCAGCGGGTGCGTCCCGGCACGGTGATCACCGAAATGGCCGGCGGCGGGCGCGGGCCGGCGCCGGTGCGCGCCTCCTACAGCATCGTCGACTATCTCGAACCGATGGCCGGCAACGAGGCCGCGTTCGGCCTGAACGCCGGCGCCAACAGCCTGGTCATGGGCGCGCTGGCGCGCGCGACCGACAGCGGGCACGCCGCGGCGACCGGGCTGATCAGCCTGGCGCAAGACCCGAACCCGCAGGGCGGCTTCGAAGTCATCTTGCCGGTCTACCGCCACGGCATGGCGCTGGACACGCCCGTGCAGCGCAGCGCGGCGCTGCGCGGCGACACCGCCGCGATCATCCGCGCGCACGAGCTGGTGCACAAGATCCTGAGCGGCGCCGACCTGCTGCGCGACCCCGGGCTGGCGCTGCAAGTGTATGCCAGCGACCGCGCCGATCCGGCGCGGCTGGTGTTCGAGACCGTGTTCGTCGACAACCGGCCGTCGGTGGCCGCCGCGCGCGGCCGCATCGGCGCCATGCTGCGCGCCTGGCTGCGGCTCGACTACCGCGACCGCGAGCTGCAAACCATGCAGGTGGCGGGCCAGCCCTGGCATATCGAAGTGCGGGCCGCGCCGCGGCCCTTCCTGCCCGATCACCTCGGTTCGCTCGCGATCCTGATCGGCGGCATCTTGTTTACCGGGCTGATGACGGCCTTCGTGCAAATCCTGGTCAAGCGTTCGCGCCGGGTGCAGGCGCTGGTCAATGAGCGCACCGCCGACCTCAAGCTGTCGAACCAGCGCCTGATCGACGACGTCGCCGCGCGCCAGCGCACCGAGAAGGCGCTGCAGGAAAGCGAGCAGCGCTTCCGCCAGTTGGTGGCGATGTCGTCCGACTGGTACTGGGAGCAGGACACGCAGTTCCGCTTCGTCAATATCACCGGCGGGATTCGCGAAAAAGGCGGGGTGGCGCCGGAACGCCTGATCGGCAAGACGCGCTGGGACTGCGTGCCCGGCATGGAGGCGAGCGACTGGGGCCAGGCTCACCTCGCGCTGGTGCAGGCGCACGAGCCGTTCGACGACTTCGAATACGCGATCGTCGACGAACAGGGCGAGGCGCGCTGGTTCTGCATCAGCGGCGAGCCGGTGTTCGACGAACACGGCGCCTTTACCGGCTACCGCGGCACCGGCACCGACATCACCGCCCGCAAGCTGACCGAGCAACGGGTCCACCACATCGCCCAGCACGACGTGCTGACCGGCCTGCCCAACCGCAGCCTGCTGCAGGACCGGCTGGGCCAGGCGATCGCCTATTCGACCCGCAGCGGTCATCCGGTGTGGGTCATGCTGATCGACCTCGACCGCTTCAAGTTCGTCAACGACAGCATGGGCCACAAGGCCGGCGACGTGCTGTTGATGACCATCGCGGCGCGCCTGCGCTCGGCCCTGCGCGACACCGACACCGTGGCGCGCCTGTCGGGCGACGAGTTCGTGGTGATCCTCACCGAGCACGAGGACGAGCGGCTGGCGGTCGACATCGTGCAGCGCCTGATGGATTCGGTGGCCCAGCCGGTGCTATTGGGCAGCAAGGAATTCTTCGTCACCTGCAGCATCGGGGTGGCGGTCTACCCGACCGACGGCGCGCCGGCCGACAGCCTGATCGAGCATGCCGACATCGCCATGTACCGCGCCAAAAAACTGGGCCGCAACAACTTCCAGTTCTACACGCCGGCCATGAACGACGAGGCGCTGGAGCGGGTGCGCATCGAGAGCGCGCTGCGCAATGCGCTCGAGCGCAATGAATTCGTGCTGCACTACCAGCCGCAAGTCGACCTGGCCAGCGGCAAGATCGTCGGCATGGAGGCGCTGATCCGCTGGAAGCACCCGGAGCTGGGCATGGTGGCGCCCAACCGCTTCATCGGGGTGGCCGAGGAGACCGGCTTGATCGTCCAGATCGGGGCCTGGGTGATGCGCGCCGCCTGCGCCCAGAACAAGGCCTGGCAAGACGCCGGCCTGGGCCGGCTGCGGGTCGCCGTCAACCTGTCGGCGCGCCAGTTCGGCGCGCCCAACCTGGTGGCCGACATCCGCGCCGCGCTGGCCGACAGCGGGCTGGCCGCCGACTGCCTCGAGATCGAGCTGACCGAGAGCTTGTTCATGAGCGACGTCACCTTGGCGGTCGAGCTGCTGCACACCATGAAGGCGCTGGGCGTGAACCTGTCGATCGACGACTTCGGCACCGGCTACTCGAGCCTGTCCTACCTCTCCCGGTTCCCGATCGACGTGCTGAAGATCGACCGCTCCTTCGTGGCCGACATCACGCGCGACGCCAACGACGCCGCGATCGTGGCCTCGATCATCGCGCTGGCGCACAACCTGAAGCTGGCGGTGATCGCCGAAGGCGTGGAGACCGAGGAACAGCTCGACTACCTGCGGCGCCACGGCTGCGACGAGATGCAGGGTTACCTGTTCAGCCCGCCGCTGCCGGCCGCCGAGTTCGAGCAATTGCTGCGCGTGCACACTGCCGAGTCGGTGGGCGCGGCCGCCTGATACAAAATTCGCAAATAATTTGTGACCAATTCGACATCATTAAACTACAATAGCATGGGATGCATCGCCGACAACGCTCCGCAGCGGCTCGCCGCCAGCGGACACAACGAGAGAGAACATGACCAGTAACCGCGCAAACATGAATCGGCACGACGCCCGGCACCCCCGCACCGACTTCCGCACCCGGGACGTGGTCAACCAGGCGATCGCCTCGATCCCCACGGTCGGCCTGCAACGGGCGGCCGAGTTTCTGTCGGCGATGAACGTGCCGGCCGAAGTGGCGATCCGCACGCTGGTCTATCCGAACCGCCGGCGCGGCTGACGGCCAGTCTGCTTATTGCTGGGATTCGATGTCGGCCAGCGAGGCGCGGCCCTTGACGGTGATCGCGTAAGTGCCGGCCGCATCGGCGGCGATGTGGGATTTTTTTCCGAGGAACAGGGCGACGTCGGCTTCCAGCGGCGCCGCCGGATCGGCCGCCACGGCGCGCAAGCCGAGGATACAGCGCCGCACAAACAGCAATTGCTGGCCCTTGTCGGTCAGCGCGACCTTGCCGTCCTTGCTGTACTGCACCAATTTGAGTCCCGACAGGCGTTTGGCATTGCGCCCCACGCAGGCGTTCACCCGGTCGTGCCGGGCGCCGCGCAAGATGTGCTCGAGCGCGTCGTATTCGTCGGTGGTCAACTTCTCATTCATGATCGATGCTTATCCATAGGGGCCAGGCGGCCCATATGGTACCACCCTTACTTCGCCGCTCGCAAAATCAGCCAGACGGCACTGATGCCGATCACCGCCGCCAGCAGCATGGCTGTCTGGAAACGCTTGGAGTTCAGCACCGAGCTGCGGCCGAGCTGGATTTTGTTGTGTAAGGTCTTGCCCATCATGTTCTCCCCGGAACAATAAAACTGACGATGATTTGATTATAGGAAGGTCGCGCGCCGCGCAGTGTGATGACCGGCACATAAAGCAACGTTTGTAGATAAAACGCAACGCTAATTGCCGCAACTGCAGTAAGGCTGGCGCGCGCCGGTGCGTGGGGCGGGCTGCGAGCATCATGTGAAGCCGCCCAGGGAGGAACGAGGCGGCGGCCTCAGTCCGCGACCGGCTTGGCGGCCGGCTTGGCCTTGCCCGGCTTGGCGCGCGGATGCTTGTGCGCGCTCTTGACCACCTTGTGCTTGGCGGCGGCCGGCTCGCCGCCGGTGGCGGCCGCGCCGCCCTGCGCCATTGCCGCGCTCGAGACAGCCAGGATGGCACTCAGGACCAGGATCTGCAATTTCATGGATTTCCTCCGTCGGGGACTGCAAACGCGCGCGCCGGGCGGCGCGCGGGACTAGGCCGGACTCGCCTTGATCGGCGGTTCCGGCAGGCGCGGCTCTTCGACCGGCGCGCGCGCGGGGGGCGGCACGTCGTCGGGATCGGGGTTGCGCTTGGGGTCGGGCGGCGGGAGGTCGGGATCGGGCGTCGAATGCGCGCGCCGCTCCTCGCCGGCCTGATGGGTGGTGCCTGTCGCTGTGCTCATGGCCTTCCTTTCTGCGAGCTGAAGTGAATCGTAGCAATGCCGGATGGCATGCTATTGCGCTAGATCAAACCCTGCGCCAGACCGCCCAAGATGGCGGTTTTGCTGTATCTTTCACGTCATGTGCGGACGCCTCGACCAACACCATACCGCCGCCGACTATGTGCAGGCGATGCACTGGCCGCGCGCCGAACCGCGGTTCGGCGGCCAGGCCGCGCCCAGTTACAACGCCAGCCCCGGCACTTACCGGCCGCTGCTGCGGCTGATCGACGACCGGCTCACGGTCGACGACCTGTTCTGGGGCTATCGCGCGGCCTGGGCCGCGGCCAGGATGCCGATTGCGATCAACGCCCGCCTCGAAAAACTGAGCAACCGCTACTGGCAGCCGCTGGTCGCCGCCGGCCGCGCCATCGTCCCGGCCGACGGCTGGTACGAGTGGACCGGCGACAAGGGCCGGCGCCAGCCCTGGCATGTGCACCTGAAGAGCGGCGAACCGATGTTCCTCGCGGCGCTGGCCGGCGCCGGTCCGGCGCACGACCATCCGGCCGAGGCGGGCTTCGCGATCGTCACCGTCGAGGCCGAAGGCGGCATGGTCGACATGCACGACCGGCGCCCGGTGGTGCTGTCGGCGCGCGACGCCGCGCTGTGGCTCGATCCCGGCCTGTCGGCGCACCAGGCCGAACACCTGGCGCGCGCCATGGGCCTGGGTCCCGAACAGTTCACCTGGCATGCGGTCGGCCCGGAAGTGGGACGGGCCGGCAGCGAAGGCGCGCAGTTGGCGGCCCAGCTCGACCTGCCGATCTGAGCGCGCGCGCCGCCTCGCGCCCGGGCCTAACGCTGGCCGGCTTGCTTGAGCGCGAGCAGATTGTCGACCTCGGTCCGCGCCACTTCGAGGCCGGCCAGGCAGGCCGCTTCCGGCGTCAGGTGGCCGCCCGCGCTCTGGGCGCGGCGCCGCTCGCCGGCCTTGCCGCCGATCGGGTCCAGCTGGTATTCGAAATCCCACAAGTCTTCCTTGTCGCGGACCGGCCGCCACGATGATGGCGTAGCCGCGGTATTCCTCGCGTGCATTCTGCATCTGCTTTCTCCAGCGGTTTTGCGCAGCCTAGCATGCGAGAAAAAAAACACCAGCGCGGAATTCAATCGTGCGCGCCGGCGGTATAGTGTGCGCAGTTCAACCACGCCCTCCCGCCCGATGACGATACCGCGCTCGCTTTCCCTGCTCCCCGCCCTGCTGCTGTGCGGCCCGGCCGCCGCCGCGCCCATGACACTGGCCGACTACCTGGCGCTGAACGGGCCGGCGCCGACCGCCCGCATCGCCTACGGCAGCGCGCCCTCGCAATACGCCGAGCTGTTCCGCCCGGCCGGGGCCGGTCCGTTCCCGGTGCTGGTGCTGGTGCATGGCGGCTGCTGGACCGTCCAGTTCGGCGGCATCGTCCAGATGCGCAACGTGGCCGGCGCGCTGGCGGCCCAGGGCATCGCGGTGTGGAATGTCGAGTACCGGCGGGTGGACGAGGAAGGCGGCGGCTATCCGGGCAGCTACCAGGACATCGGCGCCGCGCTCGACAAGCTGGGCGCCGAGGCCGCCACCTACCAGCTCGACATCCGCCGCGTCGCCGCGATGGGCCATTCGGCCGGCGGCCAGCTGGTGCAGTGGAGCGCCGGGCGCGCGCGGATTCCGGCCAGCAGCCCGCTGTTCGCGGCCGCGCCGCTGGCGCCGCGCGAGATCATCAGCCTCGGCGGCCTGGCCGACCTGCGCCACGAAAAAGACCTGATCAAGCGCAGCTGCGGGCGCGACACCGAACAACTGGCCGGCCAGCCCAGCGCCTCACGGCCCGACGTGTTCAGCGACACCAACGCGGCCGAGTTGATGCCGAACGGCAGCCATACGGTACTGGTCACGGGCGAGCTCGACACCATCTCGCCGCCGCGCGCGGCCCACGACTACGCGGCGCGGGCGAACGCGGCCGGCGACCGGGCCGAGGTCGTGATCCTGCCCAAGGCCAGCCATTACGACGAAGTCGCGGCCAGCTCGCCGGCATGGCCGCTGGTGCTGCCCCTGATCCGCCGTGCGCTGGGGCTGGCCAAGCCGGGCGAGTGAGTACGCTGCCGCACAGACCCTATGGCTGAGCGGCACTAAGCTGGGGTTTCCAGACGCACCAACGGAAACCCACTTTGAAACGCTTCCTGCACGCGCCGCTTGCCGCCTGCCTGGCCACCTGTCTCGCCAACGTCATGGCGGCGCCCGCGCCGCGTCCGTGGGCCGAGGTGGTGAACGACAGCGCCAAGCTCGCGGCGCCGCCGCCGCGCGCGGCCGGCGCCGCCCTGCTGCGCGCGCAAATCCTGCTCGACCGCGCCCATTTTTCGTCGGGCGAGATCGACGGCGCGTACGGCGCCAAGCTGCGCCAGGCAATCGTCGGCTACCAGAAGAAGACCGGCCTGGCGGCCAGCGGCAAGCTCGATGCGGCCACCTGGTCGGCGCTCAACGCCGACAGCGCCGACGCCGTCATCAGCTACACGATCGCCGAAGCCGACGTCGCCGGCCCGTTCCAGCCGGTGCCCGAGGACATGGCCGAGAAAGCCACGCTACCCGCGCTCGGTTATGCCAGCGCCGCCGAAGGGCTGGCCGAAAAATTCCATGCCAGCCCGGCCCTGCTCGCGCGCCTCAATCCCGGCAAGGACTTCGGCCGCGCGGGCGAACAGATCAGCGTGCCGAACGTGCTCGACACCGAACCGCTGCCCAAGGCCGGCAAGATCGTCGTGACCAGGGCCGACCACACGCTGAGCCTGTTCGACAGCGAGGGCGCGCTGCTCGCCCAGTTTCCCGCCTCGACCGGCAGCGCGCACGATCCTTTGCCGATCGGCAGCTGGAAGGTCAAAGGCGTCGTCATCCATCCCACTTTCCACTACAACCCGCAGCTGTTCTGGGATGCGCAACCGGGCGAAAAGAAGGCCGTGATTGCCGCCGGCCCCAACAACCCGGTCGGCGTCGCGTGGATCGACTTGTCCAAGCCGCACTACGGCATCCACGGCACGCCCGAACCCGGCGCGATCGGCAAGACCCAATCGCACGGCTGCATCCGCCTGACCAACTGGGACGTGGCGACGCTGGCGCAATCGGCCGCGGCCGGCACCGAAGTCATCCTGCAGGAATAAGCTATTCAACGCGAAGGAAACGTCATGAGAGTGATCTTGAGTTTTTTGCTGGGAGTGCTAGTGGGCGCCGGCGGCCTGTTTGTGTACCTGCGCCAGATGGCGCCGCTCGCGCCGCCGGTCGCGGTCATTGCGCCGTCGCCGGCGCCGGCCCTGGCGCCGGCGACGGCCGCAGCGCCGGCCGGCGATCCCCTGGCGGCCGCGCTGCCCGGCGCCCCGGCGGTGCAGACCGACCTGACCGAGGCCGACCTGCCGCTGCGCCCCGCAGCGCAAGAGCTGCCGGCGCTGAACCAGGTCCAGGCGACCGCGCCGGCCGGCTTGCTGGTCCCGGTCGAAGGCATCAAGTCCGGCCAGTTGACGGATACCTTCGACCAGCCGCGCGGCAAGGAGCGCCATCACGAAGCGCTCGACATCATGGCGCCGAAAGGCAGCAAGGTGCTGGCGGCGGGCGACGGCAAGGTGGTCAAGCTGTTCAACAGCAAGCCGGGCGGCCTGACCGTCTACCAGTTCGACCCGGCCGAGAAATACGCCTACTACTACGCCCACCTCGACCATTACGCGAATGGCGTCAAGGAAGGCAGCGTGCTCAAGCGCGGCGACCTGGTCGGCTATGTCGGCAGTAGCGGCAACGCCGACCCGAAAGCGCCCCACCTGCACTTCGCGGTGGTCGAACTGACGCCGCAAAAGCAGTGGTGGAAAGGCACGCCGGTCGATCCCTATCCGCTGCTGGCCAACTGAGCTCATTCATCGACGTCGGCGCCGACGTTGATCGCCGCGTAGGCGCGCTGCACCGCGGTCGCCTCCTTGCTGCCGACCCCGTACAGTTCCTGGGCGGCGGCCAGCACCTTGCCGCGCGCGTCGGCATAGTTGGTGGTCGAGGTGAACTTGGTGGTGGCCGCCTTGAACCAGATCCGGAACGCCTTGTCGGTGCCGATGCCGGTCATCGCGGCCGGCGTTTTGGTCAGGTACTTGCTGAAGAAATCGCTGCTCTTGCCGGCGTTCGAGCCTTGCGCGAGGAAGTAGAACATGCGGTTGTTCGGGCCGCTGTTGAGGTGCACGTCGAGGCGCTTGATGGTGGTACTCCAGGCGTCCGGACTGGCGCCGTCCTTGCTCGGCCTATACAGCCAGCGCAGCGGCTGGCCGTCCTTGCTGATCTCCTTGCCGACCATCCAGTCGTTGCCGCTGTTCGGAATCAGGGCGCCGGTGCCGCCGGCGCGCGCATAGGCTTCGACCACCTCGCCGTTGATGTCCGAACTCGATTCGTTGAGGCCGCCCGACTCGCCGGCATACACCAGGTTGGACGTCGAGGCCGTCACGCCGTGGCCCATCTCGTGGCCGATCACGTCGATCGAACCGAGGCTGTTGAAGGACGCGCCGTCGCCGATGAACATGCACTTGCAGGTGTCGCTGTAATAGGCATTGTCGTAGGCGGTGTTGACGTGGGCCGCGATGTAGGTGGCGGTGTTGTTGCCGTCCAGCGAATGCCAGCCCAGGGTGTTCTTCAGCATGTCGTAGGTATTCATCAAGCCCCACATCGCGTTGACCGCGGCGGTCTGGCCGTTGACGCCGGTGGTGCTGCCGCCGTCGACGTACTGCTTGCCGTCGCCCCAGGTGTTGCTGGCGTTGAGATACACGCTGCCGGCCGAGCTGCCGTGGTCGGCGTTGGTGATCGCCATCGCGCCGAAAGTGCCGCCCACGCCGCGCGTCGCATCCTTCATGCTGTAGCTGGCGCCGGCCAGCGTGGTGTTGATCGGCACCGCGCCGTTGTACTGGCTGTTGCCGACGCCGACCACGGTTTGCAGCATGCTCCACTGGTCGACGATGCGGCCGTCGCGCGCGCTGACCACGGTGTCGTAGAACATCGGCTTATTGCCCACCACCATGCGCGTGTGGACCAGGTAGGCCAGCTCGTAGCCGTCGACCACGTCGCGCACGTCGAGGGCGTTGAGGTCGGCCTCGGGCTTGTCGGCGGCCGCGGGCAGGCGCTCGGTTTTCATGATCGGATAGATGATCAGCTCGGCGCTGGGACTGGCCAGGTGGGTGGCCGCGGCGGGGATCGAGCGCAGCGCCGCATCGATCGCCGCCCTGGCCGACATCGCCGGCCGCACGTCGAAGTCGGCGTTCGGGCCGGCGGCCTGCTTGGCCGCGCCCTTGCCCAGCTTCAGGCGGCGCTCCGAGGCCGACTCGCTGAGCAACTGGCCCCGGCTGTCGGTCACCACCACCGATTCCGAACCGAACACGCGCACACCCTTGTAGGTATGGTCGAGGCGGGTAATCGCGGTGCCCTGCACGCCCGGATGGCTGGCGGCGATGGCGTAGCCGTGGTCGGCATCGAGGCCGAGGCCGGTGCGGCGGGCCGCCAGTTTCGCGACCAGAGCGGCGCCGGCTTGCGCGTCTTGCACGGTGGGCGCGCTCATCATCGTGGTGGCGGCGACGGCGCCGCCGCACAGGACCAGCGGCAAGGCGCCGAAGGCGGCGGCCAGCAAGGTTTTCTGGATAGTCATCTCATCTCCAATCGACAGTGGGTGGATCAAGGCGCGGCTAGCGCAGGATGAAGGGCGGCCCCAGCCGTCCGTGGTTATCGACCGGTCCGGCCGGCGCGCGCGGCGGCTTGCGCTCCGGCTTGCCGCTGGCGAGGAAGGCGTTCTCGGTGATGCTGGTGGTGTCGGTGTTGCGCCTGATGATGTGGCTGAGCCTGGTAGCGGCGATGCGCTCGGCGGTAGCGCGGTCAAAGCCCTGGTTGCGCCAGAAAAAGCGGTCGCCGTCGCGCAGCGCCTCGAACTGCTTGCGGATGATGGCCTGGAAAGTGGGGCCGACGGCGGCATCGGCCGCGTGGCCTTCGGCCAGGCCGCCCATGAACAGGTCGACCGCGCCGATTGCGCCGTACACTTGCTGGAAACGGGCTTGCAGCATGCCGTCGGCGGTCAGCTCGGCGAAGGTGGTGTAAGGCGCCAGGCCGAGCGCCTTGCGGGTCTGGTTGAGGGTGCCGAGGCCGAGGTCGCGTGCGCGCTGGATGTCGATCGCGATCAAGTCCACCTGGTCGATATTCCCGCCCGGCAGGGGCGCGAACAGCAGGTTGCGCAGCACCGGCACGGTATACACGTCGGTCGCCTGTGCGAACTCGGCGGTGACGTTGCGCATCAGCGGCGCCACGCCATTGGCCAGGGTTTCCTCCGCGGTATTGAAGAAGGCTTGCGCCAGCGACTGGGTGAACACCAGCTTGCCGTCGTTATCGATGCCCGACTGGGTTTCCGAAATCTGGCTGTGGCCGGCGCGAAAGGCGGCGGTCGAAAATTCCTGCGACACCTGGGCACTGAGGCCGGGGTTGTAGCGCTGGTAGGGCCCGAGCACGGGGCCGATCAGCAGCGGCAGGAATTCCTGGTACACGATGTTCTGGTATTCGGCGGTGGTGATCGCGCGCGCCATCTGGTACAGCTGCTCGCCGCTCCAGCCGGGGTTCTGGCCCTTCAGCTCGGCGACCCAGTAATTGTGCTCGCGCAGGAAGAGGATGGTGACGGCCGCCAGTTCGGGATTTTCGTTGACGCGCAGGTCGCCGGTGATGAAGCGGCCGTTGACGATCTGCAAGGCGCTGCCCTGGTTGGACGTCTTCAGGGTGCCGTCCTCGTTGCGCAGGTCGGCGGCCAGCGCCGGTGCCGAGCCGTACAGCTGCGACAGGTCGAGATAGCCGGCCACGGTGTTGATCGCGGTGTTGGTGACCGGGCTGCGGGTATCGCGCGTGAGTTTGATGGTGGTGCCATCCTTGAACACCGGGTCGCCGGGCGGCACCGGGATATCGATCGGGCGTCCGCCGGGCGGGGAGAATTCGAGGTCGAGGTCATGATCGACGAATTGGCCGAACACGTACAGCCAGGCCGAGGCGGTCGGGTCGGGCGTCTGCGAGTCGGCGCCGCCCTCGCCGCTGCCGCCGGCCAGGACATTGCTGATCAGGCGAGGATTGGGACCGTCGATCAGGCCGTCGACGGTACCGTCGGCGTAGCGCTGGGGTGCGAGGGCGCGTTCGGGGCTGCCGGGCACGGCATCGAGCGTCGGATTCTCGAGATTATTGCCGGCGCCGCCGATCGGACGAAATTCCTTCAGCAGGCGGACTGCGGAAGGGGCCGAGGCGGCCGCCCACAGCATCAGGGCACTGGCCAACAGGAATAAAGCGGTCAGCAAGAGATACAGGTTTTTGCGCATCGTAGTGCTCCCGGGGAGGTGGGCGTCACTACACTGTCGGCCAGATCGGCGCGGCGGGCCTTGAGCAAGTTAAATCAATATCCAATTGAAAGAGGCGCCGCCAACGCATGGGGTCACATCTGACCGGCTAACCGGGGTCAGTGCCGACATTCGGACACGAGCTCAACAGGCGCGCCTGTTGAGCTCGTGTCCGAATGTCGGCACTGACCCCGGTTAGCCGGTCAGATGTGACCCATGCCGGCTCAGAACATGTGGGCGATACCGAGCGCAGTGCCGCGCAGCGTGGCGCCCGCCTGTTCCCGGTAAAGGTCGACGTAGAGATTGGTCCGTTTCGACAGCGCGACGATATAGCCAACGGTCTCCTTGCCCTGCCTTGGGTGGGCGCCCAGTTCATATCGGGCCGACAGGACATAGCTGGTTTCGGTGCCCGGCGAGATCGCCAGCCGCACCGCGCTGTACGATCCCACCACGGTGAGCGGGGAAATCGCCCAGGAACCGGCAACGAAGCAGATCGTGTCGTCCCGATTGTTGCGCTCGAAGGAGATCATTCCGGCCAGCGCAGCGTCGGCGTAGTTCAATGCGCCGCCCCGCGTCCGGCCTGTCGCGCCGGCCGGCGGACTCACGGCGCTCGCCAGATGCAGCGTGAACCCACCCTCGCTGGCGCTGTCGTAGAACAGCGCTCCGGGAATCCGCGCCCAGTTCGCATAGCCCAATGCGGCGGTCGGATCCGAGGTGTACGAGCCGCTCTGGTAACTGCCAAGCGAGCCAATGAATTCACTGTCGAACCACGGTTCGAAGCGCCATTTTTGCTGCCACAAGGGACTCATCGCCCGGCCCAGCCGCAGCGTTCCAAAGCGCTTGCTGGCCACGCCGATCGTCGACTCGCCCTGGAACAGGGATTCTCTTTCGGCCATGCCGGTCTCGGGCTTGTAGCGCAGCTCCAGCGTCATGCCGGCCGACAGTTCGCCGTCAAGCTGTTCGCGCCCGATCAGGCGCAGCCAGTTGTTATAGCCGCGTCCAAGCTCGGCGCTGCGGCCGCTCTCCTTGACCATGCCAAGATTGAGGTGGCCGTCGAACGCAAGGCTCGATGTCTGTGCCGCCGCTTGCACGGCGAGTCCGGCGAACAAGCCGAGGCCGAAGGCCGCTTGTCGCATATCGTTGAGCGTTGTCATGGCCGGAGTGTTGCATCCCCAGGCCGGCCCCGCGATCCGATTCTTGCTATCCAATCATAGTTCGGTCCAGGCCGAATCTTTTTTGGGCGAACCGGCGCTAGCATAAGCGGATGAAAACACTGCCCCCCGCCCTCCTCCTCATGTTCGCCGCAGCCGGCCACGCAAGCGAGGTGCTGGAAGCGCCCAGCCATCGGCCCGGCCTGCAGCTCCGCCTGCGCCATACCGCATCGCCACGCGCGAGCGACGCATTACCGGTCTTGTTCGTGCACGGCTCTTCCTTCCCGTCCGCGCTGGCATTCGACTTCAAGATGGATGGCCGGTCCTGGATGGACCAGCTGGCCGCACAGGGCTACGACGTGTACGCGCTGGATTTCCTCGGCTACGGCCTGTCCGACCGCTATCCCGAGATGGCGGCCGGCAGCGCGCAGCCGGTCGGCCGCGCCAGCGAGGTGTACCGCGACATCGCCGCCGCCGTCGATCTCGTCCTGCAAAAGACCGGCAAGCAGAAAGTCCTGCTGATCGCGCACTCCTGGGGCGGCTCGGTGGCCGCCTTGTACGCGCAGAAGTTTCTCGCGAAGGTGGCGAAACTGGTGCTGTTCGCCGCGGTCACCGCGCGCGAGGAAACCGCGGCGCGCACGACGCCCGCCGCGTCCTTCGAGGAACTCACGCCCGCGCAGCGCATCGCCGGAATGAATGGCCTGACGCCCGCGCCGAATCGGCCCCAGCTGCATGCCGACGTGTTCCGCAACTGGGGGGCGGACTGGCTGCGGTCCGACCGCGCCGGCGTTCATGGCGGCATGGCGACGGTGCGCTTCCGGTCCGGGCCATCGCAGGACGTGGACGCATTGCGGCATGGGCAGGCCTATTACGACCCATCGCAAATCCGCTCGCCCACCCTGCTGATCCGGGGCGAGTGGGACGTCTATCCGAACGACCGCGACTTCACCGGCCTGTACCAGCGGCTGCGTAACGCGCCCTACAAGCAGTATGTCGTGATCCCCAAGGGCAGCCACGTCATGCATCTGGAAGCGGCGCGCCTCGCGCTCTACGCCGAGGTGCTGCGCTTCCTGGACCGGGCGGACTAACGCGCCGCCTTGCCCGACACCGCGATCTGGTCCAGGATATGCCGCGGCACCGCGGCATAGTGCTTGAACTCCATCGTGTAGGTGGCGCGCCCCTGGGTCAGCGAACGCAGCGTGGTCGAGTAGCCGAACATCTCGGCCAGCGGCACCGACGCGCGGATGATCTTGCCGCCGCCTCCGGCAATCTCGTCCATGCCCTGCACCATGCCGCGCCGCGACGTCAGGTCGCCCATCACGTTGCCCATGAATTCCTCGGGCGTCTCGACCTCGACCTGCATCATCGGCTCGAGCAGCACCGGGTCGCCGCGCCGCATCGCCTCCTTGAAGGCGATCGAGCCGGCCATGCGGAACGCGTTCTCGTTCGAGTCGACGTCGTGGTAGGAGCCGAAGGTCAGCGTGACCTTCACGTCGACCACCGGATAACCGGCCAGCACGCCCGAACGCAGGGTCTCCTGCACCCCCTTGTCGACCGCCGGAATGAACTCGCGCGGGATCACGCCGCCCTTGATCGCGTCGACGAATTCATAGCCCTTGCCCGCCTCGCGCGGCTCGAGCGTGAGCACCACGTGGCCATACTGCCCGCGCCCGCCCGACTGCTTGACGAACTTGCCTTCGACGTCGGCCGCGGCCTTGTGGATGGTCTCGCGGTAAGCCACCTGCGGCTTGCCGACCGAGGCCTCGACCCCGAACTCGCGCCGCATCCGGTCCACCAGGATCTCGAGGTGCAGCTCGCCCATGCCGGACATGATGGTCTGGCCCGACTCCTCGTCGGTGTGCACCCGGAACGACGGATCTTCCTGCGCCAGCCGGTTCAGCGCGATGCCCATCTTCTCCTGGTCGGCCTTGGTCTTCGGCTCCACCGCCTGCGAGATCACCGGCTCCGGGAACACCATCTTTTCGAGCACGATCACATGGTCCGGCGCGCTCAGGGTGTCGCCGGTGGTGACCGCCTTCAGGCCGACCGCGGCGGCGATGTCGCCGGCGTAGACTTCCTTGATTTCCTTGCGCTCGTTGGCGTGCATCTGCAGGATGCGGCCCAGCCGCTCGCGCTGGCCCTTGGTCGGGTTGTACACCGTGTCGCCCGAATTCACCACGCCCGAATACACGCGGAAAAAAGTCAGCTGGCCGACGAAGGGATCGGTCATGATCTTGAACGCGAGCGCCGCGAACGGCTCGTCGTCGGATGGATGGCGTTCGATCGCGTTGTCCTGCTCGTCGTGGCCGGCGATGGCCGGGATGTCGAGCGGCGACGGCAGGTATTCGATCACGGCGTCGAGCATCGCCTGCACGCCGCGGTTCTTGAACGCGCTGCCGGCCAGCATCGGCACGATCTCGTTGCGGATCGTGCGCGCGCGCAGGCCCTGCTTGATCTCGTCTTCGCTCAAGGCTTCGCCGTTCAGGTATTTTTCGGTCAGCTCGGCGCTCGCGTCGGCCGCCGCTTCGACCATGTGCTCGCGCCACTTCTGGGCCGTCGCGCGCAGCTCGGCGGGAATGTCTTCATACGCGAACTTGACGCCCTGGCTCGCGTCGTCCCAGCGGATGGCGCGCATCTTGACCAGGTCGACCACGCCGTGGAAATCGTCCTCGGTCCCGAGCGGGATCTGGATCGGCACCGCCACGCCTTTGAGGCGCTCGCGGATCTGCTGCTGGACGCGGAAAAAATCGGCGCCCACGCGGTCCATCTTGTTGACGAAGGCGATGCGCGGCACCGCGTACTTGTTGGCCTGGCGCCACACGGTCTCGGACTGCGGCTGCACCCCGCCCACCGCGTCGTACACCATCACGGCGCCGTCCAGCACCCGCATCGAGCGCTCGACTTCGATCGTGAAGTCGACGTGGCCCGGGGTGTCGATGATGTTGATGCGGTGCTCGGCGAAATTGCCGGCCATGCCTTTCCAGAAGGCGGTGGTGGCGGCCGAGGTGATCGTGATGCCGCGCTCCTGCTCCTGCTCCATCCAGTCCATGGTGGCCGCGCCGTTGTGCACCTCGCCGATCTTGTGATTGACGCCGGTGTAGAACAGGATGCGTTCGGTGGTCGTGGTCTTGCCGGCGTCGATGTGCGCGCTGATGCCGATATTGCGGTAGCGCTCGATAGGTGTCTTGCGGGTCATCACTAGCTCCTGGGTAGTACATGCGAACGGACATGGATTGCAAGGGCGCAGCGGAAAGCGAGTCTTCCATCATAGACCGCTTGCCGCAAACGCGCTCGTGGCGCGGCGGCCCTGTCCGCCCCATATGGTCATGCCGGCCGTTAGCGCAAGCATTGCATTCATTGAACGGCGCGATAGCGGCCAGTTCGCCTTGCAGGAGGCGGCGCAGCGCGGGATCGCCATTTTGATGCGATCGCCGCCAGCCGGCTGGCGTTCGCCGCCGACGATCCCGCCCCGCCGCTGACCCGGGCCCAGGTCCGGGCCGAGCTGGCCGAAGCCCAGCGCACCGGCGACATCATCTACGGCCTGAATGGCGAGAAGCTCAATGAGCTGTTCCCGGACCGCTATCCCACGCGGCCGGCAGCGGCGGCCGCGCGCCCCGCCGAAGCCCGCGGCAACGCCCAGCGCACCGCGCAGAAGGCCGGGACGCCGGCCGCTGCGCCGGCCGCTGCCAGGTAGGCAGCACCGGCACAGCGCGCCGTCACGCGGCCGGCAGCGGCGGGTTGGCGGGCGCCTTCACTTCGCGCAGCACGAAGGAGGTGTAGACCTCCTTCACGCTGGGCAAGCCATTGATATGGGTTTCGGCGAACTGGCCGTAGGCGATCAAGTCCTCGGCCACCACCATCAGTTGGTGGTCGTAGCGACCCGAAATGCGGTGGCAAGCCATCACCTGCGGAATCGCCTGCACCGCGCGTTCGAACGCCTGGATATGCTCGGTGCCCTTGCTGTTGAGCGAGATATGGACGAAGGCCGTGACCTGATAGCCGAGCTTCTGCGAGTCCAGCCGCGCCTGGTAACCGCAAATCACCCCCTCCTCTTCCAGCCGCTTGACGCGGCGCCAGCATGGCGAGCTGGTCAGCGATACCCGTTCGGCCAGGTCCGCGCTCGAGAGCCGGGCGTCGGCCTGTAATTCTTCCAAAATACGGCGATCAATACGGTCCAATTTGACTTTTGGATCATTCATTGCGTGAACCCTCAAATGACGACACATCCATTGCGTAAATAAGTACGGCCCAGTGCTCAATATAGCAAAATATTGCTTATACACATGGCTATAATTTCCACATAAGCTTGATAAGCAACAAAATAATAAGCAGATAAGCAACAAGAGAATCGTCCTGGAAATGTAACGGCCCGCGCCCGCGGGTCGATGGTCATGACGTCCCCCTCCCTGTGTGGTTGGCACCGCGTGCCCGGGCGCGCGAGCCGCCGCGTTGCCTGCCGCGCTACCCCCTTTTCGACCATTTCGCAACGTCAACCGAGGAGTTTGTCCGCATGTCCAGTCGCATCTTCACTCTCAAGCCCGCCGCCGCCGCCCTGGCCGCCGCCTTTGCCCCCTGCCTGCTGCTACCCGCCCTGGCGCAGGCCCAGACCGACGACCCCTCGACCCAAAAGATCGAACGCGTCGTGGTGACCGGTTCCTCGATCAAGCGCATCGATGGCGAAACCGCGCTGCCCGTGCAAATCCTCAAGCGCGAAGATATCGAACGCATCGGCGCCTCCTCGACCGAGGAACTGGTCAAGCAGCTCAGCTCGCTGAGCAGCGCGGGCAGCACCAGCACGGTCGCCGGCTCGGCCGGCACCACCACCGGCGGCATCGCCACCGTCTCGCTGCGCGGCCTGGGCAGCGCACGCACCCTGGTGCTGGTCAACGGCCGCCGGGTAGCGGTCTACGGCGGCGGCTCGGCCGGCACGGCCGGCTCCTCGGTGGACATCAATGCGATTCCGCTGTCGGCCATCGAACGGGTCGAGGTGCTCAAGGACGGCGCCTCGGCGGTGTATGGCAGCGATGCGATCGCCGGCGTGGTCAACTTCATCCTGCGCAAGGACTACAAGGGCGTGGAAGTGAGCGGCACCTACGGCCAGCCGTCGACATTGCCCGGCAAGGACAAGAAGGCGAGCCTGTTCGCCGGCTTCGGCAACATCGGCGAGGACGGCTACAACGTGACCATCGGCGCCAGCGTGCAAAAGACCGACCCGATTTTCGGCACCGACCGTCCTTACGCCAACCGCATCAATGTAGCCGCGCAGAACGACGTGCTGTCGTCGATCAGCTTCCCGGCCAACGTGTCGCTGTATAACACCGGCGTGCTGAAGAATCCGGCGCTGCCGAACTGCGGCCCGGTGTCGCAAGTGTCGCCGTTCGCGCCGACCCGCTGCAGTTTCGACAACAGCCCCTACGTCTCGCTGCAGCCGGAAAACGAAAAGTCCAACTTGATGGCCAACGGCCGCATGACCTTGAGCACCAACTCCGAGGCCTACTTCGAGACCGGCTACTCGCGCAACAAGCTCACCTCGACCACCCAGCCGGTGCCGATCGCCTACAACGCGATCACCACCGCCACCAATCCCTACGTGCCCCAATTCAAGCAGCTGATCGCGCAATATCCGGCGCTGCTGGCCAAGCCGTATGCCGGCACCTTCGGCATCGGCGGCTTCATCCTGATCCCGAGCAGCCCTTACTATCCGAAGGACTTTGCGGCCGCCAACGGCCTGACCGGCCTGCCGCTGCTGCTGAACTACCGCGACGTCGCGAATGGCGCGCGCAACACGCTCGACACCTCGGACAACGGGCGCCTGCTGGTCGGCGTGCGCGGCAGCTTCAGCGGTTGGGATCTCGATTCTGCCCTGCTGTACAACGAAAGCAAGGTCAGGGAAGAGCTACTGAGCGGCTACGCCCAGTACTCGAAGGTGCTGCCGATCCTCAACAGCGGCGTGATCAACCCGTTCGGCGACACCACCGACCAGACCGCGCTGGCGGCCGCCCAGGCGGCGGAATTCCGCGGCACCAGCTTCACCTCGAAAACCTCGACCACCTCGCTCGACTTCAAGGCCGGACGCGAATTGTGGAACCTCGACGCCGGCACCGTCAGCCTGGCCCTGGGCGCCGAGCTGCGCAAGGAAAAATTCGCTTACGATCCCTCGGTCGCGATCCAGACCGGCGATATCGCCGGCCTCGGCGGCAACGCCTTCCCGGTGGTCGGCTCGCGCAACGTGACCTCGGCCTATGCCGAGCTGGCCATCCCGCTCATCAAGAAGCTCGATGCCGACGTCGCCGCCCGCTACGACAACTACCAGGGCGTGGGCAGCACGGTCAATCCGAAAGCCTCGCTGCGCTGGCAGCCGACCAATAGCTTCATGATGCGCTCGTCCGTCGGCACCGGCTTCCGCGCGCCGTCGCTGACCGATCTCTACACGCCGCAGGCCACCAGCGTGACCGGCAACGGCACCCGCGATCCGGTGCGCTGCCCGGACCTGAAGACCGGCGCGTCGGCCGATTGCAATGCCCAGTTCACCACCATCACCGGCGGCAATCCGAACCTGCAGCCTGAGAAGTCGCTGTCCTACACCTTCGGCATCCTGGTCGAGCCGATCAAGGAGCTGTCGATCAGCGTCGACGCCTTCCGCGTCAACCTGAAGAACGCGATCGTGGTCGGCGGCCTGAGCTCGACCTACTTCCTGGCCACCGCCGATCGTGCCCAGCAGTACTCGGCCTTCATCGTGCGCGGACCGGCCGATGGCAATGCATCCGGCGTGGGCCCGATCACCGGCATCATCCAGACCAACGCCAACCTGTTCAAGACCCAGCTGGCCGGCGTCGACCTCGACGGCACCTACCGCCTGCGCCTGGCCTCCGGCAACCGCTTCACCGCGCGCCTGAGCGGCACCTACCTCGGCAAGTACGACGTGCAGGGACCATCCGGCGCCTACACCTCGGCGCTCGACCAGGCCCTGAACGCGGGCGGCGGCGTGGTGCTGCGCTGGAAGCACAATGCCAGCATCTCCTACGACATGGGTCCATACTCGGCCTCGCTGTCGCAGAACTACCAGAAGGGTTACACCGACGTGCTCGGCAACCGCCAGCCGGTCGGTTCGACCCCGCCGAAAGTCGATGCCTACCAGACCTTCGACACCCAGGTCACCTACAGCGGCTTCAAGTCGACCCGCCTGACCCTGGGCGTGAAGAACCTGACCGACCGGAATCCGCCCTACACCAACCTGACCTCGAACTTCCTGGGTGGCTACGACATCAGCTACGGTGACCCACGCGGCCGCTTCTTCTACGTGACCGCAACCTACGCCTTCAAGTAAGCACCTCCCTGTCCGCCGCCGCGGCGGCGGACAGGATTCATGAATCGAATCAAGGATCTGT
>Ga0193702_1000130_pt1 | contig 30105 bp, 20 predicted proteins | sample U3a1metaG_FD_143060 | JGI IMG/M metagenome (GOLD analysis project Ga0193702, IMG submission 143060) | Soil microbial communities from a riparian zone of the East river system, Colorado, United States - U3a1 | ecosystem: Environmental > Terrestrial > Soil > Riparian zone | place: USA: East River... | reverse complement strand
TTTAAGGGGTATGTATCTAAAGATGCAGTTGGTAGTACGTAGTACGTAGTACGTAGTACTAGAAGTAGTACTAGAAGTAGTACTAGAAGTAGTACTAGAAGTAGAACCTAGTACCTTCCTGACTCCATTTATGAATCATTTGGTTGAGTAGGGTTTTGAAGGAAAGTTGTAAGGTAACAGTGAGATTACTTATACCATGTGGTACAATTTTGTCTTCATAAACAATTATTGTCTTATAGTTAATAAATTAAAGAATATTTCTCTATTAAATAAAGAGTCTTATTCTAGCGAGGAGGAAGTATTTAGTTGCTGATCTTGAGAATTTAAGGTTAACTTTTTTTATCTAGATTAGAACAATATTTAAAGTTTCAAATTAAGAAAAGAGGTATAAGTTTGATACAGAACACTTACACGGGGTTTGATACTGAAATTGAAGAGTATGAATCCCAGAAAAATAAGAATAAATTTAAGAATAATTTGATCTCTGTACAAACGGCTGTTCAAAGGAGAACTATTATGAAACTACCCCTGTATCACCCCTACGATATTTCTTACTTACACCCCCTATCTTCTTAAATTTCGAATGTTTATAAAAAAAGTCGATTGCGATAGTTCTTACAAATATAGATTCATTGAAGTTAACGACTTTGGTTCTTATAAACAGCAGGATGATAAGGAGCTATTGACTTTTAATGAGTTGAAATTTATTAATAATTGCCTTAAGTTTTGTATTGATAAAATTAGGAATCTAATTTTTCACAATACATTTGAAATTAATACTTCTATTATTAATAAATAGAAGGATCTTAAGGGGAAGAAGGGGTTCGAGGGTTTTTTCTTATTTCGAAGACCTTAATTGTGATCAAATCGTTTTCTTTTTCCCTTTGAATCCTATTAAGAGTAAAATTGTATTTCCCAATGGTCATTTTTAATTTAAAGACCTACTTGAGATGTCTCAAGATGAAATTGAGCTTGAATTTATTTCTCTATTTGAAAAAAGACAAAGACAAAGAAAGAGCAAAAGTCACAGAAAAAGTCTCTGCAAAAATCAACCAGGCTCTGGCAATGGCAAAGGCAAAGGCATAGGGTAAGGGTAAGGGTCTGGCACAGGATGAGGTTCGACGTGATGGTTTGGGGTTTGATAAAGATTCCTTTCCCAAAATAATGTCTAGTATTCTTAACAAATTTAGGGGGGGGGGTTTTTCTTTAGCCAGTATTTGTTCTGAGGGGGGAGCATTCTCTTTGAAGCCCTGGGGGAAAAGTGGACTTTAATAGAGGGAGTATTCTTTTGTTTACTCTGCTCTAATGGTTCTATAGGGACCTGTGTCTGTGGCTATAGTAGGCTATTGGATAATACTTTAAGTGTGCTAGCTAGTGCTGTCAGAGGCTTGTGGGAGTGCGAGTGCCTGTGCGAGAATAATAATAAACTTAACTAAGTCAATTTAAGTTAAAGTAAACTAACCCAGTGCTGAAAATTTATTTTAAACTTGAAAGTATTGATGTCATAGTCTAAAGTTTTGTGTGGAGTGCTAACTACCCTTTACACACAGGATCTTTAAGTAAAATTTAATTTAGTCGGGTGGGAGTCCTCTAATACGCCTTTTTACTTATTTATTTATTTACTTATTTTTATATATAAAAATATATTTATAATTATATTTAAACAAAGGTCAGAAAAGTCCTATCTTGAGGTATTAATATACCGGTCCAATGCACAGCAACAAGAGTGCTATACAATGGAGTGGAATGTTTGTCTAGAAATGTCGGTCTTTTTATATTAGGAGATAATCCGTGTGTATTATCTAGAATATCTAGAATAGTTCAATCTGAAAATTTAAATTCTTTATCCCTCGGACCTACAGTGAATAATGTGCAAGGTTGCAGAAATTATCCCTAACAATTTTTCCATTTCCATTTCCATTTCCATCTCCATTTCCATTTCCATTTCCATTTCCATAACAGTTAGTCTCCTCCGTAGTGCCAACTACAAGACACTAGTAGTAGCTAACTAGCTACAAATAACCTTTTATTTACCTTATTCAATTTATACCATTGCTTTGTCCTGTCATTACTTATAGCTGCAAAATTATCATTGGGGGGGGGAGCAAACATAAAGAAATTAAAGGCTAAAACCTAATGTCAACCTATCAGTGAATTATTTACCGGAGAAGAGAGGACTAAAACCCTATTTTACTTACATCTAATATAAAAAAAAAAAAAAATAAATAAAAAAATAAGCTAATTCGATTCGAGGTAAATCTGTAATGTATACAGGTTCAAGGGTCAAACACTAGCTTGGCTCTAATATCTATATAATTCTAAGTATTCAATTACCTTAAGATATGGACCCTATTGGTTTCCTCCTAATTTGCAAAGAAAAATTTCTAAAACATCAATAACTTTTACCCGTTACAACAATAACAATAACAATAAAAACATTCTTTATATTAAATATTAGAAATAAAAATAAAAATAAAAAGATTATAAGTGCAACCGGAATCCTCTACCCTAAAAACAGGAAATTCTTATTCTACCTTGGAAGTATATCCTGAAAATAACTTAAAAATTCGGAAACCCTTCGTATTAAAAAATAAAAATAAAATAAAAAATTTTACTGTGCCCTTTAATGAACTAACTGAATTTGAATTCATTATATTATTGCAATTAAATTTAAAACTTGATAATGATTATACTATCTTATTCCAATATACCTCGTATGAACAAGGTATTCATATAATGTTAGGAGCGCAAATAGGTATACCAATGAGAAAAACACATAACTTAAAAATTTATCGTCTCTTGTTTGAGCACTACTTAGAGTTGTTAGAAATACTTCTGAATAGATATAACATTGAAAATCCTGATTTTATTGTTATCTACCTGAAATAATTGATTCTAGAAGAAACACTTAAAAAAGTAGATCCCCTTTCTCAAACAGCCTTAATAAAGGGTCTAGTTAGAGAGGGCAAAACTAAACCGTTATTTAACAGTCCTATTCTACCCTTAAGTTATAAAGAAAAATACTTTGGTTCTTTACTACAAGATAAACTAAAAATAGAATACTTAAGAAAATTAATTGAAAAATTGCAAAGTAGGTCATTGTCCGAGTTGAGTACTACTTTAAATAGTCAAACGTAAGGTGTGTAGCACCCGGGCGTCGCCTATAAGTCTCCTATTTATTCTAGTCTTAAGGAAGTTCTCTTTGGTGGTTACGAACAAAGGTCTTATGATTTCTCCAAAAATTTCTCCAAAAATATATATTAACAACTTGATTGCTGGGTTAAATACGGAGCAAAACCAAATTCTTTTCTTGCAAATTTTACTAAGTGCTACTTCTACTCTGGATAGGCCACTAAATTATATGTCACCCGAGTCCAGTGTACGGAGTACGGAGTACGGAGTACGGAGAGTGTCATAATTATTTAAAGTATATTTATCCCATGATGGAAAGTATTTAATTTTTTCAATTCTGAGTCAAGATTTAGGGTATTATAGAAAAGTCTTTAATAATAACACAGGCAAATTTCTCTTTGTAAGTAAAGATATTCTTAATCCACAGTTAATTAATAAATATAATTTCATATTAAATCTAGCTGAAGCTAAACCTTGAATAAGAAATATTGGAAATACCAGTATTGTTTTAAATCAAGAAAATAAAATTATATCGTTTATTAAAAATAATCCTTTAGAGGCTATTAAATATAAAGACCACAAAAAATTAATAAACCTAGAAGAAAACAAAGGTAGAGTCAATGCTATGCAAAAATCTGCTAGCCCTAAAGCTATGACTAACCCAAATTAGGGGTCTTCGACCTTGAAACATTTAACGATACTGATGAGAGTTATAGCAACGGTATAGTGCAAAATAAAGATAGTTATTCTATGGTATTTGCATTAGGTTTTGTTACTACAGGAGGTTTTAAGCAAAGCAAAGATAGTACAGACTTAACACTTTATTATTTAACAGATCATTTCTCTAATACAGTTGAAGGTTCTGCTAAATTAGTATTATTATGTATAGACAATATGTTAGTATCCAAATACAATAAATTTATTTTCTATGTCCACAATCTAGGAAAATTTGATGTGATTTTTGTACATAAATTTTTATTAGTTTATAACTTGACTGTAAAATATAAATATGTTTTAGATCCTTTATATAGAGATAATCAAATAATTAGATTAACTGTCAAACTTAAAAATACTAAAATTAAAATAGCTTTTGTAGATTCATTAAATTTATTAAATAGTAGTCTAGCTCAACTAGTAATAGATTATAAAGTTGAAAAATTAAAGGTCTTTTCCCTTATTTATTTGTTAATAAAAATAATTTATTGTATGTTGGTACGAAACCAGATATTAAATATTATAATAAAGATATAGATATATCCAAATATAATTCTATTCCTTCATACCACTGGGAATTACGAGCCGAAACTCTTAAATATTTAAGTCAAGATTTAAATTCACTATTAGAAATATTAGGCAAATTTCAAGTTCATTTATGAGTGGACCATAACCTTGAAATGACAGAAGGTTTAACTATTTCTAGTTTGGCTAAAAATTTATTTTTCAAATACTATTTAAAATTTTCTAAAATACCATTAATTAATACTAATACTTTATTTAATTTTATTTACTCTAGTTATTATGGAGTAATTAAGGTAGTTTATATTCCTTGTGGTAAGGACTTAACTTACCTAGATGTTAATTCATTGTACCCTTTCGCTGCTTTAAATCCTATGCCTGGTTTAGATTGTAAATGAATAGAATCTTATGGAGATCAGGAATTAGATTTAGATCAATTATTTGGTATATTCCATGCGGTAGTTGTCCCTAATTATTTATATATTGGGTTCTTACCTTTAAGAAGTAAGGATGGTATACTATTCCCTAATGGAAAAATTAAGTAACCTGAACCTCGGTAGAATTACAATTTGCTAAGAAATATGGTTATCAAATTAAAGTAATTAAAGGATTCCAGTTTAATAAAGAATTAAATGTTTTTGATAATTATGTAAACGAGCTATCAAAACTTAAAGACGAGGTTATAGGCAGGCAACGACAAGTAGTAAAAAGTTTATTAAAGAATTTATTGGGTCGATTTGCTCTAAATTTTGTAAAACCTATAACTAAAGCTGTAAACAATTCTCAGTTAGATAAAATATTATCTACTAAAGAAATTAAAACATTTAAACAGATTAATAATAATAATTTTATAATAACTTTTGTGCCAATAATTAATAAAGATATATGTGAGAGTCATGGTTTAGATTTCTATAAAGTAATTTTAAATGAAAGAAAACAAAATATTGTAGGAAAAATTGACGATTTTAAGGATACTTCTATTATTATATCAGCTTTTACTACAGCTTATGCCCGAATTCATATGCATAAGATAAAATTAGATACTTTTTTAACTATAACTAGGAAGTAGGAAGTAGGTAGTCGGAAGTAGGAAATAGCGGGGGGGAAATATACTATTCTGATACTGATTCCCTCGCTACTAATTTAAGTTTAAAGAAGCTACAATAAATTATGCCCGAAAGAATTGGAGATAAACTTGGTCAACTTAAGTTTGAACTATACGTCAAGGAAGCTTATTTTATATCTAATAAAACTTAGGCATTATTAGGAGAAGTTGGGAAAGTAAAGATGGGAAAGTAAAAATAAAAGCTAAAGGAGTATCAGCATCTAGTTTGTCTATATCGAATTTTAAAGATATGTATCTCAATTCAAAATCTATTCAAGGTGATAAAACCTCAAGTATAATTAATCATTATAAAGGTTCAGTTGCTATTAATGTTAGTAAAATTAATGTTAACTGGAATAGCTATACGAAAAGAGACAAATTTATGATACTAAAACTAATCTTTGGATTGATACTAGACCATTATATATTGATAATTTATCGAAAAGTATTTCAGTATACATCCCAAAAAATATAATTAAAATAATTAATCCCCAAAAATTAAAATAATTAATCCCAGTAATAAAAAATAAATATAATTAACGGTTACCCGGTTACCGAGAAATCAAGAAATATAATTAATCCCAAGCCCTACCCCTCCCCCTCCTGTGGAGGCTAGCCTGCTAGGAGTCTGAGTACTTACTCCTGTAAGGAGAAAACTACTTCTTTAAATTAAGTTAGCTAGAATATTCTTATTCTTGGTTTTTGCTCCGCTTTTGCTCCGCTTTTGCTCCGCTTTTGCTCCGCTTTTGCTCCGCTTTTGCTCCGCTTTTGCTCCGCTTTTGCTCCGCTTCGCTAGACGCTAGTGACTATAAGTGAGTATAATTGTGGATCTTAGAGAGACAAAATAGGAAGCTCTTATTAATTAAAGTTCTAACTCAAATCTCATATATTTCTTGCTTTGCTTCGCTTTGCTTCGCTTTGCTTCGCTTCGCTAGGCGGTAGTGATTTATATTTATAATGGGGATCTGTGAGACACAAATTAAAGGTAAGCGTAGTTTATATTTTCCTCTCATATTTTTATCTTTATATTTCTTGGCCTAGGCCCAGTAGTCTATCTAGTGCCTATCTTGTGGTTCATAGAATTCTATGGTACACAAAGGCACATCTTCTTATCTTATTAACTCAACTAACTTTAAACTTTTTTTCTGATTCTTGCTTTTGCTCCGCTTTTGCTCCGCTTCGCTAGGCTCTAGTGAGTTGCACTGTGGATCATAATTTTCTATGAGACAAACAACTAAGGCACTTTTATCTAATTTATTTATTTATTTAACTAAGATCTAAACTAATATTTTTGTTATTCTTTCTTGTTTAACAAGAGGGTGCTACTTTGTACTTTGGTTCTCTTAAACACACAACAAATACAATGGACTTCTTATTATTATCTATTCTAATTCTAATTCTAATTCTAATTCTAATTCTAATTCTAATTCTAATTCTAATTCTAATTCTAATTCTAATTCTAATTCTAATTCTAATTCAATTCATCTCTTATTTTCCTATACTTAGCTTTAGCTTAGCCCAGTAGTCTAGTGCTTTTATTGTGGTTCATAGAAATCTATGAGATACGAAATAAAGCTAGGGTATAGAGTTCTAATAAAAAAGTTAGTTATATCTAAAGTTTTCTATTTCTTGCTTCGCTAGAGGCGGGTGATCTCTATTCTATATTTCTATACTTAGAATTTAAAAAACAACAGATAGAGAGAAAATGTATAGTATAGCATATAACCTATTAGTAGTAGCTGTAGTCTATTAGTATTAGCTATAATTAGAGTTAGAGGAGTATTACTCAGATATTTATATTTTAATTGTTTCCTATTAAATTAGTGTATTAGTTATATTAAAAATATATCTAATTTGACTAATTAGTATAGTATCATTATTTTACATTAGTTTATTTTACTCTTCTCTTCTGTTATCTTGTCCTATTTGAACATTTGCCTCTTGCCTATGCAACCCCTGTTGCCTCCCCTGTTGCCTCCCCCTGTTGCCTCCCCCTGTTGCCTGTGCGGTGTTCTGATTTTGAATAAAACAAGAATAAAAACAATAGCCAACTATTGCCCGCAGCGCAACAGCAACCTTTGCTTTTGCCTATGCCCGATTGGTAATAGACCAGAGGGGCTTTTGCAAGAAAAGGCAACAGGGGAGGCAAAAGGGGCGCGGCAAACAAATAATAAAACAACTTAAACTAACTATCTAACATTTGGATGTAAATAGTCACTTTTAACACAGCGTTGATTAACTACCCTAACCTAAACTCTATAAAGAATAGAGGGTAATTAGAAAATAACAAATTTCAACAAAATAGCTGCTACTTTTTTTGTTTTTTTTTTGTTTTAACCTCTATCTTATTGTAATCACTTGTAATCAGCCTCGTTCGAGTTTAGTTTTCCGATAGCATGTAAGCTACTTAAACCAGCAGGAGCAAGGAGAATTGTGTCCCTAACATAAACATTAGCCGTATCAAACCGCAAAGGTCGAGAGATTGTAACAAAAGATTTATTCACTATATCCAATTTTAGTTTTTAATTCATAAAAGTCATCAAGCAGGGATAGGTCTGCGGTATTGTAGTATGCGAAAATTAAATTGTTCTTATTAATACTTAAGCCAAAGTGATCGCCTGAGTAAAAGTGACAGAGGTTCTAGTTCTAGTTTTTAAGCTTAGCACCAAAGTATAAAAAAATAACCTTTCTTTTTCGAATTTATGCTTCAACCCCGAGAGTATTTCAACAACGGAACAAAAAAATCAGAAGTATGAGCTCTGCGAGGTCAGATGTTTTATTTGATATGTTTACCAAATCCTTAAAAATAATTCTTTCCTCGGGGTAAAAAATCTTGGTCTGCAATGGTGTAGTTGGGAAATAAAAACGATTTGGTCTCTTTTCAAGTCTTCAAAAAACTAATACCTTGCGCATTTTTTAGATTGTTAATAACTTCTGCATTAATCAAATCGTGTGTTTTGTAACAAATGCTTCTTATTTTTGTAACACATTCTTTAAGACTATCATTTAATATCTTCATTTCGGTTAAAGTTTCATTTAAAGGATTAATTGATTCTTTTAAACCAAATATTTCGGTTTCGGTTGTTTCGTTTATTCAATCGATGATTTTTGGTTTAAAGTTAGTTGTTATCTCAGAAGTCAGAGGATGTACAAAGGAAATATAATTACAAGAATAGAGAGGCACTTTAATAAGAGTTCTTGTTTTTATAGCCTATTGAACAGAAAGTAGTTTGTTTAAGTTCTTTTTGAAGTAGAGTAACTCATATTCCGTATCGAACCCCGTGTATGTGTTCTGTATTATAGTTAGACCTCTTTTTTGTACTTTGTATTCTAAGATAGGGATCTAACCTAGAAATTAAATCTGTTCTTAAGTTCTTCAATTCTACTACAGTATCTTCTTCTGACTCTTCTGACACTTCATTACACGATAACTTTTTAACAATTATTAATAACATGTTCAAAATAAGTAGATTATACCACAGTCTGTAAGTGTTTTCGTTAAAACCAAACTCCTTTAACTTATAACCTAAAGTAGTTAAAAAAGAGTGTAGAGTAGAGAGTATGGGGTTAGGATCTGTTTTAGGTACAAAACCCTTTTTTGTTTACTAACGTCAAAAGCGTTTAATACTGAGTTAACGGTTTTTACCTAGTCCTCTGCATGCATGTTTTCGCTATCACTATCAATCACGAACATTGAATTTTTAAATTAAAATCGTAGACCTGAAATGTTAATAAATTTTTGTTTTTTTTTTCTATCTATAAATTAAGAAAGTATATTAATTTAAAGTTTTTGTTATTGTTATGAGGGTTACTTTAAAATTATGTCATTTTAGTTAACTAGCTTATACATAGTATACATAGTAAAGCACTTTGTAAAAAATTGGTAAAAGTAGTGTAAGACTCTAGTGTTTTTTTTTATTAAAATTAGCAGTTGTTCCTATTAAAAGAGTATTGAAGAATAAACAAATAAAAATAGTACAAAAAGTACAAAGAATATAACTATAACTTTTAATATGTTAGACGCTAATTTAATTTATATGGTTATTTTATATTATATAAAATGTTAGCATCAGCAAAATACATAGGAGCAGGTGTTGCTTGTTCTGGTTTAATAGGTATTGGAACAGGTCTTGATTCTTTAACTTTTTTTATAAATCTTTTAGGGTTTACAATAATTCTTATAACTCTAGGAACAATAGTACTAAAAGGAGGTAAAGGTTTTATTGAAGTAATTAAGGCAGCACCTAACATAGCAACTATCATTGCAGCAGCAGCAAGACCGGGTGCGGCTGGAAATAGTCGAGAAGATAGAGAGGACCGACAAAAACAAGAAGCAGAAGAAGGTGAGGAACGTCAAAAAGCAGAAGAAGGTGAAGAACGTAAAAAACAAGCAGAAGCAAAAAAGGAAGAAAATGCAAAAAAAGTTGATTCTTTTAAAAATAATATAAAGTCGTCATCGCTGATTTTAGGATGAATATTATCTAATGTAAATGTTGAAATCACTGATAGCAGTAGTCAGTTATTACAATTTAGTTATAATGTTTTTTTAGGAAGTCTTGTTTCTTTCTTTTGCTTAATTAGCGTCGTTGTTTATATTCTAACTAATTATCTCTATGAAAAAGTAGATCTTGAAAATAAATATCCAAGGATAGGAAAATATCTTAATAGAATTAAAAAGCTTGCTTTATTTTATGTTTGTATTGATCTATTCATCTGTTTACTTTGGTTGTTTTTATTAGTCTGCTCTTCACTAGTTATAATTGCAAAAATTCAACCGTCTGTATAATTTATTTTTCTAATCTTAAACCTCGGTGCTAGGGGGTTTTTATTATAATATTATAATGGTTTCTATTGCTATTGTAGACAGTTTTATTCTGATTACTCTATATAGCTTTTCTATAGCTAATCCGCTGTAATATTTTAATATAGTATCCTATTATAAACCCTTTTTTTCTACAATTTTCTAAAAAAAGATAGTTAAGTTAAAAATTCAAGAATTTATTAGGGTCTTTCCTCTCTGTTATTTTCTGTTTATAGTCTTTATGTCTGTCTTAATTCAAAGTCCCGGCGGCTAATAAAAATATAGGAGCTAGGAGGTCGGAGCGAGGGTAGGCTTTAGCCAACCCGCGACACGAATGAGATAAAAGTTGGTTTTAATTTATTTACTCACGTTCAAGAAATAAACCCAGAAAAGGAGGAAGGGTAAAAAATAACACCATCAATTTTTAAATAAAAAAAACAAAAAAAAAATTCAAGTATTTATAAAGTAAGTAATTTAATTTAATTTAATGTTTTATAACTAAAAAGAAAGAAATTCTATGTAATAAACCACATAATTTATAAATAAAGAAAATTTTGTATGGTGAAATTAAGAAGAAAATTATTATAACTATCATTGTTTTTTATATTTTTTTTAGACAAAAAAGGGGTTTATAATTAATGCATGCAAAAATTAAGAACTATATCATCTATTTATTAATTCCCTAGGGTTATGGAATTTTTGTTATTTTTTTTGTTTTTTGTTTTGTTTTGTTTTGTTTTTTTTATACGGAGTCTTATAATTCTAAATAAAAAGCTTTTTTTGTAAATTTAGCTGGCTTTGCCTGATCTAATTTTTAATTAAATGGGCGGAAGTAAGTATTTGGAACATATAACCACCCCCTTCGTTAGATAAACCTAATAAAACTATTGAAATATATAAGATGATTAAAAATAACAATGTTTATCATTTTTGTCTAGTTCTATTTGAGTTAAATTCGTTGCAATAATTTTCCATTCTATTATTTCTAACTCCAATTTAATTAACTTAGGATAATCTTCTGGGTTTAGAAATTCTTTATTATTAGCAAACATTTTTTAGAACATATAATCTTCAAATATAGTATAGGACGACTAAGAAAATTAATATAGTTCAGATTTTTAAAAAAAAATATAATAAATAAACATTAAAATGACTAGTTAGATCTTTGATAATATTACTATTATAACCTATAACACTTACGAAGAATCAGAGTATTAAGTACAAAACAATATATTTTATTACTGCTTTGAACCAAGACGGTAATTTATTGAAAAATATAAAGAAAGAACTACTACTGCTGACCGAATTTGCTTTGCACATTCCCTCTAAAGCACTATCTTAAGCTATTTTTAAATTTACTTTAGTTTTACCTGCTGTTGCTCAATTTATTCCCATCAGAGCACCTACTACCATTGGAGCTCCTACAATCATAAAAAAAGCTATTTCTTTAGTTTTCGTATTAGCAGGCCCACCAAGAGCTTTTAAAACACTAGCGTTATTATGTGTGTTTTTCATATACATATTCATTACGGTTTTATACAGAATCATTGAAGTAATGTAAGAACCTATAACACGGACAACTACAATTTCCCTAAGCAATTTGACTAAAGGGGTTTCTATTACTTCTAAACCTTTACTTATTAATTCATTTATGCTAATATCACCAGCACTACCTAAAGGTTTATATTTTTGTGATGCTTTTTCTTATTGAAGCTACTGTTTCTTTATTAGCGTGTAAAATTTCATTATATTCAAGAATATTTGAGTTAGCTGGCTTTGCCTGATCTTTTTGTTCTTTTATAACGTTTGTAACTAAAGGTTCTCTTCTGACCTTTGCTCATAGTTCATCCATTTTTAAATCCATTGCTGCATTATCTTGTCGTCACTTACTCCACTTTTAAAAAGATTGTTAACATTTTCGTGATTAAAGCTTTAATTTTTTCTAGCTTTACCTAGATTTTAAATTATAGTGTTCATTAGCGAATCTTTTTTCAAACTACTGTTCTTTTCCTTCATACCTTAAACTAGGATTAGAACTTAGCTCAAGCATTATGTCTAAGTCTGATCTTGTAATTTCAGCTTCTCTATTAAAAATTTTGCTATTATTTATATTGTTATTGTTTTGCATGTTTGTTATTTTTTTGTTTTTTGTTTTTTATTAAATTTAAATTTTATTTTTTGTTTTTTGTTTTTTTTTTATTTCTCTTGCCTTAACCTAGCATTAGTAGTCTGTTTAAGTTCTCTTGTAGGGTAAAGCCTACTAGCGCAAAGGTTATTTTTTATTTTTTATTTTTTATTTTTATTTTAGTTTAGTTTATTTGATTTGATTTGATTGATACTTCTTATCTGTGTCTCTGTTGTTTGAGACACCTAACCTGTACTATACCTCTCTATTGCTATCACCTTACAGGAGATCAATTTAAATTTACCCTAGTCTCTTGTCTGTGTTGTTGCTTGATAGCTCTTGTCTTTTGTTTGATACATTAGCCAATGCACTAGCGCACATAGCTATGCTATGCTAAGATAAGAATAAATTAACTCCTTAGACTTTATTTTATTGATACCTCTAGTCTCTTACTGTGTTATTTGAGACACCTAGCCTATACTGTAGTATAATATGCTATGCCTTGTATTATCCTTACATGAGAACGAAAATAATAACCTTATTTCTTTTATTAGATACCTTTTGTATTTGTCTCATTAGATTGATCCACTGCCAAATAACTAGACTCCATAGCTTTTCTATGATAAGAAAAATAAACCTATTTTGTTTAATAGACTAGCCTATTTTGTAGCAAATTTGCTAAGCATAGGCGAAGAGTACTTACCTCCGAAATGATCAGAAAAGAAAAAGAAAAGAAAAATATAAGACACTTGAGTTTGAGTACTTAAACTCTCTAGTCTGTTGTTTGATTTATCCCTCTTGACTTCTTAGAGTCTCTTTATTTGATACCTTTTATATGTGTCTCTTTTGTTTGAGACACTACTCAATGCAGTAGCGAACAATAGCTAGGCTAAGATAAGAACAACAATCCTTTACTCCATAGACTCTCTTTACTTTGATAGCTCTACTCTCTTTCTCTGGGTAACCCAGGGTAACCCAGGGTAACCCACGGTGCGCAGTGTTTACACTGGGTAACCCACGGTGTTCTATTCTAGAAGAAAGAGTCGGTAACCGACAAGAGTGGGTAACCCAGTAACCGAGTACAAAAGTAGAATAGAACAGCGACGACTCTATAACATTAGAAAAAACCATTGGATGATAAATATATAAGTTCTACTGAACTAGGTAAATTTTAACTTGAATCAATTATAAATGAAGGTATTTATATTTCACCTAAATTTTATGGATTAAAATGTGACAATGGTGAAACAATTATCAAAACTAAAGGAATTGCCAAAGGAAAATTTAATTATCAAGATTTAGAAAAATTAATTAAGGGTGAAAATTTAAGTGTTACAACTACAATTTTTAAAAAAAACTTAGTTAAAGGAACTGTAAATATTGTCGAACAAAATTATACTATAAAAGGCAAACTTGAAGAATAGTTTAAGTTTAAGTTTAAGTTTAAGTTTAAGTTTAAGTTTAAGTTTAATTTGTCTAAAGTTAAAGAAAGAATTATATTAAAAAAGAAATATTAAATTATTTTTTTCCTTCTACAAACAAAATTATTTTGTAGGTGGTTTTTGTTTTTTGTTTTTTTTTTGTTTTTTAAGTTTGAGATGGATTGTTTTGAAATTCTACACTCCTTTGTTGAATCAAATTCATAAATGAAGGATACTATTTCTCTGTAGAATTTAAACTCATCCCCTTTCAAACCAAAAAATGGTTGTTTTGACACAAAACCTTTGATGAAGTTTCTGACACCTATTTCCAAATACGATTTGTACACTTAAGCCACTCTTACAGAGTTCAGTTTGTTGTATGCTATCGAATAAGGAAACTTGCTAATAAATCTGAATCTACTTGCTTGGTCTTTATTTAAAAAAGGTTTACTGTCTAATAGATCGTTACTTAAATCGTGACCTTTAAAGTTTTCTGGTTCAATGATCTGTCTTCTATTATCATGGTACATTCTAAACTTTGGGTCTTTAAAGCTGGGTATAACATGACCACCTTTCTTTAAGATGTCCTTTGCACTTCTTAATCGCTTCTGTGTAAATTCAAAGTATTTTTCACTACTCTTCAAGACATCTTTAAATAAAGTAACCAGTTCTGCGTGTTCATACTCATATGCTTGAAATCCTGTGGCTGCTTTTATTTTACTCTCTACACCGAGTTGACCTCTTGTAGTCAAACGGATTATACCTTTACCCTCATGTTTCATCTCTAAGGCGTCATCTTTACCTACACCAGCCAAGTCTAGTCTTATCTCTCTATATTTAGTTAAGAGTGGTCTATCCTCCAGGGGTAGTTTTAATAATTTCACTTCCAAATTATCTACGTCTGTAATTAACCCATCTGTTGTTACTGAAACAACTTCCCCCCTTTAACTTAGAGATATTGTGTAAGCATACTCCAATCACACTTCTAACGAAGGCAGTGGTTCATGAAGCTAAGACAGGGTTTTATAATTCTGTACCATTAACCCTAAAAGTTTTCCTGTCAAGGTATCAAAACTCTTCTTTTTTACATCCCCTCACTACGTTACCGTAGATAGAATTATCCATTTCTTTATATAAATGGTTCATTATAGTTCCTTTTGGGTTCTCTTTTCTTAGTCGTTGAATCTCTTTGATGATATTGTGAAATGGTTGTATAAGTTCAAGTTTTTTATCTTTATCTTTACCTTTATCTTTACCTTTATCTTTACCTTTATCTTTCTTATCTTTCTGATCGCTAGTTACTTTCTTAATGCTAGTTTCTTTCTCTTTTGGTGGTATATAAAAAGCTGACTTTACTTTGATGTCACAGCCTTGTTTTTTTTTTTGTTTTTGTTTTTGGCTAAGATGTATTCGGGTCCCGTTAATAAACTTGAACCGCTTAGTGGGTAAATTGTTGTCGTTTCATCAATGTAACAGGGGATTGAAGGGTATTTAACATCATCATCATCATTAAATTTAAATGAACAATTTACAATCAAATACCCCTTAAAAAAATCTTCAGTGTTTCAAGAATTAATGTCCTCTGGATCGATTAAACTACCGTTGCTGTAATCTGGTAAAGATAAATCGGCCATCGCAGTGGTGTAAGCGTTTACAAGATCGTAATCATATCAATAAGTATTATCATCTGTTCCATACATGAAAATTTCATTTCTACCACCTTTATAATTCCCAATGTAAGAACTCAAGTGCAACCCTACATCTCCACTAGCAGAGAGTATTTTAGGACTTTGCATTTCGTCACTGTTACCCATTAGGTACTCTCCCCGTGATTTGGTAGGGGAAGTGTTTTTCAAAACTTTTTCTTCATTCATCCAACACATAATTTCTCCCCATGCTTGAGAGAGTTACGGGCACTCCTAGTTGTTTGATACCGAAGTTGAATTGTTCCATGGATAAGGCGTGTTTCAACGTTATGATTGCGTCCTGATTGGCGTATTCTTCAAATCCGGTTCGATCTCTTTCAAGGAATTTACTCATCTGGTTTAAATCTTCACTAGAAATAACTCTTTTTTAATAATCTGTAGATTCAGAAGAGTAAAGTTTCCCCAAATACTCTAGACTGCTTTTTCCCGTCGGGGTTAATAGTCCGGTATCCCTAATGTAAACGCACGTGTTATCAAATTGTAAAGGTTTTCCGAGAGTTAGAAAAGATTTGTTTATGATTTGTAAATCCTTTTTAAATTCATGGAAATCACCCATTATTGAAAGATCAGCAGGGGAATAGTGACCACATACGAAATTATTCCGGACCAGGGAGAATAAAATTTTATCCCCGGTGTTAAAAATTAGTGGGGTTCGTCTTCGCGGTTTTGTGGTTTTTTCATACCACACTAAAAGACTTTGTACATCAAACTTCATTGTACAAAACAAATTGATAAGAGATTGAAGTGATTGAAGGAGTGAATTTTCAACCTCAGAGTTTTATAATTTTACCACGTCTTTAAAGGTGGATCCCTCTCTAGGAAATAAAAATTTGGCTGTCAATGGGGTCAGAGGGAGGAAAACACTATTTGGTCTCTCCGAAGGTCCTCAAAAAAGTTTATATCTTTAACTTATTTTAATGTAGAAACTAATTCATAGTTAATTAAATCATGTGACAAAATTGAGTCCTTACCCTGATAATGCACGTTTTTATACTTTCATTTAATAACTCCAGTTCATTTAGTTTTTTCACTCCACTGTCATCACAATGAGGATCGCTTCAGTTTACTATCCGAGGTCTATAAATAGTAGTTATATCCGAGGTAAGGGGCTGATTGTAGCTTATGTCGTGCGGTTTAGAAAGAGGTATTTTTTATTAAAGTTCTACAGCGAGTTGCAATTTGAACAGACAGTAATTTATTTAGATTCTTTTTTGGATCTTGTAATTCATATTCGGTATCAAAACCAGTGTAAGTGTTTTGTATCACTGTCACTCCTATCTTTTGTACTTGCATCCTTATATAGGGATATAATCTAGAGAGTAAATTATTCTTTAAACACTCTAAGTCACTTAAAACCTCGTCCTCATCAAAAGTAACTTCCTTAAGCGATTTAACCTTTTTCACGGACTAGGTAAAAAAACAAAAACAAAAACAAAAGATTTAACAGTATGAAGGGATATCAAAGGAGGAATGTTTTATTATTTTATAATATCTCAATTCCTTTAAAACCCAAAGCTTTTAAATGTTTTTGGACTAACACACACACGGGATTCTGTTAAAAAAAAAAAACAAAAAAACCAAAAAATTGAGGAACATAACCTTTTTGGTTAATACTTTGATAGGAATGCAGTACTTTTGAAGTAATGGTGAATAAATCGGGGGTCGAAACATCAATATTGGTTAATCAGTACCTCAGGCCGTCAAAGCTAAAAATAAGCCCAAAGATGTTTAAGTCAGAAATGCTATCTGGTAGAGTACAAGACGTTGTAGATAAAGTAGTTGAGTAAAAAGGCGAAGGCGAAGAAGATTTAGTTCCTAGTTGTAAAAATTAGTTCCTAGTTGTAAAAATTAAAACGTTAATTTATAAAGCAGAATTCATAAATTTAATTAATTAAGTCCCCTTGCTGTGTGGTTGTTTGAGGTCAAAGTGGAGAAAGATAGAATCGAACTATCATAATTATATTGCAAATATAACCGATTAACCATTATCAGATTTCCCCTTAAAATTATAATTATCTTTATCTTTATCTTATTTTGCTTTAGCTTTTGTTTTGTTTTTTATTTTATCTCTGGCTCTCGCTTGCGCTCGGTTACCGACGACTGGTGCATATCTGGCCTCTGTTGCCCGGTTACCGTGGGTTACCCACTCTTGTTTACTCGGTTACCGAGTGTAAACACTGCGCTCTTTCTGGGTAACCCACGGTAACCGAGTAAAAAAGTAGAATAGAACACCGACGACTCTGGCCTCTCTGGCATCTCTGGCCTCTTGTGCTCGGTTACCGACTTTTGCCTGAAGGTGCGAGAAAAGGTTGCGAAATGAAAAGCAATCGGTAACCGAGTAAGCTGCGAGAAAAGCTTTTGTTTATTCTTATTCTTATAATAAAAATAAGTGTTCTAACGAAAGAATTGAACTTTTGCCTTTTGCCTCTTGCCTGTTGCCTTTTGCCCTTCTTCTAGAATAGAACAGCGCAATCATTACCATCGGTTAGCGTGGGTTACCCACGGTTACCGTGGGTTACCCAGACTGTGTAACACAAGGTCGTCGCTGACCGAGTTCTAACGAAAGAGCAAGGGAAGCAATTGGAAGCTAGAGCAAAGGTTGTTTGTTTAATAGAGAATTTTATTTTTTATTTTATCTCTATAAAAGTTAAATTAAAATTAGGTTAGGTAGGTACTCGTATGTACTCTCCCGTACAGAATCGCTCAAAAGAAAAGACAAAAAAGAAGCAGTTTCTCTCTATTCTTTTATATAGTTAGTTTTTTTTAGGGAGAATAAATTGAGTAGTTAAGACACAAATGGTGAATTGTTTTTATTCTGACTTTTGCCAGTGCTTTGCACAGTTACTTTAGTTTTTTATCTGAATATTTAAGATAAAAACTACAGGCAAAAGTTAATTTTGTTTTTTTTTACCTTTACTTTAAACTTAGAGTAACAGTACAGAATAATCAACCTTTTCTCTTAGCTTACTCGGTTACCGATTGCTTGTCCTTTCTTTCGTTAGAACACTTATTTGTATTATAATTATAATAATAAAAACAACCTTTGCTCTTAGCTTCCAGTTGCTTTTCCTTTCGTTCTTATTTTTATTATAAGAATAACAACAACCTCTTTTGCTCTCTTGTCGGTTACCGACTCTCGCTTGCGCACCGTGGGTTACCCAGTGTAAACACTGCGCTCTGTCTTCTAGAATAGAACAGCGACGACTCTTGCCTCTTTTGCTCGGTTACCGTGGGTTACCCACTCTTGCCTTAAGGTGCGAGAAAAGGTTGCGAAATGACAAGCAATCATCGGTGTTCTATTCTACGAAGAAAGAGTTCTATTCTACTTTTTTAGTCGGTTACCGTGGGTTACCCAGACAGAGGAAGGTGCGAGCAAAGGTTGTTTTTATTCTTATAATACAAATAAGTGTTCTAACGAAAGAAATGACAAGCAAATGTTGCTCTTAGCTTCCGGCCAGAGTCGGTAACCGAGCACAAGAGGCAAGAGTTGCACAAGAGGCAAGAGATGCAAAAGTCAGAATAAAAACAATGCAAAAGTAATAATAAAAAAGAAATAAAATAAGAAATTTTGACACCTTAATGGACTTGAACCAATAACTTGCTGCTTCGAAGGCAGATACTTTACCAATTAAGCTAAAGATGTGACTAAAGATGGACAAAAAAAAACAAAAACAACCTCTTGTGCTCGGTTACCGACTCTGTCTGGGTAACCCACGGTAACCGACTAAAAAAGTAGAATAGAACACTCTTTTGCTCTTTCTCTGGGTAACCCACGGTGCGCAAGCGAGAGTAACCGAGTAAAAAAGTAGAATAGAACACCGTGGGTTACCCACTGTTGCTCTCTTGTTTACACAATTGCGCTCGGTTACCGACGACTCTTGCTCGGTTACCGACTGTTGCATTTGCGAAATGAAAAGCAAATGTAAGGTGCGAGCAAAGGTTGTTTTTATTCTTATAATTATAATACAAATAAGTGTTCTAACGAAAGAATTGACAAGCAATCATCGGTAACCGAGTTCTATTCTAGAAGACAGAGGAAGGTGCGAGCAAAGGTTGTTTTTATTCTTATAATACAAATAAGTGTTCTAACGACAGAAATGAAAAGCAATCGGTAACCGAGTAAGCTAAGAGCAAAGCTTGCGAAATGACAAGCAATCATCGCTGACCGAGTTCTAACGAAAGAGTAAGCTGCGAGCAAAGGTTTTTTTTTTGTTTATTCTGATAATAAAAATAAGAACGAATTGAACAGCAATCGTCGCTGTTCTAACGAACGAGTTCTATTCTAGAAGACAGAGGAAGCTAAGAGCAGAGCTTTTATTCTTATAATCAAAATAAGAACGAAATTACAAGCAATCGTCGGTGTTCTATTCTACTTTTTACTCTCGCTTGCGCACCGTGGGTTACCCAGAACGAGTTCTATTCTAGAAGACAGAGGAAGCTAAGAGCAAAGGTCAGAATACAAACAGGGCAGCGATCGTATTTATATCCTTGGTGCGCCAGCGAGTATTCATTCATCAAATAAAGAATAATATTAAATATCTAGGCAGAGAAAGATGCAATTTGCATCCTGTGTTCTCTTCCTCTTGTCGGTTACCGACTCTTTCGTTAGAACACCGTGGGTTACCCAGTGTGTTGTTTACACTGTGTAAACACTGCGCACTATAACTATCAGATTCAAATTTATCTTCTTGTTGGGTTCCTTAACAGATAGTCAAGCTAGCATTAAGAAATTAAATTAATTATAGTAGTGGTTAGGTATTAATCAACCAAGAAAGATTAAAATTAATAACTAAGAAAGAGAATGATGTAATTTGCATCCTTTTTGCTCTTTCTCTTGTTTACTCGGTTACCGAGTGTGTTGTTTACACTGTGTGTTGTCGGTTACCGACTCTCGCTTGCGCACCGTGGGTTACCCAGTGTGTTGTTTACACTGTGTAAACACTGCGCACTATAGTCAATGATTAGTATTTATCTACTTGGTGGGTTCTTAACAGGTAGACAAGCAAAGCATGTAAATTGTATTCATTATTGTTCGGAATTTCATATTCATTGTGTTAAAAGAATATAATTTTAATTAGTAGGTAGTGCATTGTTGGTAGTTTGCAAGTCTTTTCTCTTACGTTATAGTAGAGGATTATAATTCATCTTGTATAACTTAAATTAAATTTATTTAATAAGAAAGAGAGTGACCCCTGGAGTCCTTTGTATCTTTCGTTGTATATCCATGGATTTAAATTTTATCTCTGTTGTTTTCTCATTTGAGGTCCAGCGTAGCATGTAAACCGTATGCATTATAGTTAGGGATCTTAAAGTTCACATCATGGTAGCTAATAATAATTATTAACTAGACAGAGACTGATGCAATTTTGCATCCTGTGTTCTATTTCTCTTGTCGGTTACCGACTCTTTCGTTAGAACACCGTGGGTTACCCAGTGTGTTGTCGGTTACCGACTCTCGCTTGCGCACCGTGGGTTACCCAGTGTGTTGTTTACACTGTGTAAACACTGCGCACTATATCTATAACATTCTAATTTATCTTCTTGTTGTTTCTTAACATGTAGTCGGGGTTAGCATGAAGTAATAAACATAGCTAGTTAACTTTGGTCTTGGCAGTAAAAAGCACAGGTGAGTTGTCCGAAGGTGTACTACGAATGATCGTTATAGTAGTGCATAGGTATTCATATTCAAATAAAGAATAAATTAATAAACATGTCAGAGACATATGCAACTTTGCATTCTTTTTCTCTGGTGTAGTACTAGTACTATATCTACTACGTTGGTTTCCTTACTCTGGAGGTCCAGCTAACATGAAAAGATTAATAACTAGTGAACTTTGGCCTTGGCAGTAAAAGCAAAGGTGATTTTCTCCTTGGGATAAGCAAGATTGAACGTTATAGCTCTGGATTAGCTTATTCAAGAAATAAATTTAATAAATTAATCTAAAATAAAATAATCTAAGTGCTGGTGTTGTCCTTATGTGTAAAACGAATGGTCGTTATAGGAGTGGATAGTAAAAACCAATCAATAAATTAATTAAATAATAAAGAAATAACTAAGTGTACTTTGGCCTTGGCAGTAAAAGCAAAGGTGAGGTATTTCGATGAGGTATTATGAATGAGGTTATAGCACCTGAATCTAAAATTATATTATATTATATTATATTATATTATAAATAAATAATTCAAGAAATAAATAATAAAGAGTTATTTTTTACTACTACTACTACTACTGTCTAGCTAGATGGATCCTTCCTCTTTGGGTCTGGTCGATCGTATAAAATATATTGTATTGCATCTGCTTAGCAGGGCGTTGAAAATTATAATTAGGTATAATAATTAACCACAAATTTTATATTACTACTGTCTATCTAGTTGGCTCCCCCCCCTTGGCCCCCTTGGCCCCCTTGGCCTCCTTGGCCTGCGCCAAAGGGCAAAGGCTGCGCCAAAGGGCAAAGGCTGGAGGTCCGGGGTCTGGATTGATTTTATAGTATAGGAATATCAATTCAAGTTAATAAATTAAATAAATATAAGAGACTGTGGCACTCCAATGGTGGACAACGAAGGTACGTTATAGGACTGCATTAGGTACAGTATTGGTTTGTCCTATGTGGAATAAATTAAATAAACAAAAAACAACAACCTTTGCTCTAGCTTTCTCTTTCTGGGTAACCCACGGTAACCGAGTAAAAAGTAGAATAGAACTCGTTCTTCGTAGAATAGAACAGCGACGATTGCTTGTAATTTCGTTCTTATTTGTATTATCAGAATAAGAATAAGAATACAAAACCAACCTTTGCTCTAGCTTCCTGTGTTACACAGTCTGGGTAACCCACGGTAACCGATGGTAATGATTTAGGTGTTCTATTCTAGAAGAAGGGCAAAAGGCAACGGGCAACAGGCAACAGGCAAAAGGCAACAGGCAAAAGTTCAATTCTTTCGTTAGAACACTTATTTTTATTATTATTATAAGAATAACAACAACCTTTTCTCTTAGCTTCCTCTGTCTCGGTAACCGAGTACAAAAGTAGAATAGAACTCGTTCGTTAGAACAGCGACGATTGCTTTTCATTTCTGATTTTTATTCTTATAATCAAAATAAGTGTTCTAACGACAGAAATGACAAGCAAATGTTGCTCTTAGCTTAAGGCAAGAGTGGGTAACCCACGGTGCGCAAGCGAGGGCAACAGAGTGTTCTATTCTACTTTTTTAGTCGGTTACTCGGTTACCGAGAGACAGAGTCGGTGTTCTAACGACAGAGCAACAGAGTGTTCTATTCTACTTTTTTAGTCGGTTACCGAGCAAGAGTCGGAGCTCAATTGTGTAAACAAGAGTCGTCGGTGTTCTATTCTAGAAGAACGAGTTCTATTCTACTTTTTTAGTCGGTTACCGTGGGTTACCCAGACTGTGTAACACAGCACAAGTTCATTTCAAATGTTCTTTTCTGTTGTTTAATAAGAAAGCATTCTATTATTTTATTAAAGTTTGTTTTTATTTATTCGGAATAAAAGCGAGTCGAACGCTTAAGGGAATTACCCAGACGATTAGCAATCGTTTTAACTTACCCATGTCAATTATTCCTTATTATTTAAATCTAAAAATATATAAATTCAATAAACCATTTAATTTGATTTAATTATTTTATACTTTATACTTAACTTCGCCTTAGTACTAATTAATAGAGGGTTATTTTTATCTTTACTTTTCTTTACTTTTATTTATTCGATGAATTCTGCCTATGCCCGATTGGTAATAGACCAGAGGGACTTTTGTCTGAAACTAAGAACAAAAGCAAAAGCAAAAGCAAAAAGCACCCTTTATAAATTAAATTAGTTATTTCTAGTGTACAGTTTTTATATTAATTAAATTGCTATCCTTTCATTACCACCCTACTTAATCTAATTAAATTTCATTACCAACATACTTAATCTAATTAAATTTTATGCAAACCAAACCATTTTTCCTACCACCTAGCGGTAAGAATCTTGTATTTTTTTTAAAAAACACTGACATTATAAAATTACTAATACTTATTATTCTTTTATTATTTAATGAAGAGTTTCCCTAATTAAAGCAAATAAAATTAAAAGGAAAGAAAGTTATTCCTCTAGCCCTAGCGGGGAAACAAACAAAAAAAACCTTTTCTCTAGGTTCCAATTGCTTCCCTTTCTCTCTTGTCGGTTACCGACTCTTTCTTCTAGAATAGAACACCGAGTGTAAACACTGCGCTCTTTCGTTAGAACAGCGACGACCATGTGTTACACAGTCTGGGTAACCCACGGTAACCGTGGGTAACCCACGCTAACCGATGGAAATGATTTCGCTGTTCTATTCTAGAAGAAGGGGGTTGCTACCCTTGTCATGGAAATGAATTCGGTGTTCTAACTAAGGCCTATGCTACCATAGTCAGGGTAATGAATGCGGTGTTCTATTCTACGAAGAAGGGCAACAGGCAACAGGCAACAGTAAAAATAAAATATAAAAGGGTTTAATTAAGAATACTATAAAACGAGTTTTGTATATTTGTATATTGTATATTTTAATTTTGACACATTAGATTTTATGTTGTTGGATGTACGGCCGTAAAGGCAATCTTGTTTATTTTTAGAACCCTTGCTCTGTTGTTCTTATATTAGTCTTCAAATAAGACGATAAGCCGAACCGCCGACAGACAGGCTCCCCTGTTGCCTCGTTTGCGCTGCGTTTGCGCTGCGTTTGCGGTGCGTTTGCGGTGCGTTTGCGGTGCGTTTGCGCTGCTTGCAATATTAAAAAGCAAAGCTTGCTATGGCGCGCCGGCCCTAGTAGTAGGCGCAACGGCTTAGTATTATTCCGTGACAAACTAGGGTTGGGTAAGCCTACCACAAGGCACAGGCTAAAACCTAATAACAGAGCAAAAGTTGGTCTAGGTTCAGGCAAGAGTGGGTAACCCACGGTAACCGAGCAAAAGAGGCAAGAGTGGGTAACCCACGGTGTTCTATTCTACTTTTTTACTCGGTTACTCTCGCTTGCGCACCGTGGGTTACCCAGAGAAAGAGCAAAAGAGTCGGTAACCGAGCGCAGTGTTTACACTCGGTAACCGAGTAAACAAGAGAGATGCAGAAGTAAAAATCAGAACAAGGTTATTTTTCGCAAGTAGGTAATAACAACCGCTTTTATTACCCACAAGAAGGTAATTTCCTGGAGGGTTTTCATTTAATTAACTACTTAAATACAAATTTAAATCACTACTTAAATTAAATAGTGGACACCTTTAGCATACCGGATAGAATTTAGGGTGCCTGGCTTTGCCTGTAGACTAATTTTACACAAGGAAAGTAATAAAATAAATTAAACCTAAAATCCCTTCTTTACCTTCTGTATAAAATCTCCCTATCCCTATAACTAAATAAAAATAAGGAGGTTCTAATATATTATATTAAAATTATTTTACTTTTACTTTTACTTGATTTTATCTAATTATTAATAAGTTAAGATATAGGATTATTTTCTTTTAAAAACTTATAAACTTTCTTTAAAAAGACTTATAAAAAGTACATTTTTGTATATAATATTATATTAGCTGCAAAGTAGAGCTGCTTGAATATTATTTTCTACTGAATAGAATAAAGTTACTCATACTCATACTCATAAAAATAAAAACTACATTTGCTTCCCTTGCTTTTTCGCTGTTCTAACGACAGAGTCGTCGCTGTTCTAACGACAGAGCGCAGTGTTTACACTGGGTAACCCACGGTGCGCAATTGTGTAAACAAGAGAGTCGGTAACCGACAAGAGTGGGTAACCCACGGTGCGCAAGCGAGGGCAACAGAGGTTGTTTGTTTTGTTTTTTTATTAATAGTGAAACAAACTAAAGTGTCAAATATTAATCTTAATTATTTTTAGCCTCCATCCAATTAGTGCAGTAATTAGTGCAGGGCTTCGCAATTCTAGGGACAGATTTAGGCTACAGGCAAAGCCAGGCACCATTTGCTTTTCATTTCATTAGTTTTTACTTTTACTTTAAAGTAAATATAAATGTTAAAACAACCTTTGCACGTAGCTTACTCTTTCTTCGTAGAATAGAACTCGGTCACCGATGATTGCTTGTCAATTCTTTCGTTAGAACACTTATTTTTATTATAAGAATCAAAACAACCTTTGCTCTTAGGTTCCTGTGTTACACAGTCTCGGTAACCGTGGGTAACCCACGGTAACCGAGTACAAAAGTAGAATAGAACTCTTTCTTCTAGAATAGAACACCGACGATTGCTTGTCATTTCTGTCGTTAGAACACTTATTTTTATTATAAGAATCAAAACAACCTCTTGTGCTCTCTTGTTTACTCGGTTACCGAGTGTAAACACTGCGCTCGGTTACCGACGACTCTTGCCCTCGCTTGCGCACCGTGGGTTACCCACTCTTGTTTACACAATTGCGCTCTTTCGTTAGAACAGCGACGACTGTTGCATTTGCGAAATGAAAAGCAATCATCGGTGACCGAGTTCTAACGAAAGAGGAAGGTGCGAGAAAAGGTTGTTTTTATTCTTATAATTATAATCAAAATAAGTGTTCTAACGAAAGAAATGACAAGCAAATGTTGCTCTTAGCTTCTCGGTAACCGAGCAAGAGTCGGTAACCGAGCACCAGAGGCCAGAGTGGGTAACCCACGGTAACCGATGCAACAGTCGGTGTTCTATTCTACTTTTTTACTCGGTTACTCGGTTACCGAGAGAAAGAGCAAGAGTCGGTAACCGAGCACAAGAGGCAAGAGTCGTCGCTGTTCTATTCTACTTTTGTACTCGGTTACCGAGAAAGAGCGCAGTGTTTACACTGGGTAACCCACGGTGTTCTATTCTACTTTTTACTCGGTTACTCTCGCTTGCGCACCGTGGGTTAACCAGAGAAAGAGTCGGTAACCGACAAGAGAGCAACAGTAAATTATTTCCCAATAACAGACCACCCCCGCAAGAGGGGGGTAATTACTAAAATGAATGAATAAATATAAATTAATTAGCTCCAGTATAAAAAATATACACAGATTGCCAAATAACCAGATGATAAAGCTAAACATAAACATAATTAAAGATTATTTGATTATAAGTTAAAATTTTCTGTCAAGTTTATCCAACAAAATTATTTTTGTTTAAATTTATATCATTAATTAACTTCGAACCTTAACTTAATTAAACTTAATTTAAAATTTTATTTTCTCTGGCCTGAAGCTAGGAGCAACAATTGCTCCCCTTTTGCCTTTTCTTGCAATAGTAAAAAGCAAACCTTGCTAAGGCGTTCTTAAATTTAGCCTTTGCCTAGTGGTTGGCTTTAGCCAAGTGTAGCCATCCCCATAGGACCACTCTAGCCAGAAGCTAGTTAAAAGGTTTTGTTTTCTTTCTATATCTACAAGGTAATAAAGAGTTACAAATTGTTTTAAATTAAATTTTAATTACAGTATTAGAATTCTTATTTTATTATAATCTAAGCGTTTTCTAAAGCTAAAGATATATATATTCAACCCTCTTTTTCTTTTTGTTTCTTTTTTTTTCTTTCTTTCTTTCTTTTTATTAATGTTACTACAATAAATTACATCGATACTTTCTTTTTAAGAAAGTTACTAAGTAAGTTTAGAAAATAGGCTAAGGTTTTAATAATATAATAACCCTTGGTTGTGAGTTCTTATTTGTAGCCTATGCCTAGTGGTAGGGTGTAGCCAACCAAATAGGTAAACTAAACTCTAGCCTTGCCTCTTGTGCTCTTTCTCTCGGTTACCGTGGGTAACCCACGGTGCGCAGTGTTTACACTGGGTAACCCACGGTGCGCAATTGTGTAAACAAGAGAGTCGGTAACCGACAAGAGTGGGTAACCCAGTAACCGAGTACAAAAGTAGAATAGAACAGCGACTCTTGCTCGGTTACCGATAAGGTGCGAGCAACATTTGCTTTTCATTTCTGTCGTTAGAACACTTATTTTTATTATAATTATAAGAATAAGAATAAAAAACCTATGCTCTAGCGTCAGGCCAGAGTGGGTAACCCACGGTAACCGGGCAACAGAGTGTTCTATTCTAGAAGACAGAGTCGTCGGTGTTCTATTCTACTTTTGTACAAAGAAAGAGCGCAGTGTTTACACTGGGTAACCCACGGTGCGCAATTGTGTAAACAAGAGAGTCGGTAACCGACAAGAGTCGTCGGTGTTCTATTCTACTTTTTACTCGGTTACCGTGGGTTACCCAGAACGAGTTCTATTCTACTTTTTTTAGTCGGTTACTCGGTTACCGAGAGAAAGGGCAACAGGGGGGTTTTATATTTATTTTTTTACAAAGTACAAATCATAACTAAAGGCAACAGGCAACAGGGAAAAGTTGTATCATAATTGTTTTATATTTTTAATTTAATTTAAATTAAATCTAGTAATTTTACTACATTAAGAAGAAGCGGAATCTATTCAAACTAGAAAATCATTAGCAGAAACAGCCTCAACAACTATAGGCATAAAGCCATGCCAAACTCCGCAAATTTCAGAACATTGCTATTCTACGATTATCTAATGTAATTAATATTAAATTTTACCCTTGCTCCAGTTCCAGCTAAGTAGGCCTACCTGCGGTCCTGCCGTCCTTCCTTTGCTTTTCTAGCTCCAGGTTAAGCTGGTCTCGCTTGAGCCAAAGATGACTATGCAAACACAGGCAAAAGGTACAAAGGGGGGGGGGTTTTTAGTGTAGAAAAAATATCTTTAACTATTATTTATTTATAAGCGAAATAATAATCTTTATAAAATTTACCGTCTTTTAAACGATTATTTAAAGTTTTTCTATCTAATTTTATATTTAAAGTATCAAAATATTTAACTGTAACCATAATACTTTCAAATTCTTTTTCAAAATTTTGTCCTCTGACTAATATAGGTTTATTCTTTTTATTGACTTTTAATGAATCATTGCTGCTTTGCGGTACTATTTTGAGGGTACCACCAGCTTTTTTATATTCATCAATAATTAAACCTACTTCTTCAAAATTATTAGGTAAAGCTTTATCTGAGTATTTACATAGAAAATTATGAAACACTTTTCCAATTTTTATATATTTAGTCAGAGTATCTCTTTTTATAGTTAAACCCAATACTCTTAAATATTCAATACAAGATGTTAAAGAATCAAAATTTAAAGTAACACCGTCCGAAGGAGCGGTGCTTCGCGGCTCTACAAAAGTATTTCCTTCTTTAATTTCTAATTTTACTTGAATATTTCTACGAGTTCCTAATATATATTGGGATTGTCTTTCTTTTTGCATAATATCTACTAATTCTTCTATAGGGGTATTGCTTATTGAAGCAGTAGGGATAGAATAACTTAATAATAAGAATTTATTCAGATATGGCATTTTAGAATCTACATATTTTTTACTAGTTTCAGTATGTATTTTTAATACTCTTTTTAATTCAATTTTAGATTTAGCATGATAGTAAAGAGTTTTACATGTTAGGTCATAAACAAATACAGCATCACCTTTTGAAGATCCTGCATTAACAACTCTTAATGTATTCAAGTAAAATTCTTTATTTAATAAAAAATATTGTTCTAAAATTAAAGCGTCTTGAATACTAAATTTATTAGAATCTAATTTAAAGATTATTAATTTAAAAGCTTTTAGTCCTTCTTTTTTAAGAAAAGGTAAAAATTTACCAGCATCTTTAACTTTAAATAAAGAAGTAATGAATTCTCCTTTAAAATAGTAATCCATTCTACGTCTTAATAAATTAGATGAACCTACGTATTTTTGAGCTGTATTTTTATGTATAAACATATATACACCAAAAAAACCTTTATATTTAGACTTACCTGTTAAATTTTCTAAAAGTTTATTATTTTTCGCTGTAGTTATAGGTAGATCTATTTCAACACCTTTAACTTTTAATAATTCCTTTAATTTTAAGTCAGTAACTATTATATTTTGATTTGATAATATTTTATTGATTATGGTTGAAGTAGTAGGTTTACCACTATTAATATGTTCTAAAGCTAGATACTCTGGATTATTTGACTGCGTGGGTAACCCAGCGCAAGCGAGTACAGGAGTAAAGTGAGCAGTTCTAATTTGACTAAAATATCTAGTTAAATAAACAGGAAAAATAGAAGTAGGCGAAGCCAAACCTATATCTGATACCAGATCAAATATGAAGTAATTATTAATTACATTTCTATTAATTGTGTAATGCAAATATTACAATAGTGCTGTATGTTTATAGTTTGATTATTATAAACATAAAATAAAAATGTTACATTAGAAAATAGTTTAGCAAACTATTGTAGATTTCCCTAAATATATTTTAATAAGGGCGGCAGCCTTAATATATTTATTTAACAAAAATATGAATAAATATGAAGAAGTACTCATATTTTCTACACCTTTTCAAGTGGGGGCCTGACTATATCTTAAGCATTATTTATAATACCAACCACCGTTTAGTCGATGAACTGCACTCTCAAGTATGAGAAGCTTGGCTGCGGATTGCCCATTGAATAATAAATCTTGATTTTACCATACCACGAGTCATTACCTGTGCCATAAGTTATGTTACCATACTTACTTGGTTAAGATCTCTTTAGG
>Ga0193702_1000129_pt1 | contig 30133 bp, 30 predicted proteins | sample U3a1metaG_FD_143060 | JGI IMG/M metagenome (GOLD analysis project Ga0193702, IMG submission 143060) | Soil microbial communities from a riparian zone of the East river system, Colorado, United States - U3a1 | ecosystem: Environmental > Terrestrial > Soil > Riparian zone | place: USA: East River... | reverse complement strand
GTGGGCGAACAGGTCGGCGAAGAAATCGTTCGGATCGCCGCCGGAGGATTCGTAGGACGAGCCCCAGTCGGGCGGCGGCTGGAACTCCTGCCCGGCCTGGCGCCGCGTGCCGAGCTCGTCGTAGGCGGCGCGCTTCTCGGCGTCGCCCAGCACGCCATAGGCCTCGTTGATTTCCTTGGTCTTGGCGTCGGCATCGGCGTGCTTGCTCACGTCCGGGTGGAATTTGCGCACCAGCTTGCGATAGGCCTTCTTGATCTGGTCGGCGGAGGCGCCCTTGTCGACCCCAAGCGCTGCGTAATAGTCCTTGTATTCCACGGCCGGCACTCCCAGGAGCGTTTTTTTCCATGCTACTGCACAGCCGCGCCACGGAGCGCACGCTTCCCGCACGAATATTTGCTTTTCGCCATTTTTTTGTTTCTACCTTGGCAACGCGCTGGTAAGCTAAGAAGCGGTCCAAATTTGTCGAAAAAAGGAAGCTAACATGAACAAATGGGTTAAACGCACCAGCATCCTGCTGGTCACGCTGGCGCTGGCGGGGGTGGCCACCGCGATGGTCGGCAAGATCATGGGCGAGAACAAGATGACGCGCCAGATCACGGTCGCGGTCGCGGCGGTGGCGCTGAACGCCGATGCGGCCCACATCGAACAGGGGCGCTACCTGTTCAGCACCCGCGGCTGCGCCGAGTGCCACGGCGCCAACGGCGCCGGCAAGGACGTGATCAAGGACGGCGCGATGCTGGTGGTCTCGCCCAACATCACGGCCGGCGCCAACAGCGTGACCGCCGGCTACCGCACCGAGGACTGGGTGCGCACCCTGCGCCACGGGGTCAAGCCGAACGGCCATCCGGTGATGATCATGCCGAGCGAAGACTACAACCGCCTGACCGACGACGACGTGGCCTCGGTGATCGGCTACGTCAAGCAGCTGCCGCCGGTGGCCGGACGGACTGCGGTGGTCCAGCTGCCGGTGCCGGTCAAGGCCCTGTATGCGTTCGGCGCGATCCGCGATGCGGCCGAGAAGATCGACCACAGCCTGCCCGCCTCGATCCCGGTCGCCAGCGGCGTCACGCCGGCTCACGGCGCCTACGTGGCCAACACCTGCCTGGGCTGCCACGGCGAGCACCTGAGCGGCGGGAAGATCCCCGGTGCGCCGCCCGCCTGGCCGGCCGCCGCGAACCTCACGCCCGGCAAGGGCAGCGCGATGGCGCGCTATCCGAGCGCCGAGGTGTTCGTGGCGATGCTGCGCAGCGGCCGCCGGCCGGACGGCAAGACGATCAGCACGGTCATGCCGTTCGCCTCGCTGGGCGCGATGAACGACACCGACGTCAACGCGCTCTACGCCTTCCTCCAGACCGTGCCGCCGCGCGACGCCGGCCAGCGCTAGCAGGCCGCGTCGTTCCGGATTAAATAGGGTCAGAGTCGACACAATAGGGTCAGAGTCGAATTAATTCGAGATTCATGAATTAATTCGACTCTGACCCTATTGTGTCGACTCTGACCCTATTTAATCCGGAACGACGGGTTCGCGTAGAATCACCGGTTTCGCCCTCCTCCCGTTGCCCATGTCCGCAAGCGCCGCGCCCTCCCCCATCCGCACCGAAATCGCCGCCTTGTGGCGCCTCGCGTGGCCGATGCTGGTCGGGCAGCTCGCCAACGTCGGCATGGGCGTGGCCGACGTCGCGATGACCGGCCATGTCAGCGCCGAGGAACTGGCCGCGGTGTCGCTGGGCGCCTCGGTGTGGTCGATCATCCTGGTGACCGTGATGGGCACCATGATGGCGATTAACTCGGTGGTCGCGCACGAAGTCGGCGCCGGGCAGTTCGGCCGCATCCCGCATGTGGTGCGGCAGGCGCTGTGGAAGGGCTTCGGCGTCGGCGTGGTCGCCTGCGCCGCGGCCAATTTGTCGACCCTGGTGTTCGACCATATCGGGCTCGATGCGGCGGTCAACGCCAAGGCCTCGCTGTTCGTCCACCTGATCAGCATCGGCATGCCGGCCTTCGCCTGCTACCGCGCGCTGTACGGCTACACCACCAGCATCAACCAGACCAAGCCGATCATGGTGATCGCGCTCGGCGGCCTGCTGGTCAACGTGGTCGTCAACTGGCTGCTGGTGTTCGGGAACCTCGGCATGCCGCGGCTGGGCAGCGCCGGCTGCGCAATCGCCACCGCGGTCAGCACCTGGCTGATGCTGGGCGCGATGCTGTTCTGGATCCGCGTCGCGCCCGACTACCGCCTGACCTACCCGTTCACGCATTGGGAGTGGCCGCACTGGCGCGAGATCGGCAGCATGCTGCGGCTTGGCCTGCCGATCGGCGTCACCTACTTCGCCGAGGTCAGCGCGTTCGGCGCCATCAGCCTGCTGGTCGCGCGCTTCGGCGTGGTGCAGGTGTCGGCGCACCAGATCGCGCTCAATTTCGCCTCGCTGGTGTTCATGGTGCCGCTCAGTTTCGGGATCGGCCTGATCACCCGCGTCGGCCACGCGCTGGGCGAAGGCGACCCGCGGCGCGCGCGCTTCGTGGCCTGGGTCGGGGTCGCGATGGCGCTCGCCTTCGGGCTGGCCTCGGCCCTGTTCATCGCGCTGTTCCGCTGGGAGATCGCGCGCGCCTACACCTCCGACCCGGCGGTGCAGGCCATGTGCGCCCAGCTGCTGCTGTTCGCCGCGCTGTTCCAGCTGTCGGACGCGACCCAGGTCGCGGCATCGAGCGCGATCCGCGGCTACAAGGTCACGCGCCCGCCGATGGTGATCCAGCTGCTCGCGTTCTGGGGCTTCTCGCTGCCGGTCGGCTGCGTGCTGGGGCTCGCGCCGCAAGGCTTCGCCTGGTCGCCTGCCGCGCCGATGGGCGCCACGGGTTTCTGGATCGGCCTGGTGCTCGGGCTGACGGTGGCGGCGGTGCTGCTGGCGTGGGCGCTGGAGCGACTGGCCGGGCAGCGCATGCATGCCGCTGCAGGCTAGCGGTGGCTCGGATGTATTGACGGTATTTTCGATCCCATTTTCGAGCCGACTCTGGTATCGTCTTGCAGTCGTTCCACATCAACTACAAACCAACGAGAGATCCCATGCGTTTTCTTCTGTGCTTTTTAGCCGCACTGTCCTGCGTTCCCGCATCGGCCGAACGCTTGACACTGGACCGTATCCACGCCGACCCGGCGCTGGCGGGACCGGGCGTGCGCAACCTGCGTGTGTCACCGGACGGTGAGCGCATCACCTTCCTGCGCGGCCGCGCCGACAACCAGTTCCAGCTCGACCTCTGGGAATTCAACATGAAGGACAAGACCACGCATCGGCTGGTCGACTCCAAGCAGCTGGTGCCGAACGAATCGATCTCGCCGGAAGAACAGGCGCGCCGCGAACGCGCGCGCACCGCGAGCCTGAGCGGGATCCTCAATTACAGCTGGTCGCCGGACGGCAAGCAGCTGCTGGTGCCGATCGGCGGTGACCTCTACCTGGTCGACGTGGCCAAGCCGGACGCCGCGCGCAAGGTCGCATCGGGCAATGTCTCGGATCCGAAGATCTCGCCGAAGGGGCGCTATGTCTCCTTCGTGCGCAACCAGAACCTGGTGGTGATCGACCTGTCGACCGGCGCCGAGAAGCAGCTCACCAGCGACGGCAAGGGCACGGTCCACAACGCCGAAGCCGAATTCGTGGCGCAGGAAGAAATGGGCCAGCGCACCGGCTACTACTGGGCGCCGGACGATTCCGCGATCGCCTACAAGCGCTTCGACGAAGCGCCGGTGCCGGTGGCGCGCCGCTTCGAAATCTTCGCCGACCGCACCGACGTGGTCGAGCAGCGCTACCCTGGGGCGGGCGACGCCAACGTGCTGGTCGACCTGATGATCGTGTCGCCATCGACCGGCGCGCAGCGCAAGGTCGATCTGGGCGCCGAGAAGGACATCTACCTGGTGCGCGCCGACTGGAGCGCGGACAGCAAGCAGCTGGTCTACCAGCGCCAGACGCGCGACCAGAAGCGCCTCGACCTGGTGGCGGTGGATGCCGCCACGCTGGCCCAGCGCACGCTGCTGACCGAGACCTCGAAGACCTGGGTCAGCATCAACGACGACCTGCGCTTCCTGAAGAACCGCAACGCCTTCATCTGGGCGTCCGAGCGCACCGGCCGCAACCACCTCTACCTGTACGACATGAGCGGCAAGCTGCTGCATCCGATTTCGAGCGGCGACTGGGGCATCGACAATGTGCTGGCGGTGGATGAAAAATCGGGCAAGGTGTTCGTCGCCTCGAACCGCGACGCGGTGATCGACAAGCAGACCTACGTACTGGCGCTGGATGGCAGCACGGCCAACAAGCCGCAGCGCATCACCAAGGCCGACGGCTGGCACGAAGCGGCGTTCTCCCGCAACGGCGAAGTGTTCGTCGACACCTTCTCCGACCCGGACACGCCGCCGCAAATCTCGATCCGCCGGCCGGACGGCTCGATGGTCGAATGGCTCGAGCACAATGAGCTCAACGCCAACCATCCGTACGCCAAGTACAAATCGGACCACCTGCCGACCGAGTACGGCACGCTCAAGGCCAGCGATGGGCAGACCTTGTACTACTCGATGATCAAGCCGTCCGGCTTCGATGCGGCCAAGCGCTATCCGGTGTTCCTGTCGACGTATGGCGGGCCGCACTCGCAGTTCGTGGCCCGGCGCTGGGGTAACAACTTCGACCAGTACATGGCGCAGCAGGGCTATGTCGTATTCCGCCTCGATAACCGCGGCTCATCGCGGCGCGAGCGTGCGTTCACCGACGTGATTTATCAGCATCTGGGCAAATACGAAGTCGAAGACCAGGTCACCGGCATCGACTGGCTGGCCAAGCAGAGTTTCGTGGATCCGAAGCGGATCGGCGTGTTCGGCTGGAGCTATGGCGGCTTCATGTCCCTGCGCCTGCTGGCGGCGGCGTCGGACAAGATCGCGATGGGCGTGGCGGTGGCGCCGGTGACCGACTGGGCGCTGTACGACACCCACTACACCGAGCAGTTCGTGGGCGGCACGCCGAAGGGCGATCCGGAAGCGTACAAGGAAAGCGGCGTGTTCGCGCACCTGGACGGCTTGAAGTCGCCGCTGCTGCTGGTGCACGGGATGGCCGACGACAACGTCCTGTTCACCAACACCACGCGCCTGATCGACGGGCTGGTGAACCGCGGCGTGCATTTCGACCTGATGACCTACCCGGGCGCCAAGCACGGCATTTCCTCGCGCGCCGGGCAGCGCCATGTGTACGGCACGATCGAAGCGTTCTTCCGCAAAAACATCGGCGAACCGCACAGCTGACCCTTACGCGGCAAAAAAAACCCGGGACTTCCCGGGTTTTTTTTCGCCAAAAAACACATAGGGTCACATCTGACATTCGTACATTTCTTTGTCGGAATGTACGAATGTCAGATGTGACCCCATGTTGTTCAAAAAAATTATTGGCGGTTGCCGCGGTTGGTGGTGTTGTCCCGCAGTACTTCTTTGGCGTCGCCGACTTTTTCCTGGACCTTGCCGGCGGCCTGGTTTTTCAAGCCTTCAGCCTGCTGCTTGCTGCTGCCGACCGCCTTGCCGACTTCTTCCTGGATCTTGCCGCCGATGTCCTTCGCCTTGCCTTTGACCTGGTCCTTGTTCATCTCGATACCTCGTATGGTGAGTAATGCGTCATGCGCGATCCTGTGCCGGGCCGCGCTCCGGTTCACACGCTTGCGTGCGAGTACCCACGATAGGAGTAATCGCTAAGGATTTCTGTTCGCTAATTAACGCTGCGGCTTACGCCAGACGCTTGCCAGCCAAGGCTGCTGGTCGCGCGGCAAATTCGGCGGACGGTAGTAGTGGTGTAAGGGGACGAAGTTGGCTTCGGTCATGAACTGTTGCCAGCTGTCGAAGTCGTGGTAGCTGCCGTAGCGCGCGCCGTTCCAGCCTTCCTGGTTGTGGCCGCGCGGGTTCGAGCTGAACAGCACGCCGCCCGGTTTCAGCGCGTCGTACAAGTCGCCCAGCACCTTGGGCAGCACGCGGCTCGGCACGTGGAACAGCACGGCATTGGCGAAGATGCCGTCGAACAGCGCCGGCGGCAGCGCGAGATGGAGGAAATCCTGCTGCCACACTTCGCAGCCACAGTAAGCACGTGCCATGGCGACGAATTCGGCCGCGCCATCCACGCCGATCGCGCGGTGGCCGAGCGCGCTGAAGGTCTTCAGGTCGCGCCCGGGACCGCAGCCCAGGTCGAGTATCGTGAAAGGCGGCGCGGCTTCGATCGCCCCCAGCAGCGCATCGATATTCTGGCTGACGTCATGATCGATGGTGCCGGCAAAGAACTGCTGCGCGTGGCCGCTGTAATGCGCCAGCGTACGGCGCGCGATGTCGTCAAGGTCGTCGTCGGGGAGCATAGCCATGATGAGCTATTGTACGCGCGGCGGCTGCGCACCGCCGCCGCCGCGCGAACCCATCTTTACCAGACGCGCACGCGATCGGCCGGCGCCAGGTACAGCTTCTGCCCCGGCTGCACGTCGAAGGCCTGGTACCACGCGTCGATATTGCGCACCGTCGCGGTCCGCCATTCGGCCGGCGCGTGGCCGTCGGTCAGCACCGCACGGCGCAGCGCCGCTTCGCGCATCTTGGTGCTCCAGCTTTGCGCGTAACCGGTGAAGAACTGGCGGTCGGCGTCGGCCGTCACCGGCTTGCCCTTCAGCGATACGTGATACGCATCGTAAGCCGCCGTCAGCCCGGCCAGGTCGGCCAGGTTTTCGCTCAGGGTCTGCTGGCCGTTGATCGCCAGGTCGGGGAACGGCTTGTATGCCGAATACTGCGCCGCCAGCTTCTGCGATGCCGCCTTGAAGTGCTCCATGTCGGACTTGGTCCACCAGTCGCGCAAACGGCCCTGCGCATCGAACTGCGCGCCCTGGTCGTCGAAGCTGTGGCTGATCTCATGCCCGATGATCGCGCCGATCGCGCCGTAATTGAGCGCGTCCGATGCCTTCGGGTCGAAGTACGGCGGCTGCAGGATCGCGGCCGGGAAGTTCAGCGCATTCTGCAGCGGCAGGTTGACCGCGTTGACCAGATGCGGCGGCATCGCCCACTCGGTCTTGTCGACCTTCTGGTGCAGCTTGGCGATCGCCTCGGCATACTGGAATTCCTCGGCGCGCACCGCGTTGCCCAGCGCATCGCTCGGCGCGACCTTCAGCCCGGCATACGATTTCCAGTGGTCGGGATAGCCCACGCCCACGTACAGGGTGTGCAGCTTTTCCTGGGCTTGCGCGCGGGTCGCCGGCGCCATCCAGTCCAGCTTGTCGATGCGCTTGCTGAAGGCGGCCACGATATTGCTCACCATCTGCTGCACCTTGGCCTTGTTCTCAGGCGGGAAATAGCGGTCCACGTAGAGGTGGCCGACCGCTTCGTCCAGCGCGCCATTGGTGGCGGCCAGCGCGCGCTTCCAGCGCAGCGACTGCTGCGGCGTGCCGGACAGCGCCTTGCCGTTGAACTCGAAACGCTGGTCGGCAAACGCCTTCGGCAGCGTGTACGCGAAATGGTTCACGGTGTGGAAGGTCAGGTAGTCCTTCCAGGTCGCGACGTCGGTGCTGCCCACCAGCGCAGCCTCGCCGGTCGCCGCGCTCGGGTGCCAGACGATGAACTTGTTTTGCCCGCCCAGCTTGGCCGCCTTGAAGAAGGCCGCCCAGTCCATGCCCGGCGCCTTGGCCGCGAAGTCCTTGAGCGTCCAGTTGTTGTTGGCCTTGAGGACGTCGGACGAATCTTCGCGGCTGCCGTGCGACTTGGCGATCCCGGTCTCGAGCGCGAACACCTTGGCGGCGCGCGCCTCGGCGTCGGCCACGCCGGCCAGCTTGAGCATCGCGCCGATGTGCTGCTGGTACTTGGCGCGCAGGTCGGCCATCTTCGGGCTGTCGGTCAGGTAGTAGGCACGGTCGGGCATGCCGAGGCCGCCCTGCAGCAGGTAGGGCATGTTGTGGCCCGAGTCGTTCAGGCCGCCGGCCACCCACAGGCCGAACAGGTTTTCGGTGAAAAAGTTGGTGTTGTTGAGGGCGTCGACGTCGGCGCGCAGGGTCTCGCCCAGCGCGCGCGTGAGGCCGGCCTTGTCCTTGATGGCGTCGATCCTGGCCAGCATCGGCTTGAGCGGGGCGATGCCTTTCGCTTCGATGCCGGCTTCGTCCATGAAGGCGTTGTAGTAGTCGGCGACCTTGCGCGCCTCGCCCTTGGCGTTCTTGTCGGCCGCCAGTTCGCCGATCATCTTGGCGATGCGGGCGTTGGTATCTTCGGCCAGCGCGGCGCCGGCGCCCCAGGAGCTGCGGTCGGCCGGGATCTCGGTCTTGGCCAGCCAGGCGCCGTTGGCGTAGGCGAAGAAGTCGTCGCCCGGCCGTACAGCGGCGTTGACCGGCGCCGTGGCGGCCGGTGCGGCCTGGCCCGCGCCGAAGGCCGGTGCGAAGGCAAGCGAGGCGCCGCACAGGGCGAGGCTGAGGGCGGTCTTGATCGGTGTCCAGCGTGATTTCATAGTGTCCCTTTATTGTTGGAAGTGTCTCATTATGAGCGATTATTGGAGCGCCGCGCGCACTTGCGGCAGCAAACGCGCCTTCTGCATGGCACGGATGCGGATGCCGTTGCCGACCCGCTCCGCTTCGGCCAGCGCATCCGGCCCGAAGTTCTGTTTGACGTAGGCTTCCATCATATCGGCGTGCATCGCGTTCGACGAGCTGCTGACGATGTTCGGGAAGGCGCGGCTGCGGCCGATCGCGTCCTGGTTTTTCATCAGCTCGTCGCGATTGGCGACCGCGAAGGTCCAGGCCTGGTCGATGTGCTCATTGCGCGCCACGCCCGGCACGATGTTGGTGGTGAGCTGGGTCGGCAGCTGGTGCGACAGCGCCAGTTGCAGGGTGCGCGCCGCCAGTTGCGGATCGAGCGCGCTGGCCAGCGCGCGGCCGAAGCGGTTGCGCTCTTCGTTGCTCTGGGTTTGCATGGCGCGGCTGGCGATCGCGTCGTAGGTGGCCGGGTCGGCGTAGCGGCCGGCCACGTGCAGCACGAAGTCGATCATCGCCGGGCTGACGCTGGACGGATCGGCCAGGTAGCGCGCGAAGCGGGCGCGCCCTTCGGCGATCGCGGCCGGATCGCCGGCGCGCGCCAGCGCGCTCGCCAGCATCGCGCGCAGCTGGCCGTCCTCGACCGGTTCGCCGGGCTTCTCGTCCCAGCCGAGCTTCTTGAATTTGGGGCTGACCAGGTCGATCAGGTAGCGCCGGATCAGCGGCCGTTCGGGCTCGCCGATGGCCAGGGTGTCGAGCGTGCCGAGATTCGACAGGATCGAGTCCCACACCGCGACCCGCGGCTCGTCGCGGTAGGACGAGACCAGCTTGAGGTAGCTGTCGAGCTGCTGGCGGTTGGCGGCGACCAGGCCCCAGCTGTCGGTCAGCAGCTTGAGGCGGGTCGGGTCGGGCAGCTTGGCGGCCTGGCCGGCCAGCGCATCGAAGCTCGCCTTGTCGTACTGGACCCGGAAGTAGCCGACGCTCCAGGGGTCGACCACCAGCGCGCCGAGGTCGCAACTGCCTTGCGTGAAGCTGAGCTTTTCGCCGGTCAGCAGCAGGTAGTAGGACTTGCCGTTGACGGTGCCGACCTGCAGCGGCACGTTCCACAGCCGTTTGGTCTTGGGCGGCTCGTCGAGGCGGAACTGTTCTTGCGACAGGGTGACCTTGCGCTTGCCGCCTTCACAGGCCTGCTCGACTTTCACGAGCGGGAAGCCGGGCTGGGTGGTCCAGTCGGAGGCCAGCTTTTCGACCGGCTTGCCGGAGGCTTTTTCGAGCGCGGCCCAGAGGTCGGCGGTGGTGGTGTTCGAGTACTGGTGCTTGGCCATGTAGGCGCGGATGCCTTTGCGGAAGGCGTCTTCGCCGAGGTAGGCTTCGAGCATGCGCAGGAAGGCCTCGCCCTTGCCGTAGGTGATCGCGTCGAAGGCGCCGGCGGCCTGCGCTTCGTTCAGGATCGGGGTCTGGATCGGGTGGGTGGTCTTGCGCGCGTCGAGGTTGAGCACGCTCTCGCGCTCGGCCAGGCTGTCGAGGTAGGGCCGCCACTCGGGATGGAAATGGTCGGTGGCCTTGGTCGCCATCCACGAGGCGAAGCCTTCGTTGAGCCAGAGGTTGTCCCACCACGCCATGGTCACCAGGTTGCCGAACCACTGGTGCGCCACTTCGTGCGCGTTGACGCTGAAGGTGCCCTGCCTGGTGGATTCCGAACTCTTCTTCGGATCGAACAGGATGGTCGATTCGTTGTAGACGATGCCGCCCCAGTTTTCCATCGCGCCATTGAAGCCGCCGGGAATCGCGATCTGGTCCAGCTTGGCGAGCGGGTAAGGCACGCCGAAGTAATTGTTGTAGTAACGCAGGATCTCCTTGGTGGCGGCCAGCGGGAACTCTGCCGAGCCGAGCTTGCCGGCGGTGGTGACCACGCCGATGTCGACGCCGTCCTGCTTCGCGCTCAAGCGCTCGAGCTCGCCGGCGACCAGCACCACCAGATAGCTCGGCATCTTGGGCGTGACGCCGAAGGAGATGCGCTGCAGTCCGCCGTCCAGCTTTTCCTGGCGCTCGACCGGGGTGTTGGAATAGGCCTTGAAATTGGCCGGCAGGTCGACCGTCAGCTTGAAGGTGGCGCGGAACGAGGGCTCGTCCCAGGTCGGCAGCAGGCGCCGCGCGTCGGTCGGCTCCATGGTGGTGGCGATCATGGTCTTGTCGGCGCCGTCGGCCTTGTACTTCATGTAGAACATGCCGCGCGCTTCGCGGTTGATCAGGCCATGGAACTTGAGCGCGAGCTGGTAGCGCCCCGGTTCGAGCGGCTTGCCGAGCTTGAAGCTCAGGGTTTGCTGCTCCTTGTCGATCAGCGGGGCCAGCTTCAGCTCGCCGATCGCCTTGCCGGACAGGCTGGCGGCGTCGATATCGATATTTTCCACGTTGAGCATGATGGTCGCGGTGGCTTTCAGGACTTCGATCTCCACCGTTTCGGCGCCGAGGAAGGTGTTGGCGGCGATATCGGGAATCAGGTGGGCCGCGTATTGCAGCGGTACGACGTCCTTGGGCAGCTTGCCCGGGGTGGCGCTGAAGGAGAACGGGGCTTCGGCGTGGGCCGCGACGGCGGCGACGGTCAGCGCGGCGGCCGCAGCCAGGCGCGTGGCGTGAAATGGTCTCATGAGCACTTTCTCTTTGTTCGGGCGCCGGAATGGCGCAAAAATCCAGCCTGCACTCTAGTAAGGCGCGCGGCCAGTTGTCTTACAAATGCGACGAACTGCAGAAAACGGGGCCAGAACGTCGAAACCGGGGAATGGCCGATTTGCACCTATAAGTTGTACCTACAGCCGAGATCCTGAAATATTTTTGATTTTTTTCAAAACAAGCCTAAAGTTCCCTAGTTCCAAGCCGATATGGAGGGACACGCGGTAATCCGCTCACTTGGCATGGTACGTATATGACCTCGAACGACGTCCTCTCGATCTACGAAAACATTGCTGGCCTGACAGCCAAGATGGCGGTTGCCGCGCAAGCCGGCGACTGGAACAGCTTGGCTCGCCTGGAAAACCAGTGCGCGGCACAGGCATCGGCGGCGCAAGACGGCGTACCGGCCTTGAACGGCGCCCCGCGCATGCGCAAGATCGACCTGCTCAAGCAGATCATGGCCAACGACCGTGCGGTGCGCGACGTGACCGAGCCATGGATGGGCCAGCTGGCGAATGTGATGAAAGCGGCGCATTGAGGCATTCGTAGCAAATTGATAACAAAGCGCCTGCGGGCGCTTTTTTATTGGGCCTCAGCGGGTGGACGCGGCCGCCAGCCGCAGCGACAGGGCGATCCCCTCGGCGGCGTGCACGATCTCGGCCAGCGAGGGAAAGCTGGGGGCGATGCGGATGTGGCTGTCCTCGGGGTCACGCCCGTAGGGAAATGCGGCGCCGGCCGGCGTCAGCGTGATCCCCGCCTCCTTCGCCAGTTCGATCGTGCGGCGCGCGGCGCCCGGCGGCGTCACCAGGTCGATGAAATAGCCGCCACGCGGCGCGGTCCAGGATACGCCCGGCAAGTCGCCCAGATGGCGCGCGAACTGCTCCAGCACCGCGTCGAACTTGGGCTTGAGCAGCGCGCGGTGGCGTTCCATCAGCGCTTCCAGGGTCGCCTTGTCCTTCAGCAGCCGCACCTGGCGCAGCTGGTTGACCTTGTCGGGGCCGATGCTGCGGATACCCGCATGTTTGGTCCACCACGCGATATTCGCCGGCGAAGCGGCCAGCGCAGCCAGCCCCGAACCGGCCCAGGTCACCTTCGAGGTCGAGGCGAACACGATGGCCCGGTCCGGATTGCCGGCCCGCGTGCATTCGGCGAGAATGTCGGTGATCTCCACCCGTTCCTCGCCTAAATGATGGAAACGGTATGCATCGTCCCATAGGAGGCGAAAATCGGGCGCGGCGGTCTGCATGACCGCCAGGCGGCGCACCACCCGGTCCGCGTACACGGCGCCGGAAGGGTTGCTGTACTTCGGCACGCACCACATGCCCTTGATGCTGCCATCCTCTGCGACCAGGCGCTCGACCAGGTCCATGTCGGGGCCGTCGTCGCCGACCGCGACGTTCAGCATGCGGATCCCGCGCGCCTCGCAAATCGCAAAATGGCGGTCGTAGCCCGGCACCGGGCACAGGAAGCTGACCGGCTGACCGGCCCACGGCTGGCCGCCCGGCACGCCGTTCAGCAAGGCATACACGATCACGTCGTGCATCAAGGACAGACTGGCGCTGCCGTCGACCACCACCTGCGCGGCCGGCACGCCCAGTAGTTCGCCGAACAGCGCCCTCGCCTCCGGCAAGCCGACGCCGCCGCCGTAGTTGCGGGTGTCGGTGCCGTCGGCCGCGGTGTAGCCGGGCAGCGCATCGAGCAACGCGTTGCTGAGGTCGAGTTGCTCGGGCGCGGGCTTGCCGCGCGACATGTCGAGTTGGAGGCCGCGCTGTTGGAAGGCGTCGTAGCGCGCTTGGTCCGCTTGCGTCATGGGGCTGCTCGTGGTTGTTTGGCTCACGAAGAGTATAGCCGTAGATCGCGCCGCTTGGGCGAGGAAGGCGCGGATTTCACGGGAGTTGATACTGGGGGGGGAATTCGGGAGAGCGAACACCAGGTATCTCCTGGTGTCGCCTCGTGCCGGTTGCATCCGGCGCCCGCTGGCACGTTGTTGGCTTGCGGGCAGCTTCCGGGACAGGCGTTTCTTCAACGTTTATCTGCTTGTCGCGCCACGCTATCGTTGGTGGCTGCGCCAGATCCTTGGCCCGTTTTTTTCGTGGTCTGGACGACCACGGAAAGCAGTATAACTGAAAAATATAACTTGTGTAGACGAGTTTGCGCGCCCTAGCTGGCGGTCGGCTCGACAGCGGCAGGGGGCGCCTCCTCCTTCTTGCCCGACATCAGGCGGTTCTTGACGCTGGCGATAAAGCTTGGCCGCGGCGGTTGGTCCGGTGCGGCCGGCTTGGCCTTGGCCTTGGCCGCGCGCTTCTTGCGCAGGACGACGAAGCCCGCGCCCACGACCGCCAGCAAGGCCGCGACGCCAAGCCCGATCAGCAGCCAAGGCGTCTTGCGCACCGGCGGCACGATGGGTTTGGCCGGCGCCGGTGCCGCCTTTTTGGGCGCGGCCGGCACCGGATGCTCCGGCTTGCCGTCCACCGCCAGCTGCAGCAGGCGCACCTTTTCCTCCAGTTCGACGATCTGGGCGGTCAGCGCCGCGTTCTTGTAGTCGAGCTCGGCGCAGGTGCGGATCTGCTCGGCCGAGAAGGGTTGCGGGCAGGCGGCGCGGGCTCCGGGCGCGGCGCGCAAAGGCGCGGGCGCGGGCATCGCGGCGCGCGCGATCGCCGCTTCCAGCGCATGGTCGGACGGCGCGGGCGCCGGCGCTGCGGCCAGCGGCGGATTCGGATCGGCCGTCAGCCACAGCGTGGTACCGCGCACATTACGGCGGCCGCCATCGGCCAGCTCGAGGAAGATGTGGACGTACTCGGCATCGAGCGGCTTGATCGAGGTGATGTGCAGGAACTGGCGGCCGTCGCGCCGCATCACCGTCATGTTCAGGTTCGACAGCACCGGATGCATGCCGATCCCGGCCCCGCGGTAGACATCGGGATTGGCCAGCTTGACCTGCACCGGCGTGACCCCGTCGGCCAGCGCCGAGAGTTCGATGTCGGCCACCAGCGGCTGCCCGATGAAGGAGCGCACCACCGGCTCGCCCAGCTCCGCCGCTTGCGCGCAGGCCAGCAGCCCGGACAGCACGATGGCGCTGCAAAATGGTAAGGAAGAAGCGAATCGGCTACGGAGCATAAGGAACCAGGTTGTCAGCATTGCGGCAGGGCCATCGGAATCGCCGGCCACAACCTGTTAACGAGCGTTGGGGTAAACTCTTTAATCCGAACCGCTCCGCCGACAGGATTCCGCCATGCAAAGCCGTACCGAAAAAGACAGTTTTGGTCCCATCGAAGTGCCCGCCGACCATTTGTGGGGCGCCCAGACCCAGCGTTCGCTCGAACATTTTCACATCTCCAGCGAGCGCATGCCGCCCGAGCTGGTCGATGCGCTGGCCCAGGTCAAGCGCGCCGCGGCCGCGGTCAACCGCTCGCTCGGCCTGCTGCCGGCCGACAAGGCCGACGCCATCATGAAGGCCGCCGACGAGGTGCTCGAAGGCCGCCATCCGGACGAGTTTCCGCTGGCCGTGTGGCAGACCGGCTCGGGCACCCAAAGCAATATGAACATGAACGAGGTGCTGGCCAACCGCGGTTCCGAGCTGCTGGGCGGCCAGCGCGGCGAGGGCCGCCTGCTGCACCCGAACGACCACGTCAACATGGGCCAGTCCTCGAACGACATGTTCCCCACCGCGATGCACGTGGCGGCCGCGCAGGCGGTCAAGCAATCGCTGCTGCCGGCGCTGGCGCAACTGCGCGCCACGCTGGACGCCAAGGCGCGCGACTTCGTCGACATCGTCAAGATCGGCCGCACCCATTTGCAGGACGCCACCCCGCTGACGCTGGGCCAGGAGTTCTCGGGGTACGTGGCGCAGCTCGAGTATGCCGAGCAGACCATCAAGGACACCTTGCCCGGCCTGCTGTTGCTGGCGGCCGGCGGCACTGCGGTCGGCACCGGCCTCAACGCGCATCCCGACTTCGCCGCGCGCATCGCCGCCGAACTGGGTTCGCGCACCGCGATGCGCTTCAAGACCGCGCCCAACAAGTTCGCCGCGCTGGCCGGGCACGACGCGCTGGTCGCGGCGCACGGCGCGCTCAAGACGCTGGCCACCGCGCTGATGAAAATCGCCAACGACGTGCGCTGGATGGCCTCCGGCCCGCGCTCCGGACTGGGCGAAATCACGATCCCGGAAAACGAGCCGGGCAGCTCCATCATGCCGGGCAAGGTCAATCCGACCCAGTGCGAAGCGCTGACCATGCTGTGCTGCCAGGTGTTCGGCAACGACGTCGCGATCACCGTCGGGGGCGCCTCCGGCAACTTCGAGCTGAACGTGTTCAAGCCGATGATCGCGCATAACTTCCTGCAAAGCGTGCGCCTGCTGGCCGATGGCATGCGCTCGTTCGACCAGCACTGCGCGCACGGCATCGAACCGAACCGCGACCGCATCGCCGAGCTGATGGAACGCTCGCTGATGCTGGTGACCGCGCTCGCGCCCCACATCGGCTACGACCGCGCGGCCCAGATCGCCAAGAAGGCGCAGCACGAAGGCAGCACGCTCAAGCAGGCCGCGCTGGCATTGGGGTATGTGACCGAGCAGCAGTTCGGCGAGTGGATCGTGCCGATCGACATGACCCGGCCCGGCGCGCACTAAGGCTCAGAATTTGTTGGTGAAGCGCAGGCCCAGCTGCAGTTCATTCGATGCGCCGGCGTTGCCGTTCGGGTTGAGCCGCAACATGGCCGCGGCTGCCAGCTTGCGCTCGCCGCCCAGGGTCTGCGCATAGGTCAAGGCGAGGTCGTGCTCGGCGCCGCCGGGGGCCGAGCCCAGCATGCGGGTGCCGTAGCCGAGCGTGCCGTCCTCATATTGCAAGGCGCTGCCGGTCAGGCCGGCCCCGCCCGCGGCGATACGGGCCGGCACCGTCAACGCCAGGCCGACGCGGTCGCCGGGCGCCAGCCAAGCGCGCGCCGACAAGCCCAGGCTGTAGCTGCGCATGCTGGACGGGGAAGCCTGCGGCGACAGGCTGTCCGCCGCGCTGAAGCTGCTGCGGCCGGCCGAGGCCATGCCCACCAGCGCCAGCCGCGGCGTCAGCGCATACGCCAGCGCGACGGTGGAAAAGGCGGTGCGGGCGGCGCTGTCCGCGGCCAGCGCACTGCCCTGGAAACTACCCAGCAGCGAGCCGCTTTCACGCAGCACGCCGGCGTTGACGATCGCCGTCGCGGCGCCGAAACGCTGCTCGACCTGGGCGCTGAACACGCGCCGCTTGGCATATGGATGCACGGTGGGCAGCACGTCCGCGCTGGCGGTGTCTTCGGTCAGCACGCCGAGGTGCAGCGTGCCCTGTTCGCCCATCACCAGGTTGAGGCTGGCGTGGCGCTTGCCGAAATGGCTGTCGGAAGGGGCGGAAAACGGCGGCAGGTCGAGCGCCGGCAGCGCACGCGCCAGCCGTGGATCGGACGCCGGAACCGGATCCTTGCCGGGCCGCGCGGCGGGAACCGCCACCGAGGCGGCCAACTCCTTGTCGCCAGCCGGCGGCGCACTCGCAGCCTGGCCCGCTGCGCACGCCGGCGAGCCGGCGGCCATGGCGAAAATAAGGGCGGATTTGTTCATCGAGGGCGTCCTGCGGCAAGTCGCAACTGCTGACTTCAGCGTAGCATTGAAATTCTTAAAAGCAATACAATATTGGACACGGCAACGAAATTTTGCTGCGCCGTGCCACGCTTTTTGCGGCGCTCGGCTACACTGGAGGTAGCAAAACAGCCAATATCGGCAAGTGGGGATAGAATGCAAAAAATTACGTTTGAACTCAGATCGGAGTACGTCGAGCTGAACCAGCTGCTGAAATTGGCGGGGCTGTGCGACAGCGGCGGCGCCGGAAAGAACCTGGTGGCCAGTGGCGTAGTCTCAGTCGATGGGAAGCAGGAATTGCGCAAGACCGCGAAAATCCGCGCCGGCCAGCTGATCGGCATCGGCGACGTGCGGATCGGCGTGCTAAGCCCGGAAGCGGACGGGGCCTGAGCCCACTATTTGCGCGCAGACAAAGGCCTACAAGCTTGCTTGTTTATATTTTAAGTCGTGATCAACCGGTTCAAGGTGACCGTCATGGAAAGCCCGGAAGAAAGCCAGACGCAGGAAAGACTCATCGGCGATTTGCGTCTCGTCATCGAAAACGCCGAGGAATTGCTCAAGAACACTGATCAATACACCAGCGTCCTCTACCAGAATGCGCGCGCCAAGCTGGCGCTCGCGCTCAACGCGGCAACCGAAGAGCTTGCCCGTTTTGAAGACGCCCAGCTGAGCCGCATGATCGAAGCCACCCACGCCGCCAACCTGCGACACGCGGACGCCACAGGCGAAGCGCGCCTCCTGCGCGCCTTCGAGTAAGCCTCTGTCGTTCCCGCGGGTGAAATTAAATAGGGCCAGAATTAAATAGGGTCAGAGTCGAATTAATTCGAGGTTCATGAATTAATTCGACTCTGACCCTATTTAATTCTGGCCCTATTTAATTTCACCCGCGGGAGCGACCCGCCAGCCAGGCGTCGAGCGAAACGCGGCCCGGGCCGAAAGCAACCAGCACCAGCAGCAAGATGCCCCAGTAAAAGTGGTCGTTGATCGCGGCCGGGCATTCGAAGCCGAACAGCTGCGGGTATGAAATCACCGCCATCAGGTTCACGAAAAACAGCCCCAGCGCCGCCGGCCGCGACAACAGCCCGGCGAACAACAGGATCGGCAGGCACAGTTCGCCCGTGGCCCCCATCACCGCCGCCACGTCGGGCGGCAGCAGCGGCACCTTGTACTCGTCGTGGAACAGCGCCAGCGTGGCGCTCCAGTCGCGGATCTTGGTCAGCCCGGCCCGGAAGAACACGCTGCCCACGTACAGGCGCAGCGCCAGGCTCATGAGCGAGCCGCCCCAATCGCTGAGCTGAAGGTCGAAACGGGACACGCTACGGTGCAATGCGAGAATGTTTTTCATGGTTTGATCAGTAGCGCCAGCGCTATCCATTGCTGCAGATTGGCGCCGACGTCGAATTGTTCGTCGAGCGCGAAGGCGGCATCGAGTGCCGCGCCGAACGATGCCCCCGCCGCCAGCGCCGACAGGGCCGCATGTGCGGCGGCATCGAGCGCCACCACCTCGGCTTTCCAGCGCGGCCGCGCCGTCAGGCCGTAACTTGGGGTCTGCATCGCGGCCGGGAATGCGCCGCCGTGATGCGCCTGCCACAGCGCCGGCACCGCCCAGTCCGACGCCAGCAGCACGCAGGCCGGATGCAGGGTGAAGCGCGCGTCTTCCATTTGTTCGGGCGTCAGCGCGGCCAGGGTCTCGGCCGCGATGCCCTGCGCGTCGGCCGCGTAATGGGCGCGGTGCAGCGCCCATTCGAGCCGCGCCATATCCGGCAGGTAGGGATAGTCGGCGACGTGCGGGAAGCCGTCGAGAAAGCCGGCGAACTGCGCGCCAAAATGGTTGAGGTCGGCGTTGTCGGACGGATGCCACATGCCGAATTCACGGCTCAGCGCGCTGAAGAATTCCTCGCCGACCAGCTGGCGCAGCACCGGATAGGCGGCCGCCAGCGTCTTGTCCCAGGTGGCGGTCAGGTTGCCGCGGTACAGGCCGAAACGGTTGCGGTTGGCGCCGTCCTTCAGCTGCGCCAGCAGCGCATCTTCGGCATCGACATCGAACAGCGCGGTGGCGAACGACTGCTGCAGGGCCGCCAAGTGCTGCGCCTGCACCGCAGCGGCCGGCGCCGCACCGGCGGGATTGGCATCGGCCAGCACCGGATAAGCAGCGGCGATCGCCGCGGCCTTCGCCGCCTCGCCGAGCAAGACCTCGAGCGGCGGAATGTCGGTATCCCATTCGATCAGCGTGGGCAGTTGGCCGAAGCGCGCCAGCGCCGCCCGGTACAGCTCCCACACCGGCGGCGCGACGGTGGCGCCATGGTGGTCGACCACCGCGTCCGGCGTCACCAGATGGCCGGCGAGGTGGATCTCGCCCACGCTGCCCGGCGCGATCGCGGCGATCGCGGCCAGCGCGTCCTCGCCGTGGTTGCATTGGTTGACGTACAGGTTGTTCACGTCGAGCAGCAGCGCGCAGCCGGTGCGCCGCGCCAGCGCCGCCATGAACTCGGCCTCGCTCATCGCATCGGCGCGAAAACGCAGGTAGGTCGACACGTTTTCGAGCAGGATGCGGCGGCGCAGGCGCTCTTGCACCCGCTCGACCCGTTCGCACAGCAGGTCGAGCGCGGCGCGGTCCAGCACCATCGGCAGCAGGTCGTTGAGATGGCGGTCGTGCACCGCGCCCCAGCACAGGTGTTCGGACACCAGCAGCGGATCGACCCGCTCGACCAGCGCCCTCACCCGTTCCAGGTGGGCCTCGGAAAAACCGCGCGCCGAGCCCAGTCCGAGCCCGACGCCGTGCAGGCTCAGCGGATAATCGCGCCGCAGCTGCTGCAGGACATGCCAGTCCCAACCGGACTGGTCAAGATAGTTTTCGGTATGGACCTCGAGCCAGCCGGCGCGCGGCCGCTGCTCGAGGAACTGGCGGTAGTGCGGGGCCCGCAATCCCACGCCGACGCCGGGCGATGCCGGCCGCACGCTGTGCTGGGATGCCATCGCCCGCGCTCCCGCCCGGTCTTACTTGGCCGCCGCCAGCTTGCCGCCGGCTTTTTCGCAGGTGCCCTTGGCCACGTATTTCCAATCGCTGGCGCCCTTGTCCACTTTCGACTGGCCGGAGCAGGAATGCGAGCCGTTGGCGGCCGCGCAGTCGTTCTGGCCGGCCTTGGCGATGCCGAAGCACTTTTCCTGCTCGGGCTTGGCGCTGTCGACCGCGGCCGCGGTGCCGGCGGCGGCGACGCAGACGGTGGCCAGGGCGGCGGCGATCAGGGCTTGACGTTTGTTCATGGTGAGTCTCCTTGGTGGGTGAGTGAAAGTGGATCGTGAACTGCGGGAACGTGCGGTGCACGTGACAACTGAACTGTTGTCGGAATGCCCCTCCGCTTCCTTACAACTTTTTTTATTTGCGCAAGCGCCCGCCGATACTACGCTTGTTCCGGACGAAAAAAAACCCGGCGCCGCCGTTGAGCGGGTACCGGGCCTTCATCCAAGAGGGCGCTTAGGCGACTGGGGTCGCTGCGGCCTTCTTGTGTGCGCGCTTGTGGGCGGCTTTCTTGTGCTTTGCCGCGGTGCTGGCCTTCTTGTGGGCCGGCGCTGCGGTAGGCGCATCCGGCGCTGCGGGCGCGGCTGGAGCCTGGGCAAAAGCGGTGCCCATGGCGAACATGGTGGCGACGAGAGCGGCGATCAATTTTTTCATGTGTGGTTCCCTTTGAGGTTGTTACGTAAAAGCTTGTTACGTAGGTCCAATAACGCAGCGCACGCCATTCCTGTTGACGCGGCCGGCGACTATTTTCGTATAAATCGAGGGGAAACGGAAACGCGCGGCGCCGCCGTCAAGACAGCGCCCACCGAATCGGCGATCACTTGGCCGCGCTCCGAAGCATCAGGCGGTGGTATTGATCGTGTTGCCGAGGTTGGCGGGAAGGTTTTGCACCGTCGGCGTCGCCTTGATGGCGTCGATCAGCTGGGTCGAGGTCGAACTTTCGATCTGCTGCGCGCGCTTCAGGATGGCGATGTCCACTTCCTGCTTGGTCCCGGTGTCGGTGATGCTGGTTGCCAGATTGGCAATGCTCGACACATCCATGTCGTTCTCCATAATGAGGGGTATCCCATCTTTACGGACGAATATTGAATAACTTTAGCCCGCGGCCTGGCCCGCCGTCGTCCATCCACGCCAAAACGGTGGCCGGCGCGTTCAGGTCGAGCCAGGCAATGCTTGATGGCAACTCTTGCGGGCGGGGGGCGTCCGAGGCCACCGCCACGATATGCGGGTCGTTCGGATACAGCGCCGGCTGGCCCAGCGCCGGGCGGTGCACCTCGAGCTTGGGGATGGCTTCCCACTTGTAGCCTTCGACCAGGGTCAGGTCGGCGGGCGCCAGCATCGCCACCTGTTCGGCCAGCGACGGTTCGGCCGCGCCGCGCAGCTCGCGCATCACCGCCACCCGGAACGGCGACGCCAGCATCACCTCGGCCGCGCCGGCGCGGCGCAGGCGCGCGCTGTCCTTGTGCGGCGGCTCCAGCATCACGTCTTTATGGCTATGCTTGATGATATTGACGCGCAGTCCGCGCGCGGCCAGCTGCGCCACCAGGTATTCAAGCAGGGTAGTCTTGCCGCTGCCGGACCAGCCGACCACACCCAGGATATTCTGCATGCTCGGCCTTTCTGCCGTCATCGTGGAGCGCCATTATACAAACTCAGTCGATCGCCGGCAGGCGGAAGAAGCGGCGGATTTTTTCGAGCAGATTGTCGTCGTCATGGTGCGGCGTACCGTGATCGGCCGCGATCACCGAGTCGAGCACCGAACTGCGCTGGCAGATCACGTCGGCCAGTTCGCCCGCCAGTTCGGGGCGCGCGCGCAGCACGCCTTCGAAGGACTCCTTGTCGATCCGGTAGCAGGTCGCGTGGGTGCGCGCCGCCACCGTGGCCGCGCGCGGCGCACCGGTAATCATGCCCATCTCGCCGAACACCGCGCCCTGCTCCAAGGTCGAGACGAAATGCCGCTCGCCCGACTTGTCCTCGTACCAGATGTCGGCCTCGCCGCTGACCAGCACGTACAGCCAGTGCGCCACCGCGCCCTGGCGCGTCATCACGTCGTTCTTCACGAACGGCGTCACGCGCACGCCGGCCGCGACGCGCCGCAGCTCGTCCTCCTGCAGGCGCGCGAACAGCGGCACGCCGGCCAACACGTGCGCGCGGCGTTCGATCTCCTGCTCGCGCAGCTGGCTGTCGTGCGCTTCGGCGTCGGCATCGAGGCGCACGTCCAGCAGCGGCCGGGCCAGGGTGAAGTCGTTGCGGCGCAGCGCCGTGTAGATGTGCTGGCGCACGATCGAATCGGCGCGCGCGTCGTGCAACTGGTCGAGCAGCCAATAGCGCACCGCGAACTGGATGCTGCCGTTTTCGTAGTCGGTGACCACGCAGTCCGGCGCCGGCGTGCGCGCCACGTACTTCATCGCCGCGTCGCCCAACGCCTTCTCGATCGCCGCCACCACCTCCTGCGGCGCGATGTGGTTGGGCGTGGCGAAGCCGACGCTGCGGCGCGCGAGCGGATACTCCGCGTTGCTGACGATGGTCATCTTGGCCTTCATCAGCAAGCTGTTGGGCAGCACCACCACCTCGCCGGCCGGCGTGAGCAGCGCGGTGTGGCGCCAGCGCACTTCGACCACCTTGCCGCGCGCATTGTCGACCACGATCCAGTCGCCGAGGTGGATCGAATTATCCAGCTGCAGCGCGAGGCCGCCGAGGATATTCCCGAGCGTCTCCTGCATCGAGAACGCGACGATCGCGGTGATCGCGGCCGAGGTGGTGACGATCCCGCCCAGCTCCAGCCCTGCGCTGCGCAGGCGCACCAGGCACCAGCCGATACAGGCCAGCACGAACACGATTTCGTGCAGGATGCGCGGCTGGCCGATGCCGAGCGCCGGCATCCCGACGCGGAACAGCGCGATGCAGACGATGCGGATGAACAGCACGCCCCAGCCGACTTTCACCAGCTCGGCCAGCACCTCCATGCCGTCGGCCGGACCGATGGTCGGCAGCCAATGGCCCAGCGCGGTGAGCGCGATGCCGATCGCCGCGAAGCCGGCGTGGGTGCGCAGCATGCGCGGTCCGTCCGCCAGGCGGCGTGCGATCAGCAGCTGCAGCGCGCAGGCCAGCACGATCGCGGTCAGGATGATCGGGCTGGTGTACCAGTGTTGTTCGGGCATGCGTGGTCCTGGAACGGGTCGGTCAGTACGGGACGCGGTAGCGATAACCCTTGTAACGCATGATCGCGGCCTTGGGCAGCAGCTTTTCGAGCGTCAGGCCGGGCGCGACCTCCTCGCCTTCGTGGCGCAGGGTCTTGTCGACCAGGAGCAGGCGGTCCTCGGGATTTTTCGAATAGATGTAGCCGCCGATCGCCACGCCGGGCACCTCGCGCTGGACGCTGTCGGGCAGTTCGCGCAGGGTGGGCGGCAGCTCTTCGGCGATGGGCGCCGGTTTGGCGGCGGCAGTCGGCGCGGGCGCGGCCGCAACGACCGGCGGCGCCCGGTGCGCGGGGCTGGTCACGGCGGGCGCGGGTGCGGGCGCTTGCGTCCGCGTGGGCTCGGCTGCCGCCGAACCCACCCTACCGTGCGCTTCGTAGGGTGGGTTCGGCGCCGGCCGAGCCCACGCGGATGCCGCGGATACAGCTTCGTAGGGTGGGTTCGGCGCCGGCCGAGCCCACGCGGATGCCGCGGATACAGCTTCGTAGGGTGGGTTCGGCGCGGGCCGAGCCCACGCGGATGCCGCGGATGCAGCTTCGTAGGGTGGGTTCGGCGCCGGCCGAGCCCACGCGGATGCCGCGGATGCAGTGTCTGGCGCCGGCGCGGCGGCCGGTGTCGGCACCGCGGGCTGCTGCCGCCACACCAGCGCCGCAATCGCCGCGAGGCCAAGCACCGCGCCGCCGATCGCGAGCCGCAGGTAACGCGGACGCGCGCCGCCGGCACCGCTGTCGCCGGCATGGATCGGCATCGCATGCAGCGTCGGCGCGCTGCCGAGCTGGCGTTCGGCCTGGGCCTTCTTCAGGGCTTCGAGGATATACGACATATTATTTTCCCGCGGTGCCGGCGGCAAGCAGGCGCGGCTCCGCGACCCCGCCCAGCTGGTTGAGGCGCATGAAAGTGCGCGGCCCGGCCACGCCGTCCGCCTTCAGATTCTGTTTGGCCTGGAAGCTGCGCAGCAGTTCCTGCATCGAACGGTCGAGCGGCTGGTTGTCGGGCGGCGCCGCGATGCCGTTCAACTGCGCGATGCGCGCCGCGATCCAGTCCACGTCTGGTCCGCGTTCGCCCGCCGTCACCTCGTCGCGGAAGCTGCGCGGCGCCTTCCACAAGGTGGTAAACGAGCCGTCCGAGCGCGCAGCCAGCGCCGCCACGCCGACCACCTGCCGCTTGCCGTTCACGATCAAGGTGGCGTTGTCGTCGTCGAGCGCGGCCACCACCGCATAGCTGGTGGCCGCGCCGTCGTGCAGCGCGAGAACCGCCGGGCGGTCCAACAGCCGCAACTCGTACAAGCCGCCCTTGCCCTGATGGCAGCGCAGGTTCAGTTTGAGCGCGGCCTGGCATGGTTCGCCTTGCGCCAGCGGCTCGCCCCACAGGCCCGCCAGTTCGCGCAGCGCGTCGTCGGCGTTGGCGTGAGCCGCCGGTACGGCCTGCGGAGCCGGCGCCACCGGCCGCGCATGTGCCGGCGTTGGTACGGGTGCGACGGCCTTGTGCGGCATGACCTGCCACGCCGCGGCCGCGCTGAGCGCCGCACCGGCCAGCAGGCCGCCGGCCAGGAGCGGCCAGCGGCGGCGCGCACCCGGCGCCGCGCCGCTCTCGGCGAACACCTCGTCGGCCGCCTTGCGCAGGATCGTGCGCGTGACTTCGCGGCTGTTCTCGACATACGCGCCGAGCAGCGCGCGGTCGCACAGCAGGTTGATGCGGCGCGGGACGCCGTGCGTGAGCCGATGCACCAACGGCATCAAGCCGCGCGGGAACGGCGCGGCGGCCGTGGCGCCGGCCACCGCCAGCCGGTGCGTGACGTAGCTGCCGGTCTCCGATTCGGACAGCGAGCCGAGGTGATAGCGCGCGATCACGCGCTGCGCCAGCTGCTCCAGTTCGGGCCGCGCCAGCATCGTGCGCAGCTCCGGCTGGCCGATCAGGATAATCTGCAGCAGCTTGCGCTCGCTGGTTTCGAGGTTGGTCAGCAGGCGCAGTTGTTCGAGCACGTCGGCCGACAGGTTCTGCGCCTCGTCGATCACCAGCACATTGTTCTTGCCCTGCGCGTGGCTGGCCAGCAGGTAGCCGTTGATCGCATCGACATAACTCTTCACGCTGATCGGCCCCGCGCCCACGGGCGGCAGGTCGATGCGGAATTCGTCGCACACCGACAGCAGCAGTTCCTCCACCGTCAGCTTGGGATTGAAGATGTAGGCCAGCCGGCAGTCTTCCGGCACCTGCTCGATGAAGCAGCGGCACACGGTGGTCTTGCCGGCCCCGATCTCGCCGGTCAGCAGCACGAAACCGCCGCCGCTGCCGATCCCGTACAGCAGGTGGGCCAGCGCCTCGCGATGGCGCTCGCTCATGAACAGGTAACGCGGATCGGGCGCGATCGAGAACGGCGACTGCTTCAGGCTGAAATAATGCGTGTACATGAATTCCCTAGCGGCCCTGCGGCAGCGGCTTGTATTGGGCGCAGTAGATCTTCGACTTGTTGTTGAAGTAGACGATGCGGCTGCCGGGCACCGAGGCGCGCACCGGGAACGCCGCGCTGTCGGCCGCCAGGTGGCGCAGGCCGGCCGCGGCGCGGATCGCCTGGTCGAGTTCATCGGGCGTGGAATCGGTCACCGCGGCGAGAAACACCAGCTCGCTGGTGTCGTCGCTGACCATCACATCGGTCACCGGTGCGCCCCACAAGGTCGCGTCGGCCTTGAACCAGTAGGCGCCGCCCTCGTGTTTGTAGGAGGGGCCGAAAGCGGCCGACAGATAGGAATAAAAATAGGCGTTGTCGAGATGGCTGCGGCACAGCAGCGCGCTGCCGATCACCGGGCCGAAGGTGGACGGGGCAGCGCGCGCGGGCGCCGTCCACAGCAAGGCCGCCGCGGCGATGGCGGCGGCCCGTAGAGCGTGCGTGCCGATGGCCAGGCGCATCCCGTTCCTCGCGAGCGTGAGCGGGTCAGTGACGCGCGCGCTCTTCCTTCTTGGTCTTCTTGGCTTCCTTTTTTTCTTTCAGGGTTTTCGCCGGTTCCTTCTTGGTCTCTTTTTTCTGGTCTTGCGCTTTACTCATTACCGGCTCCGATCTTCATAACTTGGACATCCAATTGCGGTTTGCGGCGATCTTGGCTTTCGCCGACGCGGGCAAGGCTTCAAAACAGCCGGGATGCTGCTTGAGCGCGGATTCGCGTATCTCCTTCTGCAAACCGTTGACGACAAAAACATAAACGGTGGCACCTTCGATATCCTTCTTCGTGCCCATGTAGCGGATCATTCTATTCTCCCTGAATACAACGCACACCTTTCCTTGAATCGCGCGCCGGGGACATTATGACACTTCGGCACGCCGCTTCGCCACCCCTTTACGCCGGGCTGTCGTCCACCGCACGGAACGACACCGCGTTTTCCGCCAGCCAGCGCCGCGCCAGCGCCAGGTTATCGTACTGCCACGGATGGAACGAGGGCGCGAGGTAACACAGCAGCGGTCCGGCCAGGTACCACGCCAGGCCGTCGCGCCCGAACCAGGTGCGCGCCGCGCTGCGCCAGGTGGCCCAGCGCCACAGTTCGCCGGCGCGGTGCAGATTGTGCACGCTCTGGATCGTCAGGTCGAGCGCGAGCAACAGCGTCGCGTGCAGGAACCACAACACGCGCCGCCAGTAGCCGCCGCCGGCCGCGGTGTACACATCGAAGGCCACCGCCTTGTGTTCGGTTTCTTCGGCCGCGTGCCAGGTCCACAGCACGCGCAGGTCGGGTTCGGCGTCGCCCATCCAATGCGGATGGGTCAGCACGCCGGCGGCCAGCGCGGCGGTATAGTGTTCGAGCGCGCAGGTCACGGCCAGCCGGTTCAGCGGCCCAAGCCGCGCCAGCAGCTGCAAGCGGCGCACGATCGCACCCTCGCGCGCGAAGAACAGGCCCTGGGCCTCGAGCTGGCGGTTGAACTGGGCGTGCACGAAACGGTGGCTGGCCTCCTGCCCGATGAAGTCGCGCACCTGGGCGCGCAGCGCGGGATCGGCCAACGCCGATTCCGGCGCGGCGCGGACGCTGTCGATGAAGTTCTGCTCGCCGATCGGGAAGGTCATCGACAGCGCGTTGAAGTAGTGGGTGCGGTAGGCGTCGCCACCCAGCCAGTGCCGTCCAAAACCCCGGGACAGGTCGATATTGAGTTTGCGGACGGTCAGCGTGGACATTGTGGCCTTACTTTCGCGCTCATTTTGCTGTCGTAACGACAACTATACACGCTTGGCGGCCCACTGCAAACGCTACATGGCGGACAGCCAGGGGTCGCTGTCCGGATGCGGAAAACGCGCGTTCATGAACTCGACGAAGCTGCGCACCTTGGCCGACAGCAGGCGCCGGCTCGGATAGACCATCATCACCGCCATCTCGCCCAGATGGTGGCCCTTGAGCAGCCGGACCAGGCGGCCGCTGGTCAGGTCGTCCTCCAGCGCGAACGAAGAGCGCAGCGCGATGCCCATGCCGGCCAGCGCGGCCTGGCGCAGCACGGCGCCGTTGTTGGACACCATGCGGCTGGTGATCGGCACGTTCAGGCGCTTGTTCTTCCACTGCACCGGCCACTGGTGGCGCAGCTGCTCGAAGGCGAAATTGAGGCAATCGTGGTCGCTGATGTCGCAGGGGTTGGCCGGCTCGCCGCGCCGCTTGAGGTAGTCGGGCGAGGCGCACAGCACCACGCTGGCCGACGCCAGGCGGCGCGCGATCATGCTGGTGTCGAACTTCTGCAGGCCGATGAAGATGCCGACGTCGAAGCCCTCCTCGACCAGGTCGACGGTGTGGTCGGACAGGGTCACGTCGAGCAGCACGTCGGGCACTTCCTGCGCGTACAGCGGCAGCAGCGGCGCCAGTTGCGCCTGGCCGAAGCCGGGGTGGCAGTAAACGCGCAGGGTGCCGCTCGGCTTGCAGCGGGCCGAGGAGGCGGCGGCGTCGGCATCGTCGATATCGACCAGGATCTGGCGCACGCGCTCGAGGTACTGCTGGCCGGTTTCGGTCAGCGACAGCTTGCGCGTGGTGCGGTTCAGCAGGCGCGTGCCGAGGTGGGTTTCGAGGTCGGCGACGTTACGCGTGACGACCGTGTTCGACATCTCGAGCGCTTCCGCCGCGCGCGCGAAGCTGCCCTGCTCGACCACCTTGGCGAATACCCGCATCGATAGCAAGCGGTCCATATTGAGTCTCCCATTGTTGCGGCGTTCGCAATTGTGCATTGCGATTATTCGCCTTTTTTGCCGGTGGCGCAACGTATAGACTGGCTTTCATGGACGAGCAACAACGCTCTTCACCGCCGCCAAGCCGCTGTTGCGACGATCACTCAACCAAGCACACAGGAGAATTACCATGAACGCCACCAAATTCATCGCCGCTGCTGCCGTGTTCCTTGCCGCCGGCGCCGCCTTCGCCGCCGACGCGCCGGCCGCCGCCGGCACCGACACCGCGATCGCCGCGGCCAGCCTGAACCTGCCCAGCGTCCAGATCAACACCTCGCTGGGCCGCCCGCGCGCCGAGGTCAAGGCCGAGGCTGTCGAGTTCGTGAAAAACTACCAAACCACGCTGTCGACCCAGTTGGACCAGTACAAAAACTAAGGCACGGCATGGGGTCACATCTGACATTCGTACATTTCGCTAGCGAAATGTACGAATGTCAGATGTGACCCCATGTTTTTGGGCGGCAGGTTTTTCGGGCGGCGCAGTTCAGGCCCCGGGTTTTGCGTTTGAGGACGCGTTTTCGGTCGTTTGTCGTTTTCCGCGCGCATCGCGGGCGGCGTTACCGTATTGTTCACACCTCGGTCCGCTGTTCATTTCAATCACAAAAACGACATGACATCCCTGCTCAAGTACTCCGCCCTCGCCGCCCTGCTCGCCGCCGGCGTCGCCGCCACCTATCCCAGCCACGCCGATCCCGCGCGCAGCGAACTGGTCACCGAACAGCGCCAGGTCGGCGCGTTCAAGGCCATCGAACTGGCCGGTCCCTACCACGTAGTCATCCACGCCGAAGGCAAGGACGCGGTCGAACTGTCGGGCGAACGCAAGCAACTGGCCGAGGTCGAAACCGTCGTCAGCGGCGATACCCTGATCGTGCGCCCGCTGAACCGCAACACCAGCTTCTTCTTCGGCTTCGACAAGCGGCGCGACACCGTCACCGTCACCATCAGCGCCGCCATGCTGAAAAGCCTGAAGGCCGCCGGCAGCGGCAACGTGGAACTCGACCAGCTCGCCGCCGACCGGTTCAGCATCGGCAGCGACGGCCCGGGCGACATCCACGCCGCCGGCGCGGCCCGCGAACTGACCATCGGCAGCCATGGCAGCGGCAATCTCGACCTGCACCGGCTCACGGCCACCAGCGTGACCCTGCAGATGTCCGGCCCCGGCGACGTGCGCCTGTCCGACATCGGCGGCGAACTCGCGGCCGAGATGAGCGGCTCGGGCGACCTGCGGGCCGATGCGATCCACGCCAACAAAGTCAGCGCCCGCCTGCGCGGCCCCGGCAACGCGACGCTGAACGGCAGCAGCCGCGAACTCAAGGTGGAGGTCAGCGGATCGGGCGACTTCGAGGGCTGCGGCCTGGCCGTCGACGCCGTGTCGAGCATCCAGCGCGGTCCCGGCAATGTCTGCGTGGCCGGCGCGATCAAGAAATTCGAGGCCGAGGTGCACGGCTCGGGCGACCTGTCGGCCAGCGGCCTGCAATCGCAAAACGCGCGCGTGCTGATGACCGGTCCGGGCGGCGTCAAACTGACCGGCAGCAGCGCGCTGCTGCACGCGGAGATCAGCGGACCAGGCGACCTCGAAGCCGGCGCCCTCAAAGTCGGGAACGCCATCGTGCGCAGCCGCGGACCGGGCGGCGTGCAACTGTCCACCGTGACCGATACACTGGACGCCGAACTGCGCGGCTCGGGCGAACTCTCGGCCACGCTGGCCGGCAAGCGCCTGCTGTTGAAGATGGGCGGTCCGGCCGGCGTGCGCATCGACGGCACGGTGGACCTGGTCGACGCGCAGCTGACCGGCTCCGGCAGCCTCGATGCGCGCCACCTGCTGGCCGGACAGGCCGAGGTGGTGGTGCGCGGTCCCGGCAATGCGGTCGTCAACGTCAAGTCGAAAGGCGATGCGAAGACCGCCATGCTGGAGAAGTCGCGCGTGGTCACCATCGATCACAGCGGCGCACACTAGCAGCACGAC
>Ga0193702_1000128_pt1 | contig 30388 bp, 31 predicted proteins | sample U3a1metaG_FD_143060 | JGI IMG/M metagenome (GOLD analysis project Ga0193702, IMG submission 143060) | Soil microbial communities from a riparian zone of the East river system, Colorado, United States - U3a1 | ecosystem: Environmental > Terrestrial > Soil > Riparian zone | place: USA: East River... | reverse complement strand
CTATTGGCGATTGGGGACAATCCTACCTATTGGCCTCCAAATTAGGTGCGAAAGCAAGTACGTTGGTTGATTTGGGGCATCATTTACAGGGAACAAATATCGAGCAGATCGTATCCCTTTTATTGATGGAAGGCAAACTGGCCGGTTTCCATTTTAACGATTCAAAATACGGGGATGATGATTTGACGGTGGGCAGCATCAATCCCTACCAGTTATTCCTCATATTTAATGAATTGGTAGAAGGTATGGATGCCCGCGGTATGGATCATGCAACCTCCATAGGCTGGATGATAGATGCCTCGCATAATGTAAAGGACCCTATTGAGGATCTGCTGCAATCGGTACAAGCTATAAAAATTGCTTACGCGCAGGCATTATTGGTTAATAAATCGGCCTTGCAAAACGCACAAGCAAGTAATGACGTAACGTTGGCACAAGAGATATTGCAGCAGGCTTACCGCACTGATGTTCGCCCGCTGATAGCAGAGGCGAGCTTACGCAACGGCGGCGCTTTAAACCCGGTAGAAACTTACCGCAAACTAAACGTACGTGATAACCTAATAAAAGAACGGGGATTAAAAACTGTAGCGACGGGTTTGTAAAACGTAGAGGTTGCCTCAAATGTCCATTTATAAATGCAGACTCGAAATTATACTTTGTCTTTGTGTCCTTTGCGCTTTTACTTCGTGGTCTCTGTGGTTAATTTAACCACAAAGTGCGCAGAGAGTTTACACAGAGAAACACAAAGCCTGTCTCCTCAAATTCATTAAAGATTATTAAATGAGCGCCATACCCGTAATAGCTATTTTTGATGTAGGTAAAACCAACAAGAAGCTTTTTCTTTTTGATGAGAATTACCGCATAGTGTATGAACGGTCGGCAAAGTTTATTGAAACGGTTGACGAGGATGGCGATGCCTGCGAGAACCTGGAAAGCCTGCAACTTTCTGTTTTTGATTCGTTAAACGAAATAGCCAAACTAAACCAATTTAAGGTAAAGGCGGTCAACTTTTCGGCCTATGGGGCCAGCTTTGTTTATGTTGATGCGGATGGCAAAGCATTAACGCCTTTATACAATTACCTAAAAATCTATCCCGAAGAATTAAGCAATTACCTGTATAATAATCATGGCGGGAGGGAGGCGTTTAGTGTTCAAACCGCATCGCCAATTTTGGGCAGCTTAAATTCGGGTTTGCAATTGTTCAGATTAAAAAAAGAGCAGCCGGAGATATTTGAACGACTTAAATATGCCCTGCACCTGCCGCAATATTTAAGCTTTTTAATAACAGGCAAAGCCTATTCAGACCTTACGAGCATTGGCTGCCATACCGCTTTATGGGATTTCACCAAAGATGATTACCACGATTGGGTAAAGCAGGAAGGCATCGCCGAAAAACTGCCCCCAATTGTACCGGCCGATAAAACTTCGCCGCCCGACAGGGATTATAAGGTTGGGATAGGCTTGCATGATAGCTCGGCTGCGCTTATACCTTACCTGGTTAGCTTTAACGAGCCATTTGTTTTAATATCTACCGGAACGTGGTGTATTAGCTTAAACCCTTTTAACCAGACCCCTTTAACGGCCAAACAGCTGCAAATGGATTGTTTGTGCTACCTGCAATACCAGGGCAAACCGGTAAAGGCCTCGCGGATATTTTCGGGGCATGAGCATGAACAGCAGGTAAAAAGGATAGCAGCGCATTTTGATATTGATGCGATAAAATTCCGTAATATTGATTTTGATCCGAAGGTGATAACCCATCTTAAAAAAACGCATCCACAGCCGGTAAATAATGGTATTGGTGAATCCGCATTTATATCGCGGGATTTATCGGAATTTAAAAATGATACCGAAGCTTACCATCAGCTTATTTTAGATATTATTCAATTGCAGGTAACATCGACCACATTGGTATTAAATGGCACACTTGTGAAAAGAATATTTGTTGACGGCGGGTTTGGCAAAAACAGTATTTATATGAATTTACTGGCGTTGTCCTTCCCGGGTTTAGAAATATTTGCCGCATCAATGGCGCAGGCTACGGCGGTGGGGGCCGCACTGGCCCTCCATAATCAATGGAACTCTAAACCCGTGCCCAATGATATTATCGAATTAAAATATTATTCATCCAATCAAACTATTAGTATATAATGGTTGGCTCTTTATTATTTTATATTTGACCTCCTATAAAATTTACCTGTTGAGTATGCGCGCTTGGTTTTTTTGTCCTAATAAAAAAGCCCGGCAAGCCATAAAATAATTTATTATTGCGTAATCAATTACAAATAACTATGAATTTTTTTCGAAGATGTATTACCGGGTGTATTACTACGGTGGTTTTATGTATGTTGGCAAGTCATTCTCAAGCCCAGCAAAAATCTATCTATCACAAAGGATGGGTTGATTTTAATAAAAACGGGAAGATGGATGTTTTTGAAGACCCTTCGCAGCCCATTGATAAACGTGTTACCGATTTGTTAAACCAGATGACAGTGGAAGAAAAAACCTGCCAGCTGGCTACGCTATACGGCTATAAAAGGGTATTGAAAGAAGAAATGCCCACGCCATCATGGAAGAATGAAGTTTGGAAGGATGGCATAGCTAATATAGATGAAGAGCTGAATAATCTTACCTCAAAAACTGATGCTGCGCCTACCCAATATAGCTTTCCGTATAGCAAACATGCCGAAGCTATAAATACCATTCAAAAATGGTTTGTAGAAGAAACCAGGATGGGCATACCTGTTGATTTTACTAACGAAGGAATACATGGTTTGAACCATGACCGCGCAACACCCTTGCCCGCACCAATAAGCATAGGCAGTACATTTGATAAGCAACTGGTAAGGCAAGCCGGGCAAACCGTAGGCCGCGAAGCCAAAGCGTTGGGTTATACCAATGTTTATGCACCCATATTAGACCCTGCCCGCGACCAGCGCTGGGGGCGCGTAGTGGAATGTTATGGGGAAGATCCGTTCCATATTGCCGAAATGGGCAAGCAAATGACCTTAGGGATACAGGAAGAAGGTGTGGCGTCAACCCTAAAACATTTCGCGGTATACAGTGTGCCAAAGGGCGGCAGAGATGGTTCTGACCGTACCGATCCGCATGTGGCGCCGCGCGAGATGTACCAGATATATCTCTATCCGTTTAGGCGGGTTATACAGGAGGCACATCCGATGGGTGTAATGAGCAGCTATAACGACTGGAACGGCGAACCCATAACCGGCAGCTACTATTTTTTAACGGAACTGTTAAGGCAAAAATTCGGGTTTGACGGCTATGTGGTATCAGACAGCGAGGCGGTTGAATATTTATACAGCAAACACCATGTAGCGGGCGATATTAAAGAAGCGGTGCGCCAGGCTTTTGAAGCCGGGCTAAATGTGCGCACTAATTTTAGTATGCCGCAAACCTATATCATGCCGTTGCGCGCGTTGCTTAGCGAAGGAAAAATATCAATGAAGACGCTTGACTCGCGCGTGGGGGACGTGTTGCGGGTAAAGTTTAGGCTCGGTCTGTTTGATGATCCCTATGTGAAGGATACCAAAGCTGCGGATAAGACGGTACATACTGCGGCGGATGAAGCCATGTCGTTACAAATGAGCCGCGAAAGCATGGTATTGTTAAAAAATGCAAATAGCCTGTTGCCGCTTGATCTGAAAAAAACGCCGCGCATATTGGTAACCGGTCCGCTGGCCGAAGAAACCAATTATGCTACCAGCCGCTACGGGCCATCACATAACCCGGTAACCAGTGTGTTAAAAGGGATACAGGACTATGTGGGTAATAAAGGTGTGGTAGTAGGCGCTAAAGGCTGCGATATTGTAGATGCCACCTGGCCAGAAAGCGAGATCATTGAAACCCCGTTAACCGATAAAGAGCAAAATGAAATAAACAACGCGGTTACACAGACAAAAAATGTGGATGTAGTTATAGCCGTAGTGGGCGAAGATGTGGACAGGGTAGGTGAAAGCCTTTCGCGCACGGGCCTAAACCTTCCCGGCAGGCAGCTTAAATTGATACAGGCGTTACAGGCAACCGGTAAACCGGTGATTATGGTAATGATAAACGGTCAGCCATTAACCATAAACTGGGAAAATAAATACGTACCTGCTATTTTGGAAGCGTGGTTCCCCGGCCCGCAAAGCGGCAGGGTGATAGCCGAAACTTTGTTTGGAGATTATAACCCCGGCGGGAAGCTGCCAATTACTTTTCCCAAAACTACCGGGCAAATTGAGTTTAATTTTCCGTTTAAGCCCGGTTCGCAAGCCCCGCAAGGCGGTGCAAACAGTTGGGGAAAGACCAGCGTGAATGGCGCTTTATATCCTTTTGGCTACGGTTTAAGCTATACCACATTTGAATACAGCAATTTGGTAGTGCCACAAAGCAGCCATGCGCAGGCCGATGTAGAAGTTACGGTTGATGTAACCAATACAGGTACGGTTAAGGGTGATAATGTGGTGGAGCTTTATCTGAAAGATGAAGTAAGCAGCGTAACCACCTATGAATTTGACCTGCGCGGATTTGAGCGCGTAACCCTAAATCCGGGCGAAAAGAAAACAGTTCATTTTACTTTGCATCCCGATGATTTGGCTTTGCTGGATAAAAACATGAACTGGACGGTTGAGCCGGGTAAGTTCCAGGTAATGATCGGTAATTCATCGGATGATATTAAGTTAAAAAAGGAGTTTGTGGTAGAATAATATTTAGTTTTACTCTCAATCAATAAGATCAATTACAGTATATATAAAATAAACCAATATGAAATCCTTATTAACCGTCTGCTTATCTGTATTTTTCTTGTCATCAGCTTTTGCACAGGCAAAAAGAGATACTATTAAACCAACAGAGGTTTGGCCCGATGCTGACGGTAACCATATACAGGCGCACGGCGGCGGTATTATAAAGGTAAAAAACACCTATTACTGGTATGGTGAAGAGCGTAGGAAGGGGCTGGATACCGCTTACAAATATGTAAGCTGCTACCAATCTGCCGATTTGGTGAACTGGAAATTTAACGGCGATATTAAATTCAAAAACCCCTTTCCGGACAGTGTTTATAAATGGATACTGGAACGCCCCAAGGTGTATTACAACGCCAAAACAAAGAAATATGTAATGTATATGCATTTGGACGGTGGCGTTAAAGATGCCCAGGGGAAAATGCACACCGGGTACATTTTTGCAAGCGTGGGGGTAGCTGTCAGCGATAAACCGGAAGGACCGTTCACCTTTTTACACGCCTTTAGGCCGTTGGGGCATGAGAGTCGCGATATCGGCCAGTTTATTGATGATGATGGCACACCTTACCTGATATTTGAAGACAGGCCGTTTGGGTTCAGGATAGCCAGCCTTACGCCTGATTATTTGTATGTTGATAAGGAAATGTGCCTGATACCTTTCCATATGGAAGGCGGCGCCGTTGTGCATTACAATGGTTTGTATTATGCTATAGGCTCTGCTTTAACCGGCTGGAATGCCAACCCGAACAAATATGCTACAGCGCCAACCTTATCCGGCCCGTGGACAGAGTTTAAAGACATAGCCCCGCCCGAAGAAAAAACTTATGGGTCACAATCAACCATGCTGATAAAAGTAGTTGGTACCAAAAAAACTACCGTATTATTTATGGGCGATATATGGAAGCCGCGCACACAATGGGATTCACGCTACTTATGGATGCCGCTTGAAATAGGCGACGGCAAATTATGGTTGCCAAAACCGCAGCCATTTACTTTAAATGTTAAAACCGGCGAAGCAACTGTAGTTGCCGCTAAATAATATAAATGGATTTTTGTTTGCTGATCCAAATGCGAAAAGCTTAACTTCTGCCAATTCTCCCGGCACATGGTCGGATAGGAAAGATGGGGAGTTGTTTTAGCTGGAAAGTGGTAGAGGAGTAATAGCGGGAAGGTGAGTATATAATGATGGGTTCGATTTCTGTTTTTGAGTACTTTGATAACACCGAGTATCGGCGGGAATTATGCTATTTTGCCTGTGTGTTATTCAACTAATTGATTTTCAAAAGCATACATTAGCCCTTTGTCTGTGGCAGTAACATAATTGAAATTACTAACATAAGTCCATTTTACAAATCCCATGTTAATCAATTTTACGATGGATACTTTAAAAAGAAGAGGGGATATATTGAGGTCTCGAATTAGGTTGTTAGAGAAAGCGGACTTATCTGTTCCTTGTTCTCGTAATATTGAAGAAAGTAAGGTATCTAAAAGCTTGGTGGCATCATCGAGTTTCTCTTTTATTATAGGTTGAAACGGATTATTTCCTATTGGAGGTTTTTCAAATAAAGGGGAGTTATGAATGGATCTAACTAATTCATCATAGCTAAATTCGAAATCATCTTTTTTAGAGAAATTAATATAAATCTTACTTTTTAAAAAAGTAGGGACTTCAGCGGATCCATTTTGTATAACAATAGGAATAATTTTATTCTCGTTAATCCTCTGCATAAGATTAGAGGTAATAATCATCTTTTCATACCCAACACCACCTTCGCCTTTATTTGCTTTTTCAACATATTTGTCAGTGCAAATCATTATGATTTTGTCAGAAGATGCTAAGTTTGTTTCCATAAAATGCGGCAAATCTGTACCTGGTTGCAATTCCCATTGATCTAATATTGCATCAATACCGTTATTGCGCAGTCGTGTAGCTAATTCTAACGTCCATTTTTTATGTTCTTGAGTATCGTGTGAATAAGAAATAAATGCTTTAGGTATATTCATTATAAATAGTATTAATCATGAAAGGTCAGGAAGGATTTAATTAAGATTTTCAGTTTTGTAATATCTTTAAAATACCATCCGCAATTAAATTAAATCCCAATTATGCTTTATCTCTATTGTCGCTTTATCTACAGTTTTTTCTATCACTGGATTATCAGAAGCTACATAGATTCTCCAGGCAAATACATCAACTAAAAAACAACTCTTCAAATCCAATTTAATTTCTTTTTTTTCGAAAAATGTTTTCAATACAAAAAGTGCAGCTTTAGCTTCATCTTCTTTGAGTTTTTTAGCGGTAAAATTGAATTTTATAAAACCTACTTGAGTTGCTCCCATGTCCTTAGATAACAACATGTCCGCCATTGCGCCAATTTTTACACCATTTTTGGTTATTGAATCTTTTCTATGCGATAAATTGTTATTTAATGTATGTTTATTTAATATCGGAGCTAAAAGCATTGACATTGCTACTATTGCATCTAATCCATTAGCGGACCGGATTCTGTTCTTGTAGTCATCCTTTTTAGGTGGAAAAGCTTTAGCTTCATTTCGATATACAAGTGCTTGTTTTTTGAATTCTTCAAAGTACAACTCATGATGATCTTTGAAATTCGCCGAGAAAATATCACAAACAAGTTTTCTCGCCATTTCGTAGAATCTTGGTACATAATCACCAGGATATTTGCATCCTTTTAATATACTGGTTTTACCATTTTCTGTAGCGACAGTGTACTGTGAAAATCGCTTAAGGGAAAGCCTTGGATCTTTTACAACTTTCTTAATCTTTACTACAACTTCATCTTCTAACATAATACTCTTTATTTTATTTAAAACTCATTAATATTGCCATCAATTATCTATTCCGCATAGCCGCTTTGAGGCCTGATTTTTGCATAATAGCCGACAATTAGTCAATTGTAATAATTTTAACTTTCTCATTATTAGCTATTTATTATATATAAATATACAAAAAACGATGCAATGTACCATGAAATAGTTTTGCACAATAAAGTACTTGCTAACATTTTTAGCAAGTATAAAAAAGATACGTATCTTTAAGGCGTTGAGTAATCAACTAATTTCGCCTTTTGTTTCCTGTGTTGAAAAGGCAATAGCATAGCGGTGGCAGCCGAAAAAAAATTAACACGTAAAAAGTCTGTATAACCGCCAAAACAGTGTGGGCACTGATTCACCCATTATCAACTCACGACAAATGCAAGCGGAAACGATTATAACCGCGGGCCGGGACAAAACGGGGATTGGCTACTGTCAACCGTCTTGGGAAAGTCCAAGTTCAGGGGTCCTGGTATATAGGCTAAACAGAAAGGTGCATCCCAAATTTTCGCTGAATTTATTTGGGGTCAAAAATTTTTGCCGTTTTTTAATTTTTTAAACAAAACTCGCACATTTTTTGATTTTATTGCTCTTTTACTGTTGCAATCTCTGCGAGTTGACTTGCTTATAGACCTACGCCCATTTTAGGCAACGAGGACAAAAGCTACGTGCAGGGATAAAGACGGGGTATGTTCTGCCCATATCATAAATACGTTCAATTAATTTCTCCGCAGTATATATATACTTTGGTCACCTACACATTAAACCTAAAGTGCATAATATCGCCATCCTGCACTATATAAGTTTTGCCCTCCACGCCCAGTTTGCCGTTCTCTTTTATTACCGCTTCCGAGCCATTGTATTTTACAAAGTCGTCATATTTAATAACCTCGGCACGGATAAAGCCTTTTTCAAAGTCGGTATGGATAACGCCTGCGGCCTGTGGGGCGGTAAAGCCTTTGGTGATGGTCCATGCGCGTACTTCCTGCACACCTGCAGTAAAATAAGTGGCCAGGTTAAGCAGTTTATAAGCAGCTTTGATCAGCTTGTTTACGCCCGATTCTGTTAAACCCAGATCATCTAAAAACATCTGGCGCTCTTCAAACGATTCCAGTTCAGCTATTTCGGCTTCAATTTGTGCTGATATAACCAGTACTTCCGCGCCTTCGTCTTTCACGGCTGCTTTTACCTTATCAACATAAGCATTGCCGGTGTTTACAGCGCCTTCATCAACGTTGCATACATACAATACCGGTTTGGCGGTAAGCAGCCACAAGTCGGCAATATATTCTTTATCTTCTTCGGCAACAGGGGCGGTACGGGCAGATTTACCCGTAAGCAAATGCTGCTTGTATACAGTAAGCACATCAAAGGTTTTTTTAGCCTCTTTGTCGCCGCCGGTCTTGGCCATCTTCTCCACCTTTTGTATCTTCTTTTCTATCGAATCAAGATCCTTTAACTGCAACTCGGTATCAATAATTTCCTTATCGCGTATCGGGTCAACAGAACCGTCAACATGAATAACATTATCATTATCAAAGCAGCGTAATACATGCAGTATGGCATTGGTAGCCCGTATATTACCTAAAAACTGGTTGCCTAATCCTTCGCCTTTGCTGGCGCCTTTCACCAGGCCGGCAATATCTACTATCTCTATAACATTCGGCACCACATTTTTGGGCACTACTATCTCTGTTAATTTGGTCAGCCGTTCATCCGGAACGGTAATTACACCCACATTGGGTTCTATTGTGCAAAACGGAAAGTTGGCAGCCTGTGCCTTAGCATTTGATAAGCAATTAAAAAGAGTTGATTTACCTACATTCGGCAAACCTACTATACCACATTGTAAACCCATTGAGTTAGTTTTTAAGTCCATGGTCCATAGTCGATAGTCCATGGCGGAGGTTAAAACAACCATTGACTATGGTCCATCGACTATGGACTAAAAGCCGCAAAGATAACAGAAAATACTACGGGAAAATTTGAAAAAATAAACGACTTTTGCCAACGCTAACGCAGGGTACAAACAGATCATTAAATATGTAAACAAAAGGGTAGTTTTATGGAAGAAATAGTTGAGCAAATAGAATTGCTGCTGGAACAGGACAGCGCGCCGCAACTTAAAAAATATCTTAACAGCCTCAACATATCTGATGTTGCAGAGCTGATAGATGAACTTCCGGAACAGGGCCCTAAATTTATTGAAACCATATCGCTTAACCGTGCGGTAAATGTTTTCCGTATCCTGGAGTTCCCCGCGCAGGAACGCATCCTAAAAAAGCTGTCGGGGAAAAGAATTGCCGAATTAATTAACGAGTTGCCTCCGGATGACCGTACATCGCTTTTCAGCGAAATGCACGGCGATACGGTAAACGCGCTAATACTCCACTTATCGCCCGAAGACCGCAAAGAAGCATTATCCTTATTGGGTTATAAAGAAGACAGCGTTGGCCGTTTGATGACGCCAGATTACATCGCTGTTAAAAAAACATGGGACGTTACCCGCGTGCTGTCGCACATCCGCCGATATGGTAAAAACTCGGAAACTATTGATGTAATTTATGTAGTTGACGAGAACGGCATGTTGCTGGACGACATAAGGATACGCGAAATATTATTGGTTAAGCCCGAAACAAAAATAAGCGATTTGATGGACGGGCGGCTGATCTCATTGAGTGTGACCGACCCGCAGGAAGAGGTTATCAATACTTTCAGGATGAATAACCGCGTGGCGCTGCCGGTTACCGATGATGCCAATATATTACTGGGTATTGTTACGGTGGACGATATACTTTGGATAGCTAACGAGGAATATACCGAGGATATTCAAAAAATTGGCGGTACCGAAGCGTTGGATGAGCCTTATTTGGATATTAATTTATTCAGGCTGGTACGCAAAAGGGTAGGGTGGCTAATCGTGCTTTTTTTAAGCGAGATGCTTACTTCAAGCGCCATGCAATACTTTAATGATGAAATAGCCGCGGTTGTTGCGTTGACTTTCTTTATCCCACTTATCATGTCGAGCGGAGGCAATAGCGGTTCGCAGGCATCGACATTAATTATACAGGCAATGGCATTGGGCGAAGTTACTATTGCCGATTGGTGGCGTGTTATGCGGCGCGAATTACTTTCGGGGTTAATGCTGGGTGTAATATTGGGTGTTATTGGTTTTTTTAGAATTTATATTTGGAGCCTGTTCAGCAATATTTATGCGCCATATTCGCTGATGGTAGCATTTACGGTCGGTTTTTCATTAATAGGCATTGTACTGTGGGGCTCGCTGGCCGGGTCGATGTTGCCGATAGTGATGAAAAAACTAAAGTTAGACCCTGCAACGTCGTCGGCGCCGTTTGTAGCCACTTTGGTAGATGTAACCGGGCTCATCATTTATTTTAGTATGGCATCGGTTGTGATGTATAATGTTTTTCATCAACATGGGCATCATTTGCCCCTGCCAAAATAAGTTGACTTGATATTTTTTAGTTTTTATTGTTTGATTTTAAATAGTTTATATCTTTAACTAAATCAAAACTTTAAAACTATGGAAACAACAGAAAACGATGTACAACCAACGCCAACACCTACGCCGGTATTGGTATTAACCCCCGAAGCGCAGTACTATTTAAAAGAGATTGGCAAGTGGGCCAATTTTTTGGGTATTGTGGGGTTTATTTTATGCGCTTTATTTGTCATAATGGCACTTTGTATTGGTGCGGTATTTGCCATGCTGGCTAAATTTTCGCCTGCTTACAACGCATTACCATCAGGTATATTCCCGGTTCTTTCCGTTATTTTTATTCTTTTCGATGTATTATATTTTTTCTTCCCTTATTACCTGTATCAATTTGCCGGGCGTACCAAAAGGGGGTTAGCTTTGATGGATGCAAACGAGATTGCCCAGGCTATGGGTAAGCTAAAATCATTTTTCAAGCTTTGGGGCATAGTAACCATTGTTATGCTCTGCATTTATGCGCTTGAAATATTTATATTTATTATAATTGGTACTACCTTACACGGGTAAAAAATTAAACACAAATAAAATATTAAAACACAAAACCCCGCGGAGAGCGGGGTTTTTGTTATTAAGTTTATAATTGGTCAGTTTTATATTTCGAATGAGAAATCCTCATCGGCAGTTTTAGTAACTTCGGGCGAGTCGCTGTATTCATAACGTTTTTCAACAACTTCCTGGTGCTCTTTGATATAATCAATAGTGCCCGTCAAACCTTCGGCAAATTTTTCGAAATCTTCTTTGTACAGAAAAATTTTGTGTTTAATAAAAACGCCGTCTTCCAAACGCTTTTTGCTTTCGGTAATAGTTACGTAATAATCGTTTGACCGTGTTGCCTTTACATCAAAAAAATAGGTCCGTTTACCCGCCCTTACCTTCTTTGAAAAAACTTCTTCGCGCTCTCTATTGTCAAAATCTCCCATATAAATATTGTTGTAGTTTTAGTTTACCCGGCATAAATATAAATAAATTTTCAAATCACAAGTATTAAAACGAATATTATTAAACTTTTTTGAACAATTTGTTAAGATTTATAGTAATAATTAAACAAATTATACGTTCTCCTCCTCTTCCAGCAGCTGTTTTTCATATAATTCAAAATAGGTATTTTTTTGTTGCATCAGGTATTCGTGGGTGCCCTGTTCTATAATTTCGCCGTTATCCATCACCAATATTTTGTCGGCATTTTTTATGGTTGATATGCGGTGGGCTATAATAATACTTGTTTTTCCCTGCATAATATTTCCGAGGTTATTTAATATTTCTTCCTCGGTACGGGTATCAACTGCCGACAGGCAATCATCAAAGATCATTATCTGCGGCTGTTTAACAATGGCCCTTGCAATTGATACCCGCTGCTTTTGCCCGCCCGACAGGGTAATACCGCGTTCGCCAATCATCGTATCAAAGCCTTTTTCCAGCTCGATAATATTATTATATACCGCCGCGTTTTTTGCGGCTTGCTCTACCATCGGCATGTCCAGCACATCGGCACTGAAAGCGATATTACGGGCAATCGTATCAGAAAACAGGAAAACATCCTGCGGCACTATACCAATTTGAGAACGGTAGCCATCCAAATTTAATTGAGTTATAGGTGTGTCGTCAATTGAAATATTGCCGCCGGTAGTATCATACATCCGCATTAATAAATTGGCAATGGTTGATTTACCCGAACCTGTGCGGCCAATAATGGCCACCAATTCGCCGGGCCTGGCGGTAAACGATACATTTTTTAATGCCTGTATGCCGGTATCGGGATAGATAAACGATACATTATTAAATTCGATATTGCCTTCAACCTTACGTACCGGCACATCCGGTGATATGATCTCGGGCTGCTCGTGCAGAAACTCATTAATACGTTTTTGCGAAGCGGCAGCACGCTGAATTAAGGAAGTAACCCATCCCAAAGCAATTACCGGGAAGGTAAGCTGATTGAGGTAAACCAAAAATTCGGCAATATTGCCCGCAGTGATATTACCTTTCATCACTTCGATACCGCCGATGTAAATAACAATGATATTGCTCAGCCCAACCAATAACAACATCAACGGATAAAACGATGCCTGAACTTTTGCAAGTGCCATTGAATGAGTTTTGTAATCTTCACTTTCTATAGCAAAGTTTTTGCGGGTATGGCTCTCGCGCACATAGGATTTGATAATACGTATGCCGGAAAAATTTTCCTGTACAAAGCTGGAGAGGGCAGATAAACGCTCCTGTATCTTTTCGCTTCGGAAATTAATAGTGTTGTTTACATAATAAATAATACCCGCCAAAACAGGCAATGGTAAAATCGAGAAGACAGCCAACCGCACATTTACTGTAAGCATTGCGTAAATGATTAGTATAAAACGTACTACGGTATTTAAAGTATACATAACGCCCGGCCCCAGGTACATACGCACCCGGCTCACATCTTCGGTAGCGCGGTTCATCAAATCGCCGGTATTATGGCGGCGGTAAAAGGCAAGCGATAACTCCTGGTAATGGTTATATATCTCGTTCTTGAGGTCGTACTCAATATGCCGCGACATCAGGATCAGCGTTTGTCGCATAAAAAACAAAAATAATCCGCTTATTACTGCCAGTATCAAAACCAAAACCCCAAACAACATTAGGCTCGATCCGAATATTTCATAAATAACCTGCTGCCGGTTAAAGCCCGAGAATAATTGGTAAACGGCAATATTCTCCGTAACCAAATTAAACGCTATACGGATAACCTGCGCGGGCAATACACTGAAAATATTGGATATAATAACGAACAGTACGCCCGGTATTAAATGCCAGCGGTATTTATAAAAGAATTTATTGAGGTATGCGAGGTCTTTCATGTGGGTTGGTCTGGAAGTCCGCAAGTCGGAAAGTCCGGAAGATCAAAAGTAAGGTAATGAGATTGATTTTTCAAGAAAGAGATTGAATGTAAAACTATAAAGTGTTCCAATCGGACCTGCTTTGATCAATATGCTTACGCATCAACCCAGCACTTTTTGCAGATAGGAAACCGCGCATTTGGGATGGTTTTAGCTTTTTCTCGTCAATTTCAAATATAATAACCTCAATCTGTTTGCCTACAAGATTATCAGGCAAAGTTATAGTTAAATTTTTTTGATCTGATTTTAATATGGTGCGCATCATAATTGATAAATGCAATTATATAAATTAGGTGATTACCTTGATATTATGTTGGGCTAAAAGTATCTTTGGAAAAACATATATATGTCCTACGAATCCGTTGACAAATTACAAAAAGTATTAGCTGAAGAAGTATTTAATCATACAAAAGATCCAAAGAAAGCATCAGGCAGGGCCTTAGGCACGCTTGTTGAAATAATTACTTATTACCTTCTTAAAACATGGGGATTAAATAATCAGATATCTATAGAAAGAGGCTTAGAAGAATACGGTAACCCAGATATTAGTCATAATGTTGAGTTCTCATTACATCCAATTATTCAGGATTCAACATTAATAATTGCAAAACCACCTATCCCACTTTATTCAGCCAGTAAAATATTAAACGCGCTTGAGAAAAATGGATATAATCTTGAAGGGTTTGTGAAAACCTCCAATCATTTATTAAGTAAATCTGTGTTGAGGAACGCCTGCACAATTGCAATCTCTAAAACTTCATTTTTGCTCTGTAGTTTTAAATCTGATATCGGCGATTCTGTAGAACTTCATATCTATGAACAAAGCAAGAAGCCTTACACAATGTTTGAATGCAAGCGTGTTGGTGTAGAAGAAGGGATGAAAAAAGGTCCGCAAACTATAGAAAAAGCCAAACAAGGAGCTTATGTCGCGCGTTCTGCATCATCTTTACAAAAAATAAGAACAGAAGACGGTACTTTACAGGGAATTATTTATAAAAGCAATGGAACATACATAATAAAACCATTTGTTGAATTAATGGAAGACGTTATATTTTCAAATGATAAAGAATTATTAAGACGATTTATATTAACTGTTGGTGTGGTAAGTAACCATGGTAATTGGTTTACAGCCGAAAACCATAATAAAGAAATGAAAGTGCTTGCTCAATCGTATGATTGGCTGTTATTTCTTACTGATAGAGGACTTGCAGAGTTTATTGAGAATTTACTTTTAACGCCAACTAAAGAATTTAAATATATAAGAGAGATATTTCTTGCCAGTTATAAGGAAGGTAAGAAAAAAAATGCCTTTACAAAGGTTCAAATGGACATTGAGGCGGATAGGATTTTGTTAAAATACTTTGTAAATAATTTATCCTTAATTGAAAGTTGGTTTAATATAATTTCGCCAAATGGTAAGAGTTTAATAAATTTAAAAAGTGAGTTAGAAGCACTTAAAAATAAAAACTGGAAAGAAATTTTATAATGAGCGCAGGAAGAAGCATAATTACACAAAGCCAACACTGGGGAACTCCTTTAAAGTATATTAATGCTGTAAGAAAAGTATTGGGAAATATAACTTTAGACCCTTGTTCTAATGAGTTTTCGTTAGTTAATGCAGAAATAGAATATAGGTTGCCAAAACACGATGGACTAATTGAGACTTGGAATTATCCTACTATTTACGTCAATCCGCCTTATGGAATTGATAAGGAAAGGGGAACAACAATAAAAGGATGGCTCGCTAAATGTGCCCAGGCTTATGAAGAATACAATTCTGAAGTTTTAGCACTCGTTCCGATAGCAGCTAACACCGCACATTGGAAGAATTATGTTTTTACAAAAGCCAAAAGCATATGCTTTCTTTATGATACGCGTCTTAAATTCCTGGAAAACGGCTTAGATGGTGGCAAAGGCGCCCCAATGGCATGTGCCATGATTTATTGGGGAGATAATCCACATAGATTTTATGAGGTATTTATTGAACACGGGGCTGTAGTAGATATTTCAAACCTGATTGGAGAACTGATCGGTAAAGATCGTAAAATTCTTAAACTGTTTCATTAATCAAATCTCAACTCACCTTTCATAAATCAATACCTTGTCTTTATCAATATAAGGTTTAACATATTTGGATAGGCCTTCGTAACTAACCACATCTACTTTCTTTTTCAACAACTTTTGAAGTTCATCCGCGTAGGTAAAAAACTGCATCCCTATTGGGGTGGAATGATCTAATTCTACAAGAATATCAATATCACTATTTTCATCAGCATCGTTTCGCGAATAAGAACCAAACACGTAAGCCTTCTTTATCGGGAGCCCCGAAAAAAACTGCCTGATCTTGTTTATATGGTTAGCTGAAAGTTTCATCTGAACAAATATAAATTATTAATCAAGCCATTCACTAATTCAAAATTCACTAATTCGATCATTAATAGTTTGCCTCAATAAAAAAATAGCTACTTTTGCTGCCACCTGACAACGTTATTAAATGCCGGACCACAGTTCTACCGATTCCATTTTTAATCAACTCGAATCTTTCGGACACAAAAAGGTTGTGTTTTGCAGCGACCCTGATACCGGGTTAAAAGCCATTATTGCTATTCATGATACTACTTTAGGCCCTGCTTTGGGCGGCACACGTATGTGGGCCTACAAAACCGAGCAGGATGCGCTGGAAGATGTATTGCGCCTTTCAAAAAGCATGACCTATAAGGCCGCCATATCCGGCCTTAATTTGGGTGGGGGCAAGGCGGTTATTATTGGCGACTCGCGCAAGGATAAAACCGAAGCACTAATGCGCAAGTTTGGCCGCTTTATTAAAAACCTGAACGGCGAATTTATTACCGCCGAAGATGTAGGCACCAACCCGCGCGATATGGAGTATATCCGTATGGAAACCACGCACGTTACCGGTGTGCCCGAAACCATGGGCGGTAGCGGCGACCCATCGCCTATTACCGCTTTAGGTGTTTTTATGGGGATAAAGGCTTGTGTAAAGGAACTTTATGGCAGCGATAGCTTAACCGGTAAATCGGTTATTGTACAGGGGATTGGCCATGTGGGCGAAAACCTGGTAAAATTGCTGCGCGATGAAAATGCCAAAGTTTATGTAAGCGATATTAACGAGGAGCGCACCGGCCAGGTATCTAAGAAGTACGGTGCCGAGGCGGTATCAAACAATAATATTTTTGATATTGACGCGGATATTTATTCGCCATGCGCATTGGGGGCCACAGTTAATACCTATACTATTAATAAGCTAAAATGCGCCATTATAGCCGGATCGGCAAATAATCAACTGGAGGACGAAAACATACACGGGCAAATGTTGTTGGATAAAGGCATATTATTTGCGCCCGATTATGTGATCAATGCCGGGGGTATTATTAATTGTTATTCGGAGTTGATGGGTTTCAGTAAAAAGCGTACCTTACAGCTAACAGAAAATATTTATGAGGCAACTCGTAATGTATTAAAACTTTCTAAGGCTAAAAACATTTCTACCATACAGGCGGCCAATAAAATAGCCGAAGAAAGAATAGAATCTATTAAAAAAGTAAAGTCAACCTATTAAATAATATAAACATCCGCCAAAAGCGGATTAAATCGTTCTTACCACAATGTTAAACAGAAGGCACCTACGGGTAAAAGTATTACAGGCATTATATGCGTATCACCAGTCGGCCACGCATGATATCCCTCAGCAGGAAAAAAACCTGCTGCAAAGTATTGATAAGGTGTACGAAATGTATATCTGGATGCTGTCCTTAATTTCAGAAGTGGTAGGCTATGCCCAAAATGATGCTACCGACAGGGCTAATAAGCATTTACCAACGGCAGAGGACCTTAACGCCGATCTTAAGATACTAACCAACCGTTTTGTGGTATCATTAAACCAAAACACGGAGTTTATAGCGGCTTTAAAAAAGTACAAAGTATCGTGGACATTTGAACCCGAACTGGTAAAGACACTTTTTACCGCGCTGAAAAACGCGCCCGAGTATGCAGAGTATTTGGCGAAAACAGGTGATACCATCCATTCAGACAAAGACATCATTAAATACATCTTTAAAAAGGTGATCTTAAAATCCTCATTAGCCGAGCAGGTTTTTGAGGATATGTTTATTTTCTGGCCGGTGGATAAAGATGTGCTGCAAGCCTTGATAGCCAAAACGTTTAAAAACTTTGCCTTTGATGAGCCCGAAAAAAATAAACTGGCAGAAGTGACCGGTGACTGGGCCGAGGACAAGGAATTTATTACCGAACTGTTTAAAAACACCATACGGTACGATAAGGAATACCAGGAAATGATAGCCATTAAAACGCAAAACTGGGAACCCGAACGCATTGCCATGATGGATACTTTATTAATGAAAATGGCATTGGCCGAATTCATCAAATTTAATTCCATCCCCGTTAAGGTTACCATAAATGAGTACCTGGAAATATCAAAGGAGTTTAGCACGCCAAAAAGTAATTCGTTTATAAACGGTATATTAGACAAGATTTTGATTGAGCTGAAAGGCGAGAATAAAATTAAAAAAACAGGCAGAGGATTAATAGAATAACCCATGAAAAAATTGATTTTAAGCGTACTTATTGCAAGTGTATTAATGGCTTGCAATCAACCGGCTAAAACCACTACGGCTACAACAACTACTACCGCTAACGCTGCCAACGCGCCGGTTATGAAGTTTGAGTTTGAAAGCCACGATTTTGGTAAATTAAAGCAGGGCGATAAGGTGACCTACGAGTTTAAATTTACCAATACCGGCAAATCGCCGTTAATTATTACCAATGCTACGGCAACCTGCGGATGTACTACACCCGAATGGCCAAAAGCGCCGCTGCAACCGGGTGAAGGGGGTAAGATAACGGTAACGTTTAACAGCACCGCAAAATCTGGCCTGCAGGATAAACTGATAACCATAACGGCCAATACCAACCCTGCACAAAGCATGGTGCATTTAATTGGCGAAGTAACTACTAAATAATAAATTAAAAATGATAGCAACAATTTTTCTACAAGCCGCCGGCGGCTTTGATCCGAAGCAATTAATAATGTTTGGCTTGATAGCCCTGGTATTTTATTTCTTTATGATACGCCCGCAAATAAAAAAGCAAAAAGATCAAAAGAACTTTGTAAGTGAACTTAAAAAAGGCGACAGGGTAATAACCACATCGGGCGCGCATGGCAAGATAGTAGACATGAACGATACCACTTTTGTAATTGAAGGCGAAAGCGGGCATAAAACCCGTTACGAAAAATCGTCTATATCGTTAGAGGCTTCCAAGGCGTTAAATACGCCGGCGGCAGTAGCTAAGTAGATCAAAGCGGAAAGCATAAAGCACAAAGCGAAAAGCTGAAAGAGAAGGCAGATATTGCTTTTCGTTTTCAGCTTTCTGCTTTTAGCTTAAAAATATGGCAATAATTAAATTATCGGTAGCTGAACGAAGGCGGGCATCGGCGTTTTTTACGTGCCTGTTGCTTGCTGTTGTGGTATGGGTAATTGTCACACTGTCAAGCACCTATGATTTTGCCATTAAACAGGTAGTAACCTATAAAAACGCGCCCCAAAGGCGGGCTTTTCATGGGCAGCAGTCAGACACGGTAACTATTACCCAAAAAGGCACCGGCTGGCAAATGCTTTTAGCAAAAATGCAACCGGAAAACAGGGTGGTTAAGGTTGACCTGCAAACGTTGGACAAAGAAAATTATGTTGTGCTCAGCAACCAGCTTAATGCCATTAATGAAGATAAAGACATCACCAACAAGATCATATCCTTTAGCCCTGATACGCTTTATTTTGATTTTTCGAACCGGAGTACCAAAAGGGTCCCCGTTCAATTATCCGCTTCGCTAAAATACCAGCGCCAGTATTCACAATCAGATAACGTGGTTATTAAGCCCGCTTATGTTACTGTGAGCGGCCCAAGCGCCAGCATTGACAAAATAACGTTTTGGAAAACGGATTCGTTAATCTTAAAGGACCTGGACGAAACGGTAAATTCGCGTCTAAATTTAGAAGCGCCAAAGGAGGGTAATATCAGCATTTATCCCAAAAGCGTAGAAGTAACAGTCCCGGTTAATGAGTTTACCGAGAAGACGATAGAAGTACCGGTAAAGCTGGTTAACAACTATGATTATTTTAACGTAAAGGTTTTTCCGCAAAAGGTGAAGGTGACGTTTACTACCTCGCTGAATAAATATGCCGATATGGGTGAGGAACTTTTTGAGGCCAACGCCGACCTGGATATGTGGCGGAAATATAACTATAGCGTTTTACCGGTAATGCTGACCAAACTGCCCGAGTTTTGTAAAATAGTGAAGATAGAACCCAGGAACATTGATTTTATCATTAAAAAATAATGCTTAAGGTAGGCATCACCGGCAATATAGGCAGCGGTAAAACCACCGTTAGCAAGCTGTTCGAGCTGATGGGGATACCTGTTTTTTATGCGGATGATGCGGCTAAAAACATCATGGTGACGGATGGCGTGTTGATAAGCGATATTAAACAGGCATTTGGCGCGGCATCTTATTTTGAAGACGGCGCTTTAAACCGTAAGCATATAGCTGCCATAGTTTTTAATGACGAAGCGCAGCTGGCTAAATTGAATGCGTTAACGCACCCTGCTGTTTTTAGGGCGTTTGATAACTGGGTAGCGCAAATTAAGGATGCGCCTTATGTTGTTAAAGAAGCGGCTTTATTGTTTGAAAGTACATCCTATAAAATGTGCGATAGATCGATAATGGTTACCGCGCCGTTGGATATGCGCATTAAACGCGTAATGCAGCGGGACAGCATCAGCAAGGAAGAAGTGATGAAACGTAATGACCGCCAGTTTACCGAAGAAAAGAAGATCGCGTTAGCTGACTACGTAATTAAAAATGATGAAACAGAATTGATCATTCCGCAGGTTTTAAAATTGCATGAAGGGTTTTTAAGGGCTGCGCGTTAGGTTCCCCTCATGAGAGGGGCGAGGGGTGTGTTATATCCGCGCGTACAACACACCCCTGCCAACACGCTGTCCTTCGCGCCCCCTCTCAAGAGGGGATTTATTGATTAGCTAATGATAATGACCATCCTCGAAGATTTCCTTTCCTTTAATGATAACGGCCTTTACTGCAAATACGGCGATTTTTACCTCGACCCTAAACTGCCGGTAAAGCAGGCGGTGATAACCCATGCCCATGCCGACCACGCCATAAGCGGGAATACAAACATATACTGTACCGATGCTACGGTTTTGTTTATGCAGCTGCGGTATGCTAAAAGTACGGCTAAGGTTATTCATAAGATAGCCTACAATCAGCCGTTTAGTATTGGCGGGGTTACTATTACGTTTATATCTGCCGGGCATATATTGGGGTCGGCGCAGGTGCTGATGGAATATATGGGCGTTAGGTATTTATATACCGGCGATTATAAGCTGCAACCCGATGCTACCTGCGAACCGATAGCATGGATAAAAGCTGATGTACTGATAACCGAAAGTACCTTTGCCGACCCGCAGGTTATCCACCCTGATCCGGTTGCCGAAATATTGAAGCTGAATGATATGAAGATCAATATTTTGTTGGGCGCTTATAGCTTGGGTAAAAGCCAACGGCTGATACAGCTAATAAACGAACATGCGCCACAAAAGAAGGTGCTGGTGCATCACCGGATAATGGCAATCAACGCTATTTACGAACGGATGGGGTATTCGCCGGGCAAATACCAGGTTTACGGGCGTAAACTGATGAAGGTGCAGGATGAATATGTTTACATCGTTCCGCCCTTTACGTTTGACAGTTATTTCAGGGCGGTGGGGGTAAAGCGGCTGTTTGCTTCGGGGTGAAAGAACTTGCAGGTAAATAACGAGGATACGCTCTTTATATCAGACCATGTGGACTGGAACGATATTTTATATACCATAAAACAGGTAGAGCCAAAACAGGTGTGGACACTGCATGGCAACGGCGCCCATTTGAAAGATCATTTTAAGGATACTATATTTGTTAAAATGCTAAACTGATGGAGCTGCAGGAGGGGATAGATTATTACATTAACGAGGATGGCAATTTTGTTTTTACAGAAGCCTATCACCTAAAGCGCGGTTATTGCTGCAAAAATAAATGTTTGCATTGTCCGTGGGGTTATGGGCGTGACGAACGAGACAAGGCGAAGGATAGCGCAGAATAGGAGGCGCCTACGGAGCCCGAATTGGGTTAGGTAATGTTTCTATAAACAAGGGACTGCGCTGCAGTCTGAAAGTTGGTGAGTTAGGGAAGTTGTTTTTAAATACAATATGGCTACAGCGTAGCCTCGTGTTTATAGAAATACAAATCCCGGCGAAAATTAGGCTCCGTAGGTGCCCCGTCTAATGAATTTGCTGTGATGCAAACCAAACAAAGCAGAAAATTAGGCGCAATTAGCCTTTCGCTTTAACACCAAACGTTCCTAACGGAACGTGAAATAACTTATACTTTTCTTCTACCAACCAAACGTCCTTACAGGACGTGTCTAACAGTTATCAATAAACATCCCGGAGGGAATTTGATTAGTAAAAGAAATAGTCCAATTAAAGCGTCCCGGAGGGACGTATGGTTGGTAGAAAAGAATTGAATCCCTCTGTTAAGCGTTCCGTAGGAACGCATGGTAAAAACGCTATGATTTGAATTGCAATAAAAAATAGTAAACATATTTGCATCTTTGCACTTATTATACTTACATGCGCATAGACGAAGAAATACAGAGCAATAAGTTTGAGGACAATTACCATAAGGCAGTAATTAATATTACTTATACCGATGGGTGGTTAAACAATGCTATACGCCCGTATTTTGAAAAGTATAACCTCACCAATCAGCAATTTAATATCCTGCGTATACTGCGCGGGCAATATCCAAAGCCTGCCACCGTAAATTTGCTTAAAGAGCGGATGATAGATAAAATGTCTGACGCTTCACGCATTGTGGACCGTTTGGTGCAGAAAGAACTGGTTTCGCGCTGCACCAATACCAAGGACCGTCGCGCGGTTGACGTGCGCATAAGCCAGAAAGGTTTAGAGATACTTTGCAAAATGGACGCTGAATTTAAGACCCGTAATTTTTTAAACAGTAATTTGACTGAAGAAGAAGCCGGGATTTTGAGCGATTTGCTGGATAAGTTGCGGGGGTAGAAGATTTCGGATCTCGGATGTTCGATTTCGGATTTATTTGTCATTCTGAGCGATAGCGAAGAATCTTAAATTGATAGGTAACGGCGCTTCTTGTTGCGTTCAAGATCCTTCGCTATCGCTCAGGATGACAAACAGTGGTTATAGCCTTTCAATCTTCTTCTGAATAGTCTGCTTATCAGTTGCTGTTTTAGCCAGTTTAAGGGCTTTTTGAAAATTTAGTTTTGCGGTTTCGTTATCTATATCGGTATACAATTCGCCAAGCAGGGCGAAATAGAATTGGTCCCCGGTTAGTTTTAGCTTTTCTGCCTCAAAAATTGCTTCCCGTTTCCCTTTTATTTTCGAAAGCACATAGATCCGGTTAAGGGCGGCAATGGGTGAGGGTGCTATTTGCAGTAGTTGATCGTATAGTTTTAAAACGATCTCCCATTTCTCTTTAACAGCTGTTTTTTGTGTTTGCCAAAAGGCGATGGTGGCTTCTAAATGATACTTAGAAAGTTCTGTACCTGTTGCCGAGCAGTTTAAAAAGTATGCGCCCTTACTTATCAGTTCAGGGTCCCAAAGGCTGGTGTCCTGCTCGTCGTATAAAACATATTCGCCGTTTTTATCGATACGCGCTTCAAACCTCGAAGCATGAAAACACATCAGCGCCAGCAACGCGTTTACCTGCGGCTTATTGGTTAGCGGGTTTTCTACCAGCATAGTACATAAGCGCATGGCCTCCAGGCAGAGGTCCTTACGCAGTATATTGTTTTGGCTAACGGAGTAGTAGCCCTCATTAAACAGTAAATAAATGGTAGTTAAAACCGGGGCTAAACGTTCTTCTATTTCACTTTCGTTCGGTATTTCTATATTGATCTTAAGTTCCCGCAGTTTTTCTTTGGCACGGAACAGGCGTTTGTTAATGGTTTCTTTATTGCTCAAAAAAGCATCTGCAATTTCTTCAATGCCGAAGCCACAAAGGATACGAAGCGATAAACCTATTTGTGCTTCGGGCGAAATGGAAGGATGACAAATGGCGAACATCATCTGCAGCTGACTGTCGGTAATGTTTTGCGGGGAGAGGTCTACTTCGGTTTCGTAAAATTCGGGGGCGTTAGTTTGTATCGCGGGCGATATTTTGCCTTCGAACAAAGCATGGCGTTGCAGGTGGTTCTTTGCTTTGTTTTTGGCAACGTTATACAGCCATGCGGTTGGGTTTGGCGGCAAGCCCTTTAAGGCCCAGGTTTGCGCGGCGGCTACAAAGGTATCGCTGGCGAGGTCCTCTGCAATTTCTACCTGGCCCAGCCCAAAATGCCGGCAAAGTACCGAAACTATCTTACGGTACTCTGTCCGGAATAAATGAGGGATGAGCTCTTGTTGCATAAAATAACGCTTAGTGATCTTTGTGCCACCTCAGTGGTTTTTGTGGTTAAACTTTAAACCACAAAGGTTTCACAAAGTGTACAGAGATTTAATGAATACCATCTTCTCTCGCTAACTGGCGCACTTCTATGGTATTGCCTTCGCCCATTAGGATGGGGCTGCCTTTTGCAAATTCGGCAGCTTCATCGGCAGATTCGGCTTTAACTATAACATAGCCGCCCAGCGTTTCTTTGATCTCGCCAAAGGGGCCATTGGTAACCATTTTATTGTGATGCACTACTCGGGCATCGTCAAATACCAGTCCGTTGCCGCGGCCGTCATACTTGCCTTGTGCTGCAATGGTGCCCAGCCAGTCCATGGTTTGTTTCATCCAGATTTGAATTTGCTCTGGCGATGCCACATCAAGGCCATTCTGGTGCCTGAAAATCAACATGTAATCTTTCATTGTCTTAATTTTTTAATGTTACTGAATAAGTGAATTATACAGACATAACAAATGAGGCCGCGGTAATTGGACACATCATTCACAAATTAAATACAATACTATAAAAACTTCGTTAGTTTGACAGTGTATTACAACTCGCTCACAAACCCCACCAACGCAAACCCCACCCCCAATAAAACCGCTACCATTTTACGCACATTAAATTTATGCCCATCGCTTGATTCAAAAAGGATAGTGGTGGATATATGCAGGAAGATACCGATAACCACACCCATAATCCGGTTAAAATAATGCTGCAGGTTGCCTATGCCGCCACTGCTAAGCGCGTAGCTAAAGTAATAGCCCGCCGGGGCCATTATCGCGAATAAGAAAATAAAGAATATGGTGCTGTTCCTGCTTTGTTTATTGGCTAAAAATACGGTGCCTAAGGCAAATGCGGCAGGGATATGGTGCAGGGCGATACCATAAACCAGTTGGTTTTGATAACCTTGCGCTAAGGGCATCCCCTCTAAAAACGCGTGGATACATAAACTTACGATAATTCCTAAAGGGAATACATAATGAGTGGCTGCGGGTTTGTGCATGTGCCCGTGTTCAATGCCATCTGAAAATTGCTCTAAAACAATTTGGAACAGGAAACCAATGAGGATAAATACACCCACATAGCTATCATTTTCGTGATAGGCATCGGGTATTAAATGCAGCACGGTTATGCCAAACAGGTAGGCCCCGCTAAAGGACAGCACCAGCTTAAGCATTTTATGATTATCGCCCCTGAATAAAAAGACCGAGGTGCCGCCAAAAAAAGCGGCGGAGAATAAGAGGATAATTTTCCAGGCTTGCATTTAGAATTGGGGTTGTTGTTTTTTAAATAATACAAAGAATATTGAGCCTACTAATGCACCATAAATGGCGCCGCCTATTACGTCAATAGGGTAATGCACGCCAACATATACCTGTGCAAACGAGATCAGGCCGGCCCATAACATGGTCCACGGTAATACGCCCGGCCATTTTTTATAGAATACCAATATCAGAAAAACAGCCATCGCGAAATGATCGGTAGCGTGAGTGGAAGGGAAACTGTAGGCCGGTCCGCAATCTACACGCATGATGTCTGTTTTGGATACTATAGGGTCGTTGCATGGGCGCACACGTTTTACTAATGGTTTGATAATGCTTGCACTGGTAAAATCGGCAAAGCCGGCGGATAGGGCCAATAGTACTATAATAATAACCCCCGTTTTTTTATAGGTATAACAGCAAAAGCCAATAATGCAGAGATATAAGGGTATCCATGTATAAGGATTGCGTATATGGGGCATTATACTGTCGAAAAAGGTATTGCCCAGGTCATGGTTAATGAAATGGAACAGGTGACGGTCTAACTGCAAAAAGAAATCGGGCATTTTATAAATTTAAAATGTTTAGCGTTAAAAATATAATAAACCGTTGTCATGCCGAATTTATTTCGGCATCCCACACGCTAAGTAACAAAGCTGCCTACCTGTCTGTGAGATCCTGAAACAAGTTCAGGATGACCTATTCCATTAAAAATATTCTAACTGAGCCACAAATATAACCAATAAAATCAGCCCCAAACTAACGGGTGCTTGTCTCATTAACGGTTAAATTATTTACTTTTGCAGGTACTAAAATTTATACTTTGACACTTATAAAATCAATTTCAGGAATAAGGGGCACCATTGGCGGTGCGGCAGGCGATGGGCTTACGCCTATGGATATTGTGAAATTTACATCAGCTTATGGCAGCTGGGCGGTTAAAAAATCGGGCATTAAAAAGATCGTTATTGGCCGCGACGCGCGCATATCGGGCAGTATGGTAAATAACCTGGTGATAGGTACTTTGCAGGGATTGGGTATTGATGTGGTCGACCTGGGGCTATCTACCACACCAACAGTTGAAATTGCCGTTTCGTTAGAGAAAGCAGCAGGCGGTATTATACTAACCGCCAGCCATAACCCTAAGCAATGGAACGCGCTAAAGCTACTGAATGCGACAGGCGAGTTTATTAATGATGCTGATGGAAAAGAAGTTTTAGAAATAGCCGAGAGCAGCGATTTTGTTTATGCTGATGTGAATGATCTGGGTAAAGTAACTAATGATGATACTTACCTGCAAAAACATATCGACCAGATACTGGCCCTGCCATTGGTGGATGTAAAGGCCATCGCGAAAGCAGACTTTAAGATAGTTATAGATTGTGTTAACTCTACCGGCGGCATATTTGTGCCTGCCTTGTTAACGGCATTGGGCGTTAAAACGGTTTATAAATTATTTTGCGAGCCTGACGGCGTTTTCCCGCATAACCCCGAGCCGCTGCCCGAAAACCTGACAGCACTATCTAAAGAAGTAGTAGCTAAAAATGCCAGCCTGGGTATAGCCGTAGACCCGGATGTTGACCGCCTTTGTTTTGTAAGTGAAGATGGCAGCATGTTTGGCGAGGAATATACGCTGGTTGCTGTTGCTGATTACATTTTGAAAAATACGAAAGGCAACACGGTGTCTAATTTATCGTCAACCCGTGCCTTACGCGATGTTACTGAAATGGCGGGCGGCGAATACCATGCGGCTGCGGTAGGCGAGGTAAACGTAGTTAACAAAATGAAAGAAGTTAACGCCGTGATAGGCGGCGAAGGCAATGGCGGGGTTATTTATCCCGAGTTGCATTACGGCCGCGACGCTTTGGTTGGTATCGCTTTGTTTTTAACCCATTTGGCAAAATATGGTAAATCTATCTCTAATTTAAGAAGCTCGTACCCGGGCTATTTTATCTCTAAAAATAAGATCACCCTAACACCCGAAATGGATATTGACGCCTTATTATTAAAGGTAGAGGAGAAATATAAAAAGCAGCCGCATAGCACCATTGACGGCCTGAAAATAGAATTTGATAAACAATGGGTACATTTGCGCCGGTCTAATACAGAGCCGATCATAAGGATATACTCTGAGGGAGATTCTGAAACGGTTGCTAATAATTTGGCCAATAAGATAATTGCTGATATAAAAGAGATACTTAAATAATGAGTGATTGAGTGAATTAGTGGATGAGTGAATGTTTTTATTTTTTCTAAATTTAGAAATGGAAAAAGAAATAAAAGCAGACTTTGTCGCCAAATTCAGAGATCGCACAAAGAAATTCGTTGTTGATAATATAAAGTTATACAGATTATTGCCTAAGACAGAAGAGGCAAGGATTGTAGGTAAACAGTTATTACGGTCATCTTCATCGGTAGGTGCAAACTATCGGGCAGCTTGCCGGGCAAGATCACAAGCAGAGTTTAGTTCAAAAATTTCAATAGTTATTGAAGAGGCGGACGAAAGTGTTTTTTGGATGGAAGTTATGATAGACGCTGAAATAGTAACTCAACCCCAGGTCAACAATTTAATCAATGAGGGTAACGAAATACTAAAGGTAGTATCGTCCGCAAGAAAAACTATTACAGATAAAAATAAAGATATTAAATGATTAGTCATTCACTCAATCACTAATCCACTCATTCAATCATTAACAACTATGCGTGTTTATTTAGATAATGCTGCCACTACACCGCTTGATCCTGAAGTTTTAAAGGAAATGGTTAAGGTGATGGAATCCAATTTTGGGAACCCGTCGTCTATACATTCGCACGGCAGGGAGGCGCGGGCATTGATAGAACGGGCGCGCAAAACGGTCGCCAATTTGCTGCATACTTCGCCTGCCGAGATATTTTTTACCAGCAGTGGCACTGAGGCGGATAATACCGCTATACGCTGCGGTATTGTCGATCATAATATTACCCACGCCATCACCTCTCGGTTAGAGCATCATGCGGTGTTGCATACTTTTGAGGCGCTTGAAAAAGCCGGTATCATTAAACTAAGTTTTGTTAATATTGATGACAAGGGGAAAGTTGACTACACACATTTAGAAGAACTGCTGCAAAATAACCCGCGCAGCTTTGTATCGTTAATGCATGCCAATAATGAAATTGGCACGCTTACCGATATTGAAAGGGTGGGCGACCTTTGCGAACGATATAACGCTATTTACCACTGCGATACGGTACAGACCATGGGCCATTATGCCCACGATCTGAGTAAGCTGAAAGTTCATTTTTTGGTTTGCGCGGCGCATAAGCTGCACGGGCCAAAGGGTGTTGGCTTTTTACATGTCAACCACCGCCTTAAAATAAAACCTTTGATATACGGCGGCTCGCAGGAGCGCAATATGCGCGGCGGTACCGAGAATGTATATGGTATTGTAGGCTTGGCCAAAGCATTGGAAATGGCTTATACCGAAATGGAGCAGCACCAGCAACACATACAGGGCCTAAAAACCTATATGATGGAGCAGTTGATAGAGCAGGTTCCCGGCGTTAAATTTAACGGCGAAACTGATGCTGATAAAAGCCTGTACACCGTTTTAAATGTATCCTTCCCGGATACGGATATGGCGGATATGCTGTTGTTTAACCTGGACATTGCCGGTATTTCGGCATCGGGCGGCAGCGCATGCAGCTCGGGTACGGATATTGGTTCGCATGTGCTTACAGCCATTGGCGCAAGCGCTACAAGGCCATCGGTTAGGTTCTCTTTTTCTAAGTATAGCACTAAGGAGGAGGTTGATTACGCGCTGGCGAAGATACGGGAGTTGTTTGTGGTGAATGTGTAAAGTATTCATATAACCACGTATGGCGGCGATTACTCACCCGACCTACGCTTCGCTGGGTCACCCTCTCTTCGCCTACGGCGGAAAGAGGGTTTAAGAACCTTTCTTTTACCAACCAATCTACGATTTAATTATTTTCTTTCCTGTTAAATATATTTCCTTTGGCATGGTTATGGCTTGTATTTAGGTATCAATTAAAAACTAAAAACCATGAAAACTAACAAGCAAAATACGGGAAACGGTAACCGTGAAAATGAGATCCCCGAAAAAAGACAATCAGAGCAGGAAGGTTCAGGATATGCACCACAAAGGGAGCAGCAACAGCAAAGCGGAGGTAATGACACTTCCTACAATGCGCAAAGCGATGTGAATCCACCTGATAAAAAAGAATTTCCGTCTGTTGGCAACCCAAAGACTGATTTTGTGAGCCGAAACAATGGACGTACAACCGGCCGTATGATAGGCCACGAGCCGGGTACCGAATAACCTTATACCCCCCCTTTAATTTAGGGAAAGGATTTTATGACAGGTTGTTGAATTGATAACCTGCAAACTTTAAAATTAAAGTTATGAAAAGCGATAATGAGATACCCGGCAATGACCGGGACTATCCCGAAAGTGATATTTCGGATAATCAAAAAAGGGCCACTAACCAGGAGCAGCAGGGTCAATCGGAAAATGACCAATCAAAACAAAAAAGAAAGCCTGTTTATATAAAGGATATGCCCGAAATTATACCCGCGAGGACGGGGATA
>Ga0193702_1000127_pt1 | contig 30399 bp, 22 predicted proteins | sample U3a1metaG_FD_143060 | JGI IMG/M metagenome (GOLD analysis project Ga0193702, IMG submission 143060) | Soil microbial communities from a riparian zone of the East river system, Colorado, United States - U3a1 | ecosystem: Environmental > Terrestrial > Soil > Riparian zone | place: USA: East River... | reverse complement strand
ACGCTGTGAAACACGCTGACTATCAGTTGGTTTAATTTTCGTCAAAATGTAAATATCTGATAATCAAACACTATTAACCTTTATATCGAATTCACGTTAACTTAATCAACCACTCACCTAATCAACTTAATCTAACCTAATCAACTAATTCCCTCCAAATACATTATATTTTTGTTTCTTTATAGCCACATAAAATGCAAAACGCCACCAATAATATTAAACCGCATTATACTGATTTTCGATCGGTTGCACGCGCCTTAACTATTGTTGAAAATGATTTGCCAGGCGCTGATGCGCTTTTAAAAAGTTTATCGTTTACAAAAAGCCCGCCAATTATCGGTATTACCGGGCCACCGGGAGCAGGTAAAAGCACATTGGTAAATTCACTGATCAGCGGTTTACTAAGCTCCGGCAGTAAAATAGCGGTTTTGGCTATTGACCCAACTTCGCCGTTTAACTTTGGCTCATTGCTTGGCGACCGCATCCGAATGGCGCCGCATTTTAACCATCCTGATGTTTTTATCCGTTCATTGGCTACACGCGGCTCTCTCGGCGGCCTTTCAGCTAAAGCCATTGAAATGACGGATGTTTTACGTGCCGCGGAGTTTGATTATATATTAGTAGAAACTGTTGGTGTTGGCCAGTCGGAAATTGAAATTGCCGGCCTTGCAGATATTACATTGCTGGTTTTGGTACCCGAAAGCGGCGACGAGATCCAAAACATTAAATCGGGCCTGATGGAAATTGCCGATGCTTTTATCGTTAATAAAAGCGACCGGGCTGATGCCGATCTCTTTGTTAATAATTTAAAAAAGATCCAAAATAAAGAACACCAGCTCCCCGTTTTCAAAACCGTTGCTTCAAAAAATGCAGGTATTGACGAGGTAATAAATTTTATCCGTTCAAAATCCAACACAAAAAATTCGCGTAAAGAACTGCTGCTTGCCGAAAAGGCCTACCAGCTAATCCAGCAAAAACGCATGGCCGGTATCGATAAAAAAAAGCTTCAGCAAGACCTTACCAAAGCTTTAAATGATCCCGGATTTAATTTATATGAGTTCATCAGCCCCCTAACCCCCTAAAGGGGGAACAAAATCATACTACCCCTTTAGGGGGCCGGGGGGCATTCATTATCTCCTCAATATGCTCCGCCTCCACAGGTATATCAGCCATCAGGTCAATATTGCCGTCAGCAGTAATTAATATATTGTTCTCTATTCGTATGCCCAGGCCTTCCGCAGGTATATATATGCCCGGCTCGCAGGTTAAAATATTCCCAACTTCAAATGATTTATAACGGCTTGCAAAATCATGCACATCCAAACCCAAATGATGCGAGGTACCATGCATAAAATACTTTTTATAGGCCGGCATTTTAGGGTCCTGCTTTGCCACATCATGTTTATCCAGCAAACCAAGGCCAATCAGCTCATCTGTCATAATCTTTCCTACCTCGTCGTGGTAATCATTCCAAACCGTGCCCGCAACAATCATCTTTGTGGCTGCGCGCATAACCCGCAGAACAGCATCATAAACATCGCGCTGGCGTTTGGTAAACCGGCCGTTAACCGGTACCGAACGGCTCATATCTGCGTTGTAATTGGCATACTCCGCAGCAAAATCAAACAGTATCACATCACCATCTTTACAAACCTGGTTATTGTCGGTATAGTGCAGCACTATTGCATTTTTACCTGATGCAATTATGGGGTTGTAGGCATGCCCGGTGGCCCGCTGCCTTAAAAATTCGTGGGTTATTTCTGCTTCAATTTCATATTCAGCAACCCCCGGCTGTATAAATTTAAGTACACGTATAAATGCATCGCGTGTAATTTCGCACGCTTTTTTTGTCAGATCTATTTCTGTGGTTGATTTTATAACCCTTAGATCGCGCAAAATAAGTGCAGCGCGTTCATACTTATGTAATGGGTATTTGGCACGTAATGACTCTAATAACCTAAGATCCCTGTAAGGTACTGCATGTACATACCTGTCATTCTCGTTTGTATTTATATATATGTGTTCGGCATAGTTAACTATTGTTTGTAAAATAACATCAAACTCACTAAGCCAGTAAACGTTTTTTATGCCCGATGCCAGTTTTGCCTCTTCTTTAGTGTATTTATGGCCCTCCCAAACAGCAATATGTTCGTTAGTTTGTCTTAAAAACAGTACTTCTTTGTATAGCGGATTAGGACACTCCGGGAATAATAATAAAATGCTCTGCTCCTGATCAATCCCTGTTAAGTAAAAAAAATCGGGGTTTTGTTTAAAAAGAAAACTTTGATCCCCGCTTCTTGGAAATTCATCATTTGAGTTAAAAATAGCTATAGAACAGGGTTTTAGTCGTGAAACGAAATTTTTTCTATTTTTGATAAACACCTCATTATTAACAGGAAGATATTTCATCTTTTAATATTTATAAATTTTTTAAAAACATTTTTTTTCCTTTATTTGTATAATTATTACAAAATTTGGAACGGTGTTTGGTTACAAATTCAAACATAATTACTATTTTTGAAAAAAATCACAATTAAAATCGTTTAATCTTAAAACTATGAACTATTCTACATTAAAGAAAACAGTCGTCTTATCATGCGTTTCCTTGATGGCAGTTGGCTTAGCTTCGGCTCAAACCGACACCACAAAGAAAACTACTGACGCTGCCACTACTGCCAAATTATTTGGTGGTGCGGGCCAGTACAACACTTGGAGCATTGGAGTTAACGCCGGCGTAACCGGATCATCTGTTCTTACCGGTGGCTTCAACAAATTCAATCACAGCCAGCCTAGCATAGGTTTCGGCGTTTCAATTAAAGATCAGCTTAGCCATGCATTTGGTTTACAATTGGATGCTCACGCCGGTCAGTTAAAAGGCAAAAACAATTCTGATGAAGCGCCTGTAACAGATTTGATCACAGGTGAAACATACCAGGGCTTTAAAACCAACTTCTTATCAGGAAGCTTAAGTGGTGTTGTTAATTTTGGTAACATTAGCTTCCTTCACCGTGCTAATGCTATTAACTTCTACGGATCAGCAGGTGTTGGTTTAATGATCTACGATCCTTCTGTATCTACAGATCTTAATACTTATGTAAAGTACAGTGATGTTGATGGTGACGGACATAAAGTTAAAGAATTATTTATTCCTGTTGGAGTAGGTGTTAAATTCAGAGCTTCTGATCACTTAGACTTTAACGTTGGTTACACTGAAAATTTTGTTGACGGATTTAACGTAACAGGTGTTCACGCTAAATACCCTACAAATGACAAATATTCTTATGGCTACGTTGGTTTAGAGTATACTTTAGGTTCTTCATCAAAACAGAGTTTAGAGTGGGTTAACCCAATTGCAATGATGTATGATGAATTATATGATGCAGCATTACGTCAGGAAGTTGAAGCTTTAAAAGGCCGTGTTACAAATGTTGAAACTGCTGTTAATGACCTGAAGAAAGATTCAGACGGTGACGGTGTTGCTGATCAGTTTGACAAATGCCCTAACACTCCTGCTGGTAGCATTGTTGACGGTTCAGGTTGCCCAATTGTATTCCCTAAGGATACAACTAAAACTGCTGTTCCAACTGCTGTTGCTTACTCAAACATCCAGTTTGAATTTGACAGCTCAGTGTTAAAAACTTCTTCATACCCAGTATTAGATGCTACATCTGCTGATATGAGGACAAACTCTAGCACACTTACTTTAGCTGGTTATGCTTCATCTGAAGGTACTGCAGCTCACAACCTGCGTTTATCTAAAGACCGTGCTAACTCTGTAAAAACTTACTTAGTTAACTCAGGTGTTGATGCAAAACGCGTAAAAGTTAAAGGATTTGGTGAAACTCATCCAATAGCTGATAACTCAACCGAAGAAGGTCGTATCACTAACCGTCGTGTTGAATTCCACAAATAATTTTAATTAAATTATTATAATAAAAGGCTTCCCATATTGGGGAGCCTTTTTGCGTTTTATATAGACTATTCAATTAGCTAAAAGCAGAAGGCTTAAAGCCAAAAGCTTTTTACTAGCTTATACTTTAATCGCTGGGTTACTAGCGCACCTTTTTTCGCTTTCAGCTTTTTGCTTTCAGCCTTAAGCTTCCTTATATTTGTTTATGTATTTTTTCAGAAAAAAAGATCCAAACAGGCCTACGAGCTTTAACCTTAAAGTGATGCACACTATTAATGCCATCGCTATCATAATGTTCCTGCTTGGTATCATCTGGACACTAATCAAACTGTTCATATTAAAAAAATGAGCATTCTTAAACGGCAATAAAAATCACTATAACTTACCTGTTTAACACTCCATACTTATGAAAACTATAATTAACACGCCCGATGCCCCTGCTCCTATTGGCCCATACAGCCAGGCTGTAGCCGCAGGAAACTTTCTATTTGTATCAGGCCAAATTGCCCTGAATGCTGCTACCGGCCAGCTGGTAATGGATGATATTAAAACCGAGACCAGGCAGGTAATGGAAAACATTCAGACTATTTTAGCCGAAGCAGGTGTTAACTTTAGTCATGTTGTTAAAACCAGTATCTTTTTAACAGACATGCAGAATTTTACACAGGTTAACGAGGTTTATGGAACCTATTTTAAAGATAATTTCCCAGCCCGCGAAACGGTACAGGTTGCCGGCTTACCTAAAGGTGTAAATGTTGAAATAACTGTTACTGCGGTAAAATAATTGAATTGATGATTTGAAAATTTGACGATTTGAAAATTTAGCAGCGTCGAAATTTGCGAGGCGCATCATCGAATTTTCAAATCATCAAATCATCAAATCATCAAATCATCAAATCATCAAATCATCACATCTTCAAATCTTTAACCACCACTAATTGAATACCCAGGTATTTGAAACCCCCATTGAGTATTTAAAAGGCGTAGGCCTTAACCGTGCAGAGATCCTGAAAAAAGAACTGCAGGTATTCAATTTTAGTGACCTTTTAAACTATTTTCCCTATAAGTATATTGACCGTACGCGGTTTTATAAAATACGGGAGATCCAGCCTGATTTACCCTATGTGCAGGTGCTAGCACGCTTAACCCATAAAGAAATAATTGGCGAAAAACGTACAAGCCGCCTTGTTGCACAGGCGCAGGATGACACGGGTGTAATAGAGCTGGTATGGTTCCAGGGGATAAAATGGATAGAGAAAACACTTATTCCGGGCAAAGTTTATGTATTGTTTGGCAAACCCACTTTTTTTAACGGGAAAGCTCAAATGGCACACCCTGAAATGGAATTGTATAGTACCGACGTACAACAGCGCAAAGGGAATCTGACGCTGCAGCCGGCATACAACTCTACCGAAAAGCTCAAGCAATATTTCTTAGACAGTAAAGGCATTCTGAAACTGGCGGCCGTTTTATTAGAGCAGCATCTTAAGGACATTCACGAAAACCTGCCGCTATATATCATTAACCGGTTTAAGTTAACCGCGCGGGCCGAGGCTTACAAAAACATCCATTTCCCCGAAGATGCAGCTAAGCTTAATGAAGCTCAGCACCGCTTAAAATTTGAAGAGTTGTTTTTGTTACAGCTTAAGCTATTAAAAAACAAATTGCTCCACAGCCAAAAATTCAAAGGCAATATTTTTGAAAGTGTTGGCAATACCTTTAATGAATTTTATCATCATAAATTACCCTTCCCTTTAACAAATGCACAAAAACGGGTTTTAAAAGAGATCAGACAGGATACCCAGCGGTGCGTACAAATGAACCGCCTTTTACAGGGCGATGTTGGCAGCGGAAAAACCGTTGTTGCCTTAATGAGCATGCTTATTGCTATTGACAACGGCTTTCAAACCTGCATTATGGCGCCTACCGAAATTTTGGCCAACCAGCATTTTCAAACTATAAAAGAACTGGTTGGCGACGATTTTATTGAGGTGGGTTTGCTAACAGGCTCTACCAAACAAAAAGACAGAAAGGTACTGCACGAACAGCTGGAAAACGGGCAGCTTAAGATACTAATAGGCACCCATGCCCTTATTGAAGACAAAGTGCAATATCAAAACCTTGGCTTTGTAGTGATTGACGAACAACACCGGTTTGGTGTTGAGCAAAGGGCAAAGCTCTGGCGAAAAAATAGCATCCCGCCGCACATTTTGGTTATGACAGCAACCCCTATCCCGCGTACACTGGCCATGACGCTGTACGGCGACCTGGATATTTCTATAATTGATGAGCTCCCGGCCGGCCGCAAGCCGATACAAACCCTCCATTTTTATGAAAACCAGCGGTTAAGGATGTTTGGCTTTATGAAGCAGGAAATTGCCAAAGGCAGGCAGGTATATGTGGTTTACCCACTGATCCAGGAGAGCGAAAAACTCGACCTTAAAAACCTGATGGATGGCATAGACGTAATGGCGCATGAGTTCCCTCTGCCCGATTACCGCATCAGCATTGTGCACGGGAAAATGAAAGCGGTGGATAAACAAACTGAAATGAACCGCTTTATAAAAGGCGAAACACAAATAATGGTAGCAACAACCGTTATTGAAGTTGGCGTAAATATTCCAAACGCATCAGTAATGATCATTGAAAATGCTGAGCGTTTTGGGCTGTCGCAATTGCACCAGTTAAGGGGGCGTGTAGGCCGTGGTGCCGAACAGTCGTTCTGTATATTAATGAGCAGCCATAAACTAAGTCATGATGGCAGAATAAGGCTCAACACTATGGTCAAAACCAATAATGGTTTCGAGATAGCCGAAACCGATCTGCAACTGCGCGGTCCGGGTAATATTGAAGGCACCCAGCAAAGCGGCGTACTCGATTTAAAAGTTGCCAACCTGGTAACTGACCAGGAATTGCTGATCCAGGTACGTAAATGCGTTGAAGGGATCTTTGAAAAAGACCCTCAACTGGCAGCGCCCGAAAACCAGATCCTGCATCAATCATTTAAATCAAAAAAGGATGGTTTGAGCTGGGATAAGATCTCGTAGAATTTAAAAAGTTTAAAATATATTGTTTGTCTATTATTTAGTAATTTTGTTATTATGACCACTTTAACAGTAAATATTGATAACGAAAAAGATTTACCTGTATTAAAGGAAATCTTAACCAGGTTTGGCTTAAACTATAAAATAGATAAAAACGCTCAATTAAATAAAGACGGTGACAAATTATTAAAAAAGTTCAAAAAGTCTTTTACCGAAATAAAAGAGTGGGAAACCGGTAAAGTTAAGCTACAAAATGCCAGGGAAGCTATTGCTGAAATAGAAGCCGAATTAAATAATGACATTTAGTGTTGTTTTAACTTCCGGCTTTAAAAAGGACTTAAAGCGCATTGCCAAAAAACACAGAAATATCTTGGCTGACGTTAATTCATTGATAGATCAACTTACTAAAAACCCAACTATTGGTGATGATTTAGGAAAAGAAGTTTATAAAATTCGCTTGGCGATAAGCGGTTCCTCAAAAGGTAAATCAGGTGGCGCAAGGGTTATATTAAAATTGTTGCACAAACAGTAATCTTAGCTGAGATATATTTAAAAAGCGAATATGACACTGTTGATGTTAACGCCGTAATAAAAAGGCTCAGAGAGGAAGAATTTATTTAATGAATGATCTATGTTATCTAACAAAAAACCCTCCCCAAAAAAGGAAGGGTTTCAAAATTAATATTGGCTAACCGCGCAATAAACTAAGAGCAACCAAGAAAACTACCATGCAGCGCAGCACTGCAATAGGCAGGTGCGCAACCAATTTGATAAATACCATCAGAACAACTTGTGTATCCGGTCACACCACCGGTAATCTGTTTTAATTCGTTTTTAGTTAATTCTTTCTTCAGGCTAAGTTTGCCTACTGATTTTTCCTTTTTCATAATAATTTGGTTTAGTTTAATGTTGGTTTGGTTGATTAAATGTAACCGATATATTTAATAATTACAAATATTGTTTAATAAATAATTTTTATCGTATTAACATAAAGAATACACCCAATTATTGCAATAATTAACATAAAGCGCAGAAATAATTCTATTATTTGCATCCATGAGAAATATGAAGTTTTGAAAATTTCGTGTTTCTGCCATGCTAAATCAATATATTTACCACATAACTGACAACAATGAAAATAAAACTTACTCTCTTATCTGCCTTACTTTTAATAAGCGGCTTATTAAAGGCCCAAGACTCCTTAATGATCCGTAAGATCTATGATGAAGAACTGGTAAACGGCCAGTGCTATGGCAACCTGCATTACCTGTGTAAAAATATTGGCCAGCGCATCAGCGGCTCTGCAAATGCTCAAAAGGCCGTTGAGTGGGGTAAAAAACTAATGGAAAGCTACGGCTTTGACCGTGTTTATTTACAGCCGGTAATGGTGCCGCACTGGGTTCGCGGCGCTAAAGAAGAAGGTGCAATAATTAAAGGCGATACCAGGATCAGTGTGCATATAGCGGCTTTAGGGATGTCGGTAGCTACGCCAAAAAATGGATTGACCGCACCTATTATAGAGGTTCACAGCCTAAAAGAGCTTGAAACACTTGGTAAAGATGTTATTAAAGGAAAGATCGTATTCTTTAACCGTCCGTTTGATCCCAAATTTATTGAAACACTTTGGGCCTATGGTACAGCAGGAGATCAGCGCAATGCCGGCCCTGCAGCAGCAGCAAAATATGGCGCTGTTGGTGTAATTGTACGTTCATTAACCGAAAGTCTTGATAATTATCCGCATACGGGAGCAACGGCCGTTGTAAAAGATGGTGTTAACATCCCGGCTGCAGCTATTTCAACCATTGATGCCAACAAATTAAGCACAATGCTTAAATTACGTTCGCTGCCCGCCGTTAAATTCTACTTTAAACAAAGTTGCCAAACGTTGCCCGATGCACCATCATTTAACGTAGTGGGTGAAATGAAGGGTTCTGAAAATCCAAATAAGTTTATAACCGTTGGCGGCCATCTTGATTCATGGGACCTTGCCGAAGGCGCACATGATGATGGTACCGGCGTAATGCAATCTGTTGAGGCGCTGCGCCTGCTTAAAGTTTTAGGATATAAACCTAAAAACTCAATAAGAGCGGTATTTTTTATAAATGAAGAAAACGGCGACAGGGGCGGCATTAAATATGCCGAACTTGCTGCAGAGAATAAAGAAGAACATATTGCAGCCATTGAATCGGACCTGGGCGGCTTTACACCAAGGGGCTTTACTTTTGAAGGCGTAACACCTGCCTTGCTGCAAAATATCAACAGCAAATGGGGTAAATTACTGGCGCCTTATGGTTCAGGCACCCTTGTAGCCGGCGGCGGCGGAAGTGACATCGGCCCTTTAAGTGAAAAACAAAAAGCAGTGGTATTAATTGGCTATTTACCTGATTCGCAGCGTTATTTTGACGTGCACCATACACCAAATGATGTATTTGAAAATGTGAATAAACGCGAGCTTGAATTAGGAGCGGCATCAATGGCCTCATTAATCTACTTAATAGACACACACGGAATTAATTAAAACATGACGAAGACGCAATACTTTGTGCGTTTGTTGTAATAAGGTAATTTTTAAGCTACATAGATTTACGAAGTTCTAAAAACTTCGTAAATCTATTTTTTATTAACCTGTAAATAGTAATTTTACAGCATCACAAATAAAACCCATTAGTGTCAGAAGAAGGCGATAGTAAATCCAAACCCGATTCCTTTGCGGCGTTACGCTATAAAGATTTCCGCTCCTATCTTGGAATGCGTTTTTTCTTCACATTCGCCTACCAGATGCAGGCTGTAATTATTGGCTTCTATATTTATCAAATTACAAAAAGTGCATTTGCGTTAGGTTTGGTCGGTCTTTGCGAGGCAGTCCCTGCTATTGGCATTGCCATGTATGGCGGCTACGTAGCCGATAAATCGGAAAAGAGAAAAATGCTGCTCACTATTTCTTGTTTGGTGTTTTTTGCTTCCATTGTAATGTTTATTGTTACCATGAAAAGTATGAGCCCTTACCTGCACAAAGGCTGGATAGTCCCAATCATATATTTTATGATATTTTTAAATGGATTGGCCCGCGCCTTTTATGGTCCGGCAACCTTTACCATATACGCACAAAGCATCCCCAAAGAGCTTTACCCTAACGGAAGTACATGGAGCAGCTCAAGCTGGCAGATCGCCTCTATCCTTGGTCCGGCAGCAGGAGGTTTAATTTATGGCTTTTATGGGATAACCATTGCATTCAGCGTTATCATTGTTATTCTGTTACTCTCAATTATACTTATCTACCTGTTACGCTCGTATCCTCCCGTATTTATACCAAAAGAGAATATATGGATAAGCCTTAAAGAAGGTTTATCTTTTGTGTTTAACAGTAAAATGCTTATCTGGGCCATGAGCCTCGATCTATTTTCGGTATTTTTTGGCGGCGCGGTTGCTCTTTTGCCTGTGTTTGCCAATGATATACTTAAAGTTGGCTCCCAGGGATTAGGAATAATGCGCGCCACATCATCATTAGGTGCTGTTTTAACAATGCTGGCTATGGCCAGGTTCTCGCCTATGGGTAAACCCTGGCGTAACTTATTGATTGCTGTTACCGGCTTTGGTTTATCTATTATATGTTTTGGCTTGTCGCGTAGTTTTTACCTGTCGCTGATATTCCTCTTTACTGAAGGGGCTTTCGATAGCATCAGCGTTATTATAAGGGGCACAATTATGCAACTGTTAACACCCGATCACATGCGCGGCAGGGTATCAGCCGTTAACTCCATGTTCATTGGCTCGTCAAATGAAATTGGCGCGTTTGAATCGGGCACAGCCGCAAAATTATTAGGAACCGTTACTTCTGTTATTTTTGGCGGCACCATGACACTGGCTATTGTTACCATCACTTTCTTTAAAACAAAAAAACTGATCCCTTTATCATTAAACCAGATCCAAAAACCGGAAATGGTTGAGAGTGAATAACAATTTCACGTATAATCCTTGTCTTACAGGCCAAGTTATCTTTTTGGCATTCTTTCTGTTACATAACTTTTATTAAAAATTAACGTAAAAGACGCAAACAGTTGATATACGTTTATAATGGACTCCAACATCATTCTGTTGCCAATATAACCGGATAAGACCCTGATAAGAAAATGCTGGTAATGCTATATTCCATCTTCAAAAATCTTGCTTTGCGCACTGCGCTCTTATTCGGCGTTTTATTACTGTTCAATAATAAGGTATCTGCACAAAACAAAGTAGTAAAATTCTCATCCCTCACTATTGAAAACGGCCTTTCACAAAGTGATGTAAAGTGTATTATAAAAGATCACCAGGGGTTTATGTGGTTTTCAACGGATGACGGATTAAACCGCTATGATGGTTATAATTTTACTGTTTACAGGCACAACCCAAAAGACCCTCACTCTTTGCCCGCTAACAATATCACTTCTGTTTTTGAAGACAAGGCAGGCAATATATGGATAGGCAGTGCCGGCGGCTTAACAGAATACAACCGAAACACCAACTCTTTTACTACGCTAATTTCAAAGAGAAATGACGAGAGCACACTGTCGAGCCCCGATGTGAACATCATTTTTCAGGATAGTAAAGCTAACATCTGGGTGGGCACTTATTCAGGTCTGAACCTGCTTGATGTAAAAACAAAAAAAATCACCAGATTTTTCTATACCAAAAACCATGATGATATAGCCAGGCATCATATTAACGCGATAACCGAGGATAATGACGGCAACCTTTGGTTAGGTACCGGCGACGGACTGATACAATTTAATTACAGCACTGGCTTTACAAAGCTTTATATACATGGCGGTAAGAATAACTTAAGCAATAACCAAATAAACACCCTGCTAAAAAAACCTGACGGCAATTTATATATTGGCACGGTTGGCAGCGGCCTTGACCTGCTCAATATCAAAACAAAAACCTTTACCAATTTTTCACATCAGCCAGGCAATGTTAATTCACTAGTTAATAATAACGTATTTGCTTTAGCATATGGCGCTGGCAAAAAAATATGGGTCGGTACGGAAGAAGGCCTCGACCTGTTTGATGAAAACAAGGGTGTATTTACAAAATACATTAGTGACGACAGGCCGACAGGCAGTGGAAATAATTCTATAAATTATATTTATAATAAGGATGGGATTTTATGGCTTGGTACTTATGACGCAGGTGTACGGTATTATGATACCAATTTATCAATGTTTGATTATTTCCATAAAGATGTACTTGATCCTGACGGATTGAGCAATAATATAGTTACCTCGTTTGCCGAAACTGAGAAAGGATACTGGATAGGTACCGATGGCGGCGGTTTAAACTTTTTTGATGCATCAACACAGAAATTCACGCACTATCTTCCGCAGCCAGGAAATAAGAACGCTATAAGTGGTAAACATGTAATTAAATTATTGAACGACAGGCAAAAAAATCTTTGGATAGGGTATTACGGCGCCGGGCTTGATTTAATGAACCCCCGAACCAAAAACTTCACCCACTATACGGTTGGCAGCAAACCAAATCAAATAAGCGGAGCAAATGTTTTTGCAATTACCGAAGGCAAGAACGGAAACATTTGGGTGGGCATGGATGGTGTGGGACTGAACGTTATCAGCAATTCAAAGGTTATAAAACGATATCAATATACGTCGGCTGATACTATTCACTCCTTGTCAAACAATGATATTGAAGCCATTTACAGGGATAGGGAAGATAATATCTGGATAGGTACCTATGCCGGGTTAAACCTTTACAATCCGGCTACCGATAATTTTACCCACTTTAAACCTTATAACAGCGGCCTTTCAAGCAACGTTATCATTTCGATATTTGAAGATGCAAAGGGGAATATTTGGGTTGGCACCTTAGGCGGCGGCCTCAATTTATATGACAAGCATAAAAAAACATTCTCCGCCTATGTATTTCCCAATGGCTCCAACTACTCAATAATTAACAGCATTACTGAAGATGATGATGGTTTTATGTGGGTTAGCACCAATGCCGGCCTTGTAAGTTTTAAGCCTAACACAAATGAGTTTAGGAAATATACCATTTCAAATAACCTGCAAGGTTATGAATTTTTTATAGGTTCAGGCCTGAAAGCCAGCAATGGCGAATTGCTTTTTGGCGGGCATAACGGGTTTAACATAATCGACCCCTATAAATTAGCACAAAATAAAAGCAAACACGATGTTGTTTTTACAGATTTCCAGCTATTCAATAAAAAGGTGCCGATTGGCGAAAATTCAGTTCTTAAAAAATCCATTAGCCAAACCAAAGAGATCAGGCTTAATTATGACCAATCTGTTTTTACCATTGAATTCAGTGATTTAAATTACACATTGCCCGAAATGAATTCATATGCATACATGCTGGATGAATTTGAAAAAAACTGGAACTACGTAGGCTCACAAAGAAAAGCAACCTATACCAACCTAAACCCCGGTGAATATACTTTTAAAGTGAAGGCCGCCAATAGCGATGGCATTTGGAACAATACACCTGCCACTATTAAGATTATTATAGTGCCCCCTTTTTATATGACGTGGTGGTTCAGGATAGCTGTTTTTGCATTAATTTGTTTGGTTATTTACAGCTACTATCGCTATCGGATCTATGCTATAAAAGCACAGAAAAAAGTACTGCAAAAACTGGTTAAGGAACAAACTGCCGAAGTAGTTAAACAATCGGAAGAGCTTCAAAATCAATCGGAAGAACTGCAATCATTGAATGAAGAACTACAGGCACAATCAGAAGAACTGCAATCACAATCAGACCATTTGCAGGTACTGAATGACCAACTTCAGGAACAAAAAGAGCAGGAACTACAAGCGCGCGAAGCAGCCGAGAAGGCTAATAAAGCTAAAAGCGTTTTCCTTGCTACCATGAGCCACGAGATAAGGACACCTATGAACGGTGTATTGGGTATGACATCGCTGCTTTGCGAAACACCATTGAATGCCGAGCAAAGGGAATATGCCGATATCATCAAAGTTAGCGGTGAAAACCTGCTGAATGTAATTAATGATATCCTTGATTTTTCAAAAATAGAATCGGGCCAGATGGAACTTGATCATCATGAGTTCGACCTGAGGCATTGTATTGAAGATGTGCTGGACCTGTTTTCAGAGTCGGCGGCTAAAAAAGAGTTAAACCTGCTTTATCAAATAGCGGATAAGGTACCTGAAAAGTTACTTGGCGATCAGTTGCGCATAAGGCAGATCCTATTAAACCTGGTAAGTAACGCCATTAAATTTACCAGTAAAGGCGAGATCCTTATAGACGTAAACCTGCTTGAAGCTGATGGAAATAACCTGAACCTTGGTTTTAAAATTAAAGATACCGGCATGGGCATCCCTGCCGAAAAACTTGAACGGCTGTTTAAAGCATTTTCGCAGGTAGATGCTTCAACAACCCGCCTGCATGGTGGAACCGGCCTGGGCCTGGCCATATGCGAACGCCTGGTTGAACTGATGGGCGGCAATATTGCTATTGAAAGTGAACCGGGAAAAGGCACATCAGTAATATTTAATATAAAAAGCACCAAAGATGATAAGGCAACAACTGCTGCTAATGCCTGCAACGTATCCAGCGCCGTTGGCAATCGCGTTTTGCTAATTAATCAAAGTGCAAGGGTTTTGAGTATTTTAGAAGATCAGCTTAAGAAATGGAAATTAACCCCGGTTTGCGCTTCTGCTGCGAACCAGGCATTGCGGCATTTAACCGATGGCGAAAAGTTTGACCTGGTGATAACAGGCACTCACATCCCGGGTACTGATACCCTTGAGCTAACAAAAGCCATTAAAAATATCGGCAAAAATATTCCTGTTATATTGATCTGCTCCATTCTTGAAAAAAATAAAATTACAGACAAGTCTGTAAAAATATTATTGGAGCCTGTTAAGCAACTGCAGCTATGTAACATGATACAATCAAGTTTGCTCCTTAGCCAGCCCGCATCATCAGAAAAAGCACCTGCGACTTTGCTTTCTGAACAGTTCGCTCAAAATTTCCCGATGAACATATTAATTGCGGAGGATAACCTGATCAATCAAAAGCTGATCACAAAAGTTATAAATAAACTGGGTTATACACCACAGGTGGTTAACAACGGCAACCAGGTATTAGAAATACTTGCCCATGATTTTTTTGATATCATATTAATGGATGTGCAGATGCCTGAGCTTGACGGACTGGAAACTACCCGGATAATTCGCAAAAGCAAACTGAAACAACCCTACATAATTGCCATGACAGCCAGCGCAATGGCCGAAGATAAAGCTGCCTGCATAGATGCCGGGATGAACCATTTTATTTCAAAACCCATCAGCATCCAGAATTTGGTAGAAGTATTGGAACATTCATACACAGAAAAGGAAGTTAGCCATTCTGTGTAATAAAAAAGATTGTCATTGCAATGACAACGGAGATGATTTTAATGATTTATTCCCCCTGAAACTCCTCGTCCACGCTCTCCCGCAAATCATACAGCAGCCATTCTTTTTTAGCGATAGATTGCGTTTTTGATTTCAGCAGTTTTATAAAATCATTTACCCCTACCGGTTCGTTGCCATTGCCGTGGATCAAAACTATGCTGCCTGCCTGCGGCTGCTGCCCTTTGGCAAGCCAGGCATCCGTTCCCACAGGAATCAACCCAAAATCAGTGATCTCATACACCAGCTTTTGATCAGACACAAGACCCGGGAAGCGAAAAAACACTGATGGCAATAATCCATTTTTCAGCATGGCCATTTCTGTTTCCATCACCTCATAGTTAATATTTGTCCCTGCTTCCAGTAAAAAATTCTGCTTTAGCGGCAGCGTTGCGCTTACCCGGTGATTAAATGAATGATTTATCCATGTGATATATATTTCCTGTTCCTGTTGCATCTTTTTCAACCATTCCAGGTCCTGCGGATGCTGCCTCATCCAAACACCAGTAACGGATAAGGCAACGGGAACCGGGTGCTCCACTTTTTTAAATTCAGCAATAATGTCAGTAAAGATCCTTTTATCAAGCGGCTTGTGCGATGGGCATAAGTCGGCAGTTAGGCTTATTCCGGTTTGTTTTGGCATCCCGCTTTCAATCCCCGCATCCTGGGTGTTTACTGATTGTTTATTCGCTTTTTGTAAAGCCTTAATATAAGGCGATGATTTAAAAAACAGTTTTGCTTCGTCAAGCGTCATTGGCTTAACCTGGTAAAAATCCGGTTCATCAATCTTAGTTTCCAGCGTTTGCGGGTTTACGAGCAAAAAATAACTTTTATTATCATTATCAAACTGGCGGATGATCATCCAGTCCTGCGGAGCATGCTTGGCCCAGCCATAGAAAACTTTGTAATTAGTGATTTTAGTAAAATTGGCCTGGGCATTGGCAATAATGGCTGAACAATTCAATAAAAGAATAAATGAAATGTATTTTAACAGTCGTTTCATTGAAATTTTGGATGTCGGATGTTCGATTTCGAATTTAGTATTTATAAGTTTGTATTTAAGATTAAAGGATTTAAAAATAATAAGCAAATCCGAAATCGTAAATCGTAAATCCGAGATCAAATGACCCGTCTATCTGTCAACATCAATAAAATAGCCACCCTGCGTAATTCGCGCGGCGGCAATAATCCCGATCTTATCCAGGTTGCCAAAGATTGTGAACGTTTTGGCGCACAGGGAATAACCGTACATCCGCGGCCCGATGAAAGACATATCCGTTACCAGGATGTTTTTGACCTGAAGAAAATTGTTACCACTGAGTTTAATATTGAAGGCAATTGCCAGGAGCAGAAATTTATAGACCTTGTACTGGCCAATAAACCCGAACAGGTTACCCTCGTGCCTGATATTTTAGGGCAGATCACCTCAAATCATGGCTGGGACACCATTGCTAACCAGCAATATTTAACCGATATGATAAAGGTTTTTAAAGATGCAGGTATCAGGGTTTCCATATTTAGCTCTTTGGTTGTTGAAATGGTTGAGGGAGCTGCCAAAACCGGCACGGACCGCATAGAGCTTTATACCGAAGCTTATGCTCATCAGTATCACACAAACAAAGAGCTTGCAATAGCTCCTTATATAAAAGCAGCAGAAGTAGCCGAAGAATTAGGCCTTGGCATAAATGCGGGGCACGACCTCGACCTGCAAAATCTTAAATATTTTGCTGAGAATATCCCGGGCCTGGATGAGGTAAGCATTGGGCATGCGCTTATAAGCGATGCTTTATATTATGGGTTGGAGAATACCATCCAAATGTATTTGAGGCAACTGGCATAGTTATTTTTTTATAAAGATATCTTAAGGCTATAAACTATCCAGGGAAATCGCGTTAACATTTTAGCCAGCGGGGAATAAACCCAAACCGCTACGCAGTGTAAACCTATATCTGTAATATAATATAGTTTTACGCCGCTGTTACAGTAAAAAAGTGTTAACAGGGTGTAACAGTAATCCGGCGCCCCGGGCTGTTGAAAACCTCGTTTCTACGCTAATAAGGTACTTTTTACCTTATCTGCTACGCTAAAAAATGCGAAAAGTGCTGACAAACTAGTGTCAGCATTTTTTTGAAAAAAATTGCTTATGCTTCCGCGGCTCAATCAGACCCTCCTGTTCTAAAAGCGATTTCCCTGGTAAACTATCTTATGATAGTCAGACTCCCCGACAGGATATTACAATTTGTTTTCAGGTTAATAATATAATAATAAACGCCCGCAGGTAGTTTTTTTCCATTCAGGTTCCCCTCAAAGGGGCTGCCGTAACCTTTGGATTCATATACTTTTTGACCGTAACGGGAAAATACCTGTACTACAGCATCAGGATAATTTTCTATACTGGCGATTTTCCAATAGTCATTAATGCCATCGCCATTGGGGGTAAATGTATTGGCTATATTTACTACTGACAAGCCCACGGCAACCTTCACCTCTGCACGGGAACTTTCGCAGGTGCCGTTTAGCTGGCTTACAAAATAGCTCCGGTTGGTGTTTACGGTGATATTGAACTTACCACCCTTTTGTTCGTCAATTGGATGAGCGCTGCTTTGGGTATCATATAAACGATAGGTAACGGATGAAGACGCATTATTAACGATAAGCAACGCACTACCACTGCTGCACAGTTGCAGATCTGAAACAAGCGGCGCAGCTACATCTGCAGATTCATCAGTGATGGTATAAGTGATATCCACATTGCCGCACCGGGTATCTACAACATTTAAAATATAGGTTCCGGCTGCAAGCTGAGTCAGGGTATTACCTGAACCGATTGTTTGATTAGCAGCATTTCGCCAGGTATAGGTATATGGCGGTACACCGCCTGTAATATTTACTCCGGTTATACTTCCATTTTTCAATCCGCATTGTTCATCAATGTGTTGCCCATAATCTGCTACAATATATTCCGGCAACTCATCAACAGTATAGGTATTGTAATAATTTTCGCAGCCATTTTGGTCGGTTAAATAAAGCTGGTATGTTCCTGCTGCGATATTTAAAAGTGCGGCTCCGTTCCAAACCGTTACCCCCTGGCTGTTTACCCATCGTACACTTTTAACAAGCCCGTCAATCGCCACTGAAACAGATCCGTTGTTATCGCGAAAACATGAAGGTACAATGGTAGCGGTATATTGCGGAAGCTGAACAGGCGCCTGCTGATCCACATGATAAACCTTACTTGTTTTACTACAGCCAAAATTGTTAGACGCAATAAAAGTATAGTCGCCTGAAGCGGCATTTTTCAAATCCGCAGTTGTAGCAACTACCTGGTTATTAGCATCAACCCATTGAAATTTTGTAGCTCCGGAAAACGTTATGCCGGTTATGGCCCCATTGTTTTGGCTGCAGCTAGCTATGGATGTTTGAACTTTTGATTCATCGAGCGTTATCCCATTTGTTTCGGGGATCACAATATCTGTTGTATATATCGGCCCGCACTGCGTATCATCGGTAACCTGTAATTTATAAGTGCCTGCCGGCTGGTTTAAGAGATCTTTGTTTGTACCAACCTCTTGCTGCTGATCATTTGTCCAGCGGAATTTTAATGTGCCGGTACCAGTAGCGCCAATGTTTGTAATTGATCCGGTTGCCTGGCCGCAATTGGTTGATTGTATTTTGGCGGAGGTTTGGATGATGTTGGGGCCGGTGGTATTTTTGAGGATTACGGGGCCGTATTTTGTTTCGCATCCATCGGTCGTTGATACTTTTAACGTATAGCCTCCTGCGGTTAAATTTTCAATATCTGTTGCATTGCCCACTACATCTCCATTTGCATTCAACCATTCTGTTTTACTTATTTTATCCTCCGGATCATACACATAGAGGTTTTTAATTGATCCGTTAGCGCTTCCACATGCTATATCTGTCTTTACTAACCCAGAATCGTATATACCGACCCTATCATCATCAATTTCAAACCAATCGCTGGTTATACAGCCTTGCCCTAAAACTAATCTGTATTTGCCGGTTTTATTTATTTTTAAATCTAAATCATGAGATACAATATGGCCGTTCTCATCAGTCCAGTAATAGGCTAATCCCTGCGGTACTTTCAATCCGGTTATTGTGGCCAGATCACTGCAGCGCATATTTTTTATTTTAATGTTGTCAGTGTTTACCTGGAACGTTTTATATTCTGATGTGCGGTTATTTATAGTCGATGAAACATAAAATATGCCATTCAGATTTGCAATATCTGCCTGCCAATTTCCCGAAGCATCTGCCATTACAGTTTGCATGTAGCTTCTGATGCTGCATTGTGATTGGCATGATTCCGAGGAATAAAAATCTATTATTGCATTGGGAGTTGATGTACCGGTTACCCTGGTATCAGCCCCAATAGCATTTATGCTTTCTATAGTTACAACCGGTAATGTATAATTAATTGCAAATGGAGCGTTTTGATAAGCTGCGGTAAAAACACATCTAAAGTCATTATACCTTAAAAAAACGTTTGGATCACCTTGAACCGCCACGCCTGTCCAAATATTATTAAAGAGATTTCTTTTTGTCTTATCATTGGCGCCGATATTAAATTGAGCAGCACAATTTTGAATATTGATGGGGTACTGATCAGTAGGTGATGTGCTTGGGTTTTGAATGTTGCTAACGCCGTCTCTGGCAACGTTAAAATAATTATTGGTAAAACTTACTGTTCCTTTAATAAGTTCAAAACTAAATGCAGTAATGCTGCCGCCCGTTAAATTGTTACTTAAATCCATATTAACCAAAGCTTCAACCGCCCTCGCCTCATCATCATTTTTTATATCATCAGATAATATTGTAGAGACCATTACAAACGATCTGTATAGATCAGGAAACAGATAAATTGTACTTAACCCGTCGCGATAAGTAGCAAAATTATTTGACCTGATAGAAATCGTGCTACTTGTTTGCTGGTAAAATTTTAAATCAATACCTGTAAAAATTATATTTCCGTCGCTTAAATTTCCTCCAAGAAGAATGTGATTACACTTATTTAAACTTATCAGGCCTGTGGCCCCATAATTGGTTCCGCCATCCTCCCCTTCGTTGCCAATAATGTTTAATTTATTTAATCCTATAACATTTCCCTGTATCGTTAAATTATCGATGCTTTCAAGATCTAAACTATAGTAATTAAATCCGCTTATCAGGTTTCCTTTGCCTGAAGCTCCTATTATAAAATTTGAGCAATTAGTAAATTTTAATCCTTCACGCAATTTTAAAGCCGGCCTTGAAATTACGATGTCAGTAAAATCATATATATACAAACCATAAAGTTCAACATTATTAATGCCTTGCCCTTTAAAAATCACGAAACCATTATCGTTATCTTCATATTGCATATAGGGTGTAGCAACTTTTACTTTGGCGCTGCTTTGCCCAAATACAGAACCGTTTTGAGTACTCCCGTCAATTACAAGATTGGATGATATATCAGGTAAATTTGATAAAATAGTTATCGTCCTTCCAGCTTCACTCAAATCAGTCAAATTAAAATTAATATAATCTTTTGTCGCGCTCCCATTCGCAGCAGCCTTAGTTAAAGCCTCGCGCAAGGTCCCCGGCCCTGAATCAGCTTTACTGGTAACCACAAAAACAGCCGAAAATGATCTCAGGCTTAGTAAAAAAAATAATAAAAAAAGGAAAACGTTCTTGTGATACATTAATTAGGGTATTCAAAGCCAAAATACCACTTTATTAATTAATTTATCAAGTTAACCCTGGTTGATTTTGCTTTGAAGATTATCAATTACATCTTACCGTAAAATCCCTAACATTAGATTAACCTAATTGATACTCATTATCTAAAATTGTACCTTTGCCCCAAAATAACTGACCACCCATTTGATGAAGTTGAATATTGATTACCAGGAAAAATTCCAGTCGCGTCATATAGCTCCAAACGAAGCTGATACCGCACAAATGTTAAAAGCTGTTGGCGTAAATTCATTGGATGAATTGATCGCTCAGACCATTCCGGAAAAGATAAGATTAAATGCACTGCTTAATCTTCCGCCGGCAAAAAGCGAGTTTGATTATTTGAACACGCTCAAACAAACCGCATCAAAAAACAAAGTATTTAAATCACTTATTGGCCAGGGATATTATGATGTAATAGTTCCCGGAGTTATCCAGCGAAACATCCTCGAAAACCCGGGCTGGTATACTCAATATACCCCTTACCAGGCCGAAATTGCACAAGGCCGCTTGCAGGCATTGTTAAACTTCCAAACCATGGTAATTGACCTTACCGGGATGGAGATTGCCAATGCATCATTGCTTGACGAGGGCACAGCCGCTGCCGAAGCCATGTTTATGCAGTATAGCCTTCGTAAAAATCAGAATGCAAATGTGTTTTTTGTATCTGAGGACGTGTTCCCGCAAACTATCGATATTTTAAAGACCCGCGCACAGCCTTACGGCATCGAGCTACTAATAGGCAATCATCAAACTGTTGAACTTACCGACAATATGTTTGGCGCCATAGTTCAATACCCCGCAGGTAACGGTGCCGTTTATAACTATACAGACTACGCTGCTAAAGCGCACGAAAAAGGTATTAAGCTTACCGTAGTTGCCGATATAATGAGCCTGGTGCTGTTAACCCCTCCGGGCGAATGGGGTGCTGATATTGTGGTTGGCTCAACCCAGCGCTTTGGCGTACCAATGGGATTTGGCGGCCCTCACGCGGCATTTTTTGCCACCAAAGAAGAATATAAACGTTCAATCCCCGGCCGCATAATCGGGGTTACCATTGATAGTGCAGGCAATTATGCTTTACGCATGGCATTGCAAACGCGCGAGCAGCATATCCGCAGGGATAAAGCTACTTCAAACATTTGTACTGCCCAGGCATTGCTGGCTATTATGGCTGGTATGTACGCCGTTTATCACGGTCCTGCCGGTGTTAAGCTGATTGCAGAGCGCATCCACGGCCTAACTGTTTTATTGGCAGAGTCATTAAAACAACTGGGGTATGATCAGCTGAACGAAGCTTATTTTGATACACTGAAATTTGATTTGGGTGTATTAGCAAGCCCTGTTCATGCCGAAGCGATCAACAACCAGATGAACTTTAACTATAAAGGTTCGGTTGTTACCATTTCTGTTGATGAAACTACATCACCGGAAGACATAAAAACCATTGTCCGCTTTTTTGCACGCGTAAAGGGCAAAACACTGAACGATGTAAGCTTTGATGAACTTAAGGCAAACCTTACAACGGTTATTCCTGCCGATTTGCAGCGCAAATCAGCATACTTAACGCATTCATTATTTAACTCGCACCATTCAGAGCATGAAATGCTGCGTTATATCAAATCGCTTGAGGCAAAGGATCTTTCGCTTTGCCATTCAATGATCGCTTTGGGATCATGCACCATGAAGCTGAATGCTACTACAGAGATGGTTCCGGTAACCTGGGCCGAATTCAGCAAGATGCACCCCTTCGCACCAACCGACCAGGTTGGCGGTTATATGCAGCTATTTGATGAGCTGAATAACTGGTTGAGCGAGATCACAGGCTTTGCAGCCATGAGCTTACAGCCAAATGCAGGCGCACAGGGCGAGTATGCCGGGTTAATGGTGATCCGTGCTTATCATAACGATCGTGGCGATAATCACCGCAATATCGCTTTAATCCCATCCTCAGCACACGGAACCAATCCTGCGTCGGCAGCAATGGCCGGAATGAAGATTGTTGTAGTTAGATGTGATGATAACGGGAACATTGATGTTGCCGATCTGAAAGCTAAAGCCGAACAGTATAAAAATGAGCTTTCGTGTTTGATGGTTACTTATCCGTCGACCCATGGTGTGTTTGAAGAGTCGATCATCGAGATCTGCGAGATCATCCATGCAAATGGCGGCCAGGTTTATATGGATGGCGCGAACATGAACGCGCAGGTTGGTCTAACAAGTCCGGCCAATATTGGCGCCGATGTTTGCCACCTTAACTTACACAAAACATTCTGTATTCCGCATGGCGGTGGCGGCCCCGGTATGGGCCCTATCGGCGTAGCAAAACACCTGGTTCCTTACTTACCCGGGCATGCGGTTGTTGATATTGATAAAGGCAAATCAATTCACGCGGTGTCATCAGCGCCATGGGGATCAGCTTCAATATTGATCATATCTCACGCTTACATAGCAATGATGGGCAGCGAAGGCTTAACCAATGCAACCCGTTACGCCATACTGAATGCTAACTACATAAAAACCCGCTTACAGCATCACTACCCTGTGTTATACACAGGCGCTAATGGCCGTTGCGCACACGAAATGATATTGGATTGCCGCGCATTCAAGAGCATTGGCATTGAGGTTACCGATATCGCCAAACGCTTAATGGATTATGGTTTCCATGCGCCAACTGTGTCATTCCCTGTTGCAGGTACCGTTATGGTTGAGCCAACAGAGTCAGAACCTAAGCATGAACTTGACCGTTTTTGCGATGCTATGATCTCTATCCGTCACGAAATTGACAGTGTAGAAAAAGGCTTATCTGACAAAACTGACAACCCGCTTAAAAATGCGCCGCATACTGCATCGGTTATTACTGCTAATGAATGGGAACATCCGTACAGCCGTCAGAAAGCTGCATTCCCGCTTCCTTATGTTGCTGCCTATAAATTCTGGCCATCGGTTGGTCGTGTAAACGATACTTATGGCGACAGGACATTGATTTGCAGCTGCCCGCCTTTAACAGACTATGAGTTTGAAGAAAGCGAAATAACAACCCCGGAATACGGAACGTGAGATTGATGTGCGGATTTCGGATGTGCAGATGTGCGGATGAAATTGGCAACAGTTTATTAAAATAAGAAAGCCGCTGGATGATTTTATCCGGCGGCTTTTTTGTTAACCTTATAATTCGTTTTCAATTAAATAATGTTTGCGCCTGTGAACCTTTAGTTTATCCAGAAAATCTGCTTAATATTTTTCGAGATATTCTTTAGTATAATCATTAAAGTACCAATCAGGAATCTCGGTTTTTCTGTAATCCATCCCATTCCTTTTTAAGACGTCTACCAACTGCATTTTCTTTTTATACAAATCAGAACCTAAATCATAGCGCCAGGTTCTCATCAAATCTGTTATGTATACTTTTTTTCCAGAAATTGTTTTCATAATTGGTCGTTTGAAATCGGCACCTTTTTCTATTAAATATAATACAATATCCGGGTTCCTTCCGTCAAGAGAAGCTACACCTAACGGGCTCATTTCATATTCATTAATATAATTCACCTTAGCCCCGGCATTAACCAGCATTTTTACGTAGTCAAAATTAGATATCTGGCAAGCCCTCAATAATGGTGTGTAGCGGGCATTGTAACCTTCCGGCCGCACTCCTTTTTCTTCAGCATTTGGGTCCCCTCCGTGTTCTAACAATAATTTTAAATATTTAGGGTTATTTCCAAAATTGTTTAAATCGACTAACATAATACTGGCAGCTTCCATCAAAGGAGATGAACCACCATATTTATCCTGGTTGTTTGGATCAGCACCTAGTGAAACCAGGGTTTTGGCTGACTCAAATTTTAATGTTTTAACAGCCATTAACAATAAAGTCTGCCCAAACTTTGGTTCCCTTGACTCGAGCAGCGATTTATTTTTAGCGATTATGTCAATTATTTTAATAGTATCCTCATTATCAACCGCTTTAGCCAAATCCCAGGAAGGAGTACCTTGAAATAGCCGAAAGTCGTACCCTAGCATATGATCTTTGCTTACAACAGTATCCCTGCAGCTAACAAGCATAAGTAATATTCCAATAATTCCTGAAGTCATTTCTTTATTTTAAAAAAAACACGTTTAAAGATATGGATTACTATCCGTTTTTGAAGATTGACAAAATGTTCTCCAACAAAAAACCCCGGCTAAATTAATAACCGGGGTTTTCTTATTCCTCCTTTAGGGGGTTAGGGGGCTTATTTTACTTCTTCAAAGTCAACATCTGTAACTGTGTCAGCATTGCCTTCTGCATGTGGTGCACCACCTTCTGCGCCTGGCTGAGCCTGACCTCCATCGCCTGCTGCTTTGTACATCTCTTCTGATGCTACATTCCATGCATTGCTTAATTCAGCTTGGGCAGTATCAATATCAGCAAAGTTTTTAGCGGCATAAGCTTCTTTCAACTTAGTTAAGCCTTCTTCGATAGGGCCTTTTTTGTCAGCTGAAATTTTGTCGCCGTATTCTTTCAGTTGTTTTTCTGTCGAGAAGATCAGGGCGTCGGCAGCATTCAGTTTTTCAACTTCTTCTTTTGCCTTTTTGTCAGAATCAGCATTTGCTTCTGCTTCGTCCTTCATCTTCTTGATCTCGGCATCAGTTAAGCCTGAAGATGCTTCAATACGGATCTTCTGCTCTTTACCGGTAGCTTTATCTTTTGCAGATACATGCAAGATCCCGTTGGCATCAATATCAAAAGTTACTTCAACTTGTGGTACGCCGCGGGGAGCAGGAGGTATTCCATCTAAATGGAAACGGCCAATTGTACGGTTACCCGATGCAATAGGGCGCTCACCCTGTAATATATGGATTTCTACTGATGGCTGGCTGTCAGACGCAGTTGAGAAAACTTCAGATTTTTTGGTAGGGATAGTTGTGTTAGCTTCAATAAGCTTGGTCATTACACCACCCATAGTTTCAATACCTAATGAAAGCGGGGTAACATCTAACAACAATACGTCCTTAACTTCACCTGTTAATACACCACCCTGGATAGCTGCACCAATTGCAACCACTTCATCAGGGTTAACACCTTTTGAAGGCGCTTTGCCAAAGAACTTTTCAACAGCTTCCTGTATCGCAGGGATCCTGGTTGAACCACCTACTAAAATTACTTCGTCAATATCAGAAGTGCTTAAACCTGCATTTTTCAATGCTGATTTACAAGGCTCAATAGTACGTTTAATTAAGCTGTCAGCCAGTTGCTCAAATTTAGCACGGGTTAAAGTTTTAACAAGGTGCTTAGGCACACCGTCAGTAGCGGTAACGTATGGTAAGTTAATCTCAGTTTGAGCCGAGCTTGATAATTCGATCTTAGCTTTTTCAGCAGATTCTTTTAAACGTTGTAAAGCCATTGGATCTTTACGCAGATCAACACCTTCATCGTTTTTAAATTCATCAGCCATCCAGTCAATAATTACCTGGTCAAAGTCATCACCACCTAAGTGAGTATCACCATCGGTTGATTTTACTTCGAAAACGCCATCACCTAATTCAAGGATAGATACGTCATGTGTACCACCACCGCAATCAAACACAGCAATTTTCATATCCTTATGCGTTTTGTCAAGGCCGTAAGCCAGGGCAGCAGCAGTAGGTTCGTTTATTATACGGCGTACTTTTAAACCTGCAATTTCACCGGCTTCTTTAGTAGCCTGGCGCTGTGCGTCGTTAAAATAAGCCGGAACGGTAATAACCGCTTCAGTAACTTCATGTCCTAAAAAGTCTTCAGCTGTTTTCTTCATTTTCTGAAGTATCATTGCTGAAATTTCCTGCGGGGTATACATGCGGTCGCCAATTTCAACACGCGGGGTGTTGTTATCGCCTTTAACCACTTTGTAAGGCACGCGGGATGCTTCTTTAGTAACCTCGTTAAACTGGTTACCCATAAAGCGTTTTATAGAATAAATAGTTTTTGTTGGATTAGTGATTGCCTGACGTTTAGCCGGATCACCCACTTTACGCTCGCCATTGTCAACAAAAGCCACTACAGACGGCGTAGTACGTTTACCCTCACTGTTAGCAATAACTACAGGCTCGTTACCTTCCATTACTGCAACGCAGGAGTTGGTTGTTCCTAAGTCGATTCCAATTATTTTAGACATATGATTATAATTTCTTGATTGATTATTTGTATTACAACCTATTTAACAAGGGTTGTGCCAATTTGGCTTTGGCAGAAAAATTAAGCGGAAAGGGGAACGGGAAAAGATAAAAGGCAAAAATTAGTCAGTAAAGTGCCTTAAAACGGTGACAGGTTGGCAGAAAATGAAAGCCATAGTTGACTCTCCTGTTTAGCATTTAGCCATTTTCTGTAAATAACAGAAAATGGCTAACTTTAATTGTCCACTAGGTGCAATCAGCAACATTTATGCATAAGAGACCGTTAGGGCCTCCGCATGCATAAAGGCCTGTACAGCAGCCATACTGGTAAGCTACACCTGCCTGTCCGTAGGCAGCGCAACCCGGGTATTTACCACCCTGGATTTTTTTCATCTCTTTTTTTGTTAAAGGCGTTCCAAAATTAGTTTTCATATTTGTTGGTTTAGTTCGCGGCCCTGGTTCAAAGGTACAAGGCTCAATACCTTTTTTGACGATGTGTGCTAAACGGATATCAGATAACTTTTAACTTTATAAAAGCTTTGAACATTAGCAAAAACCCCTTTTAATAAGCCGGGCAATTAGCAGGGTACTGGCAGGTATTACTTGGAGGGCATAGAACCAACCCTGTTGTATAATAGCAACAACCTAACGTAAAAGCCGCTGCAAGCTGGCCCGCCTGTGTAGCACAACCTTCAATTTTACCGCCTTTAATGTTTCTTAGCTCTTCTTTCGTAAGAGATTTTCCTAATTTGGATTTCATAAATAAAGTTTTAGTTTTTTTGGCCATGGTTTTTAAAGAGGTACAAAGCACACTACCTTTTGAGGTTGATTTATACAGTTTAGGATATCATCAATAAAAAAAGTAAAAACGGCCCAAGGCAAATAGGTACCAATCAGGTTGTGATTGCGTTTAGGTTAACATAAAGCTACAGATACTTATCTGATAAAACAAAATTTCATATCTTTACTAAAACAAATAAAACGCCTCTGTTACTTAACACACCAAACAGGCAAATTACGCTGCCTGGAATTGTATAACAATTAGCCATCTCAAAAAGGCTAACATTCAATCAAAAATTGAACTGACTTTTTATTGTTATTAAATTAAAAAATCAAATGTTTTTTATCGAATCAGAACGGTTACGGATGATCCCGCTAACCAATGAATTATTACAGTTGTTACATACTGACAGATCTGCTATGGAACGCGCTTTAGGCTTAAATATCTCAAATCCGCAAATAAGCGATTTTTATAAAAAAGAAATAGATGATGCTATGATTAACTTCTGGCTGCCCAAAACACTGGCAAACCCGGAGGCTTATAAATGGTATACCGATTGGGAGATCATTCTAAAAAGCACCAATACGGCAATTGGCGGCATGGGCTTTATCGGCGAACCAAATGAAAGCGGAGATGCAGAAATTGGTTACATGATAGATGAGCAGCACCAGAACAAAGGCTACGCAACCGAAGCGCTGCAGCTATTGATCAAATGGGCCTTTACCCAGGATGCTGTTAAGGCCATTATTGTACATACTTATGCAGATAATTTGCCATCAGTAAAAATTTTAAGTAAATGTGGTTTTGAAGAGGTGGGGAAAGATGGGGATGGGTTGATGACTTTTAAACTCTACTTTAAGTAAGCTCTTATCTTTATTAGTTTATCTTACAGCCCTCCATTAACAAAAGGGCTGTAAGATATGTCAAGAGGGCGCACTTCTGTATAATATTTTAGAATTCCTTAATGACTTATAAGCTAAACGCTTTTTTTAGAAATTTAAAACCCTGCTATAAAAATACTATTTTTGTATATGAACATACAAGCTGAAAAAATCGAACTAATTAAGCTTATAGCTGATATAGATAGCGAAAAGGTTCTTAAAAAAATTAAAAGCGTATTAAAGGCCGAAAAACAGTCGAACGAAACTGATAGGATTTTGGCCAATCCCGCAATGGTAAAACGGCTGGATGAAAGTATACAGCAGATCAAGGACGGCAAAGGAGTAAAAATATCATTGGATGATGATATATGGAAATAATATTTTCACCAAATGCGCTGGAGGATCTCAATTACTGGAAACAAAAGCACAACGTTAAAATAATCCAAAGAATTAAACTCCTTATTGAAGCTATTCAAACCGATCCATTTCACGGGCCGGGTAAACCAGAACCGTTAAAACATAATTATTCAGGAATGTGGTCAAGACGTATAAACCGCGAGCATAGAATAGTTTATAAGATTGAATCCGGAAATATTATAATACATGCATTAAAAGAACATTATTAATGCTCCCCCAGACATATATTTTTTAAATAAAGAAGATATTGAGGAGCAAATATTTTCCTAACCAAAAACGCCCCGATCATTTTGAGCGGGGCGTTTTCTATATCCTTAAAAGCGATTAATTATTCGCCTTTTTCAGCATTTTCTTCGTTTGCAGCCGGTGCTTCAGGAGCTTCAGTTTCAGCAGCAGGAGTTGCTTCTGCTACTGGTGCTTCAGCAACAGGAGTTTCAGCTAACGGGGCAACATCAACAGCTTTTTCTTCAGCTTCAGCCGGTGCAGCAGTTTTAGCAGCAGGCGCATCAGCTTTTGCTTTTGAAGAACCACCACGACGACGTGTTGATTTCTTCTCAGTTTTAGCTACATCATTACCATAAACTGTGTTGTAATCTACCAACTCGATCATTGCCATTTCAGCGTTATCACCTAAACGATTTTCTAATTTGATGATACGTGTGTAACCGCCCGGACGGCTGGCTATTTTCTCAGCTATTTCGCGGAACAGGATGCTAACAGCGTCTTTGTCCTGAAGATAACTAAATACGGTACGGCGTGAGTGCGTAGTATCGCTTTTTGATTTTGTAAGAATTGGCTCAACATATCCGCGTAAAGCTTTTGCTTTAGCTAATGTTGTAGTAATGCGCTTATGCAGGATAAGCGAAGTGGCCATGTTACTCATCATCGCCTTGCGGTGACTGTTAGTACGGCCTAAATGGTTAACTTTTTTTCCGTGTCTCATTGTATTTTGTTGTTTGTGGCACGTGCATACCGTCGGACGGCGTTACCGTCAAGTCCTCGGAATTATGCCGATGTCAGTGATTAGTTAATTAGAGATCAGAGATTGGTCACCAGCCGACCC
>Ga0193702_1000126_pt1 | contig 30515 bp, 28 predicted proteins | sample U3a1metaG_FD_143060 | JGI IMG/M metagenome (GOLD analysis project Ga0193702, IMG submission 143060) | Soil microbial communities from a riparian zone of the East river system, Colorado, United States - U3a1 | ecosystem: Environmental > Terrestrial > Soil > Riparian zone | place: USA: East River... | reverse complement strand
CGGTATTAGCTGCAATAGCCGGCCTTATGGCTGGCGCACATGCTGATGAAGCCATGCTATCGCAAATGCGCTCATCAGATCAATGGGCGTTCTACCAGGCAAAAGGCATCAAATCTGAAATGCTTACATCAACCAACAAAATATTGGTGGCAATAGGCAAAACGCCAATAGCCGAAGATGCTGAAAAAGTAAAGGAAAATAAAACTGAGCAAACCAAAATAATGGCAGAAGCCAAAGCTTTCCAAAAGGAGAGCGATGAGCATACCGCAAAACACTCTATCCTCGCCAAATGCGTTACATTGTTCCAGGTAGCAATTGCCATTGGCGCCATATCGATAATAACCAAACGGAAAGCCTTATGGCTGGCAAGCATGGGATTTGCCGCTATTGGAATCTTCTTTTTGGTGAGTGGGCTTTTGTGATAATAGGTTGCGTACCTATGGCATGCTAAATATTTCCTGATTTATTTCTACCAATATTGTGCTCCTTTAGGAGCAGTTTTAGCATAACAGGATGCTCTCCCCTTTATTCCGTATCTTTGCGCCAAATGATAAAAAAAGCGCTTGAAAAGCTAAAGATAACCGAACTGAATAAAATGCAGCATGCTGCGCTTGATGCTGCAAAAAAAGGAGACGTAGTTTTACTTTCCCCAACGGGTTCAGGGAAAACATTAGGCTTTTTACTCCCTTTATTGTCGTTGCTAGATGAGAAGATAGCAACGGTACAGGCGCTTATTTTAGTTCCCTCGCGTGAATTAGCTTTGCAGATTGAGCAGGTTTTTAAAGCTATTGGTAGTGGTTTTAAGGTGAACGTGTGCTATGGTGGTCACCCCGTAAAAATTGAGCGGAATAACCTTTCGCAGCCGCCAGCTGTTTTAATTGGCACCCCGGGCAGGATAGGGCACCACCTCCGCAGAAACAGCTTTACTACTGATACCATCAAAACATTGATACTGGATGAATTTGATAAGGCGCTTGAGTTCGGTTTCCAGGAGGATATGACCTATATTATCCGCCAGATGGATCACCTTACAAAACGCATCCTCACATCAGCCACTAAAATGAAGGAGATCCCGTCATTTACAGGGATCAACAACCCAATTGAAGTAGATTTTCTTCAAAACAAAACAAACGTTCCCGATCTTAAATTAAAGGCTGTTATATCGCCTGCGGCTGATAAACTGGATACATTATTTTCATTGCTGTGTAAAATAGGGGATAAGGCTACTTTGATTTTTTGCAACCATCGTGACGCTGTTGAAAGGATCAGTGAACTGCTATGGGAGAGGGGATTGGAGCATGATATTTTTCACGGAAAAATGGAGCAGGAAGACAGAGAACGTGCATTGTTGAAGTTCAGGAACGGAAGCCATCGTTTGTTGATCACTACTGATCTCGCGTCCCGCGGACTTGACATCCCGGAGATTGAATATATAGTACATTACCAGCTGCCGCATAACGAAGAAGCGTTTACACACCGTAATGGACGCACTGCACGAATGCACGCAAAAGGAACAGCTTACCTGATATTAACTGAAGACGAAAAACTCAAATACCTTGACCAGGCGCCTGAAATTGAAGTATTACCGGCAGATCTCCCTGTTCCCCAACCTACGCCGTGGGTTACAGTATATGTAGGTGCCGGCAAAAAGGACAAAGTTAACAAGGTTGATATTGTGGGCCTGCTGCTGCAAAAAGGGGAACTGGCAAAAGAGGACCTGGGTTTGATTGAAGTTCTGGATTATTCGTCTTATGCCGCAGTAAAGCGTAACCGGGCAAAGCGAACCGTAGAATTGCTTAAATCAGAAAAGATCAAAAACAAAAAGGTTAAAATCGAAATTTCAATATAAGCACAACATAATAAAAAGTATATGAGTAATAATGATATCATGAAAAAGCTGCGGGTAGCTATGCATTTTACCGATGATGATATTATAGAGGTTTTAAACCTGGCTAATTTTCGGATCACTAAAACAGAACTTGGCGCAATTTTTCGCAAAGAAGATCATCCTAACTTTAAACCCTGCGGCGACCAGATCCTGCGTAACTTTTTAAACGGGTTGATTATTTATAAACGCGGCCCGAAAGAGAATAAAGCAGAGTAGCTTATCTGTTCTCAATCAGCTTTGCCTTACCGCTTTTTAACATCTTTTGCTGTTCTTCGGTAAATGATTCCCTGCCGCCAAAATCCTGTACCCAGTAAGTATTGTAAAGCGCTACCCCAATTTCTTTAAACCCGGGATTCATCAGGTTTTTGCAATGGCCGGGGCTTTTAAACCAGCCGTCCATCACTTCGGCTATGCTCATTTGCCCCTGGGCAATGTTTTCGCCTACGGCAAAGCTTTTATAACCTTTATAAGTATATCCTGCCGCTACAACACGTTTGTCCATCGTACGCCCGTCTTTGCTGGTGTGGCTAAAGTAATTTTTATTGGCCATGTCTTTTGCATGTCTTAATGCTGCAATTTCCAGTTCATCGTTCCAAACCAGGGGCGGAGCTGGAGGCATAAAGGTAGCGCCACAGTTACAACCTTTTTGCCGGGTATGGTTCATGTTTTCTAAAAACTCGCGCTTAAACTCAGATGTGCTTACAGTTTGCTGTGCAAATGTTGATTGAAAAAAAAATATGGAGAGAACTGCCAATAATACTTTTATTAAAACTTTCATAGCTATCTGACAACTAAAACTAACATAAGTTTAGTATCAATCCGCTAAAATAAAATTATCGTTTTCGTCTTATTGATCGCCAGTTGCCCCTTTTGCGTTTGTAAAAAAGCACCACAGCAATAACAACTAACGAAATTACAATTACAAGAACTATAATGTAGCTACTTTCCTGGCGGAGCCGCTTTTTGAGAGTTTCCTGGTATTTGAGGTATATACTTTTTTTTTGACCTGTATGGAGTCTGCTTTTTTCTTTTCTGCGGAGTCTTTTGCTGCCAGGCTAGCGGTTAGCTTAGCTTCCTCATCTTTACGGATGCTCTCCTCTAACGAATCTCGTTTTTTCAGGATCGCTTCTTCTTTAGGATAGTTTTTAAGCCGGCTATACAGCAGGGCATAGTTTTTTAATACCTCCGACTCTGTTTTTTTATTGTGATTGGCCTGTGAAATCTGTAAAGCTTCATTCAAATCGCCCATGGCAAGTGTATAATCTTTTTGTTCGCTTTTTATGGTCGACAGTGTAATAAGCGAAGCAATTACATTAACAGGATCATTTTTAGCCCTTGAAAGCGAATTGGACTGCAGGATGAACCATTTTGCCTGGCTATATTTTTTTTGAGACATGTAAACTTTAACCAGGTGATCAAAAGAGATCCTCAAGCCTATAGTATCATTAAAATGGGAATACTGGTGCAATGCAAGCATGGTGTAGCTTAATGCCTTGTTCTGATAGCTTACGCGGGTAGCCCTGTTGCTTATCGTGTCATAGTCAAGATAGCGGGTAGCTATTTCATTATAGATCTGGCCCTTGAACAAGTCGGCGGCCGGCAATTTTAGTTGCTGCTTAAGGCTGTCGAGGCTCATGGTAACCAGGTGCTGTTTTACGCTGTCTTTATTTGCCCTGTAGATCACAGATTTTATGCTGTCTTCCCTTATCAATATAGCCAGGAGCCGCAAACTGTCCGCGTTCCTTATTCTTAATTTATTGTCTGGGTTCTCAGCCAAATGCGAATCCGCTATACCCAGCACGGCTGAGTGGCTGGTATTCATTGAAAAATTAAGGCTATCCGGATAGGTTATTGCCTGTAAACTAAAATCGCCCCAATGAGGCACGGGTACTGAATAGTTTATGTCGGCGGAATGCGATGCAGTGGCACCCAAACTAAAACCATTTTTAGCATGGGATGCAATTGAAAAATCTTCAAATGATAAAAATCTAAGATTTTTTGCTGCTTGTTCCTGCAGCTTAATGCTGTCTTTTTGAGCATCCGGCGTTAATACTTTATCGGTATCAGAATAGCATATTGATGCCGATACTTTTAAGCAGAAGAGTATTAAAATAAATAGCGTAATCGTTTTTTTCATAAGCTATCCCGGTGCTGGGGGTATAAATATACCTATCGCATTCAAAAAATGTGCCTGTAATTTAGAATACGACAGTATTTGCCATAGTATTTTCCTCCTGATAAATAATTTATAGCTATGTGAAAATGAAATTGACTTATTTAAGTGATTCCGAAAAAAACGTACAGGATAACCAATCTTAATAATAGGGTAGAGAGGTCACAACTGACAAGTAATTAGTACAATAATCCGGAAAACAGATTGGTAATTATTAGCGGATGTACTTTTCGTACCGCTCAATAAAGGTCTTGAAGAAGGTTACCCGGTTAATTAATGTATTGAAAATTATAATCCCAACGGTTGCAGAAAGAATACCTGCCAGCACATCCAGTATATAATGGTGACTTGCATACACCGCGGTAAACCAAATGCCCAGCATTACAATTGCGAAGAATATATTAATTAAACCAAGTTTGTTTTTTATACCATAGTACAAAACAACCACAGGGTAAGATGAATGCAGAGAAGGCATAGCCGCAAATACATTTGAACCTTTGGAATAGATAGATTTAAAGATGCCCGCATGAAAATAAGCATCAAACTTTGCTAATCCTGCAGTGTTCCCGGGTGTTTTAGCATGGAAGATGAAACCGTTGTATTGCACATACCATGGCGGAGCTGCAGGATACAAATAGTAAACTACAAAGCCAATAAAATTGATAAGTACAAAAGTTAGCGAAAAATATAAAAACTGCCGCCGGTTTTTGAAAAATAGAAAACCTGCAAATGCCAGCGGAACGGGAATCCAGCAGAGATAAAAAATTCCTGCAGCTACATCTATCCATGTTTTTCCGTTAATTCGCCAGTATTCATTAGCTGTTAAAAGCTTTCCGTTAAAATGGATCCCAAACAGGTGCTTTTCTAAGTTGTACAGATCAGCTATGTGTACAGTATTATAGTTGTAGTTCGGAAAAGCCTTCATGTAATCAAAGATGATCCAGTAAACTATAAATATGGAAAAACCAATGATAAACTTACGGCTGATTGACGACAGAAAGAAAGCGAGGTTGAAGATCCCCGCCAAAAATAACTGATCGGTTTTAAAGCCAACAAGTAAAACCGATAACAGTAAATAAAATATAGTTATTGCTAAAACAGTAGCTACAGACCTGGTATTGATCTTAATAGAATCACCAACAGCATCAGTCATGCTATTTTTTTAAGAAATCTGAACGGAAAATTTTATCCCAAAGCGGTGAGCTTACGCCATACCCTTTGGCCGGGTCCTGGTAATGGTGCAGCATATGGTGCTGTTTTATCTTTTTCCAGATATTACCTTTAAAGTTAAAATGATGAATTGCATAGTGCGAGATATCATAAAACAGGTAGCCCAGTATAAACGCCGGGAAAAAGCCCCAAACGTAGTTAGTTGGTAAAATGGCGTTAAATAAAAAATAAAAGCCGGTTGCCAACGGAATGCTCATTGAAGGGGGAAGTACAAGGCGCTTGGCATCGCTTGGATAGTCATGATGCACACCGTGAAAAACAAAGTGCATTCTTTGTGCCCATGGCTTATCAGCAGGCTCGTAGTGAAACACAAAGCGATGCATTATGTATTCAACCAGGGTCCAGATAAAAAGGCCTGATATAAATAGTTCAATAAAAAGCAATGCACCCAAATCAGTTTGCGTGTATTTATAAATGCAAAAAGCTATTACGGGTATAAAAATATAAAGAGGTACGGTGAAATGTACTTTAGATAAGCTTTCTAAAAAGTCACTCTTAAACATTCTCACAGATTCCTGTGAATTGGAAACATATTTCTTTTTCATCTCTGCTCAGGGTTTAAAATATCAAAAAATTTCTCTGCCTGCTATTCAATTTATTGTTTTATTTGAAGCACCAATTTTAACAAAGTTTTGGTGAACTGTAAACCTTTTAATGTAATTGTTACGAAGATATGATATTTTCTGTCTACGATGTTTATCTAAAATACAATACTTAATATTTAGACGAACGTGAAGCCCAATTATTGTTGGGCTAAAAGAGACTTTTTAGCATCAATCAACCTTTTAAAGGCGGTAATATTTGTAAGCACAGCCACAACCGCAATTGGGAAAGTAAATATCGTCATAGTTTCAAACACGTGAAATTTTATCCCGGGTACATAAAGCTTGTAATCGCCCCCAATATATAATGAGGTTAAACCGCAAAGCATGGCGCATAAGCCAATAGTAACCACACGCTCAGGTCGTTGCATTAAGCCTCCTTTACATTCGATGCCAAGGCCTTCCGCACGGGCCCTTACATAGCTAACCATCATTGAACCAATTAATGCAATAAAGGCAAATATCGAACTTAAAAAATAATGATGGCCAACCAGGTAATAACAGATCCCCAAAAACATGATCAGTTCGCTATAACGATCCAGTACCGAATCGTATAAAGCACCAAATGTTGATTTCATGTTTCCAAGTCTTGCCACCTGCCCATCTAACATGTCAAACAAACCTGCAAAAAGTATCAGTCCGCCAGCCCAACCCACATAGGTAAGGTCGCCGCGGTTGCCTTCTTCAGCGCCAATAATAAATATTACCGCTACACCCACATTTAATACAAATCCAATTGTTGTGACTGCGTTTGGCGTGAGCCCCAGTTTTATAAAAACTTTAACCACAGGATCTATAACCCTGTAAATACCTAGCTGAAGGTTAGTGCGTACTGATGTTTGCTGTTCCATTGTTAATATTTTCCGATATTTAAAAATCAAATTTTACTCTTGCACGGACCCCGAATTTTGAAACATCAGGATGATCTAAATAAGTAAATCGCCTAACTAAATCAACCCGTACAAATTTAAATATATTTTCAATTCCAACGCTACCTTCAACATAAGGGGTTTTTCCAAGCGCATATGTTATTGGCTCGCCGGTTGATGATACAGGGAATTGATATAATGAAGGGTGGAGAGATGGGTTGTTACCATCACTTAAACCACCATAAATTGCTTTGAGTGAAGCTACTTCACGCCATTTTAGCTTTTTCAATAACGGGATCTTATTAAAGAAAAAGCCAACAAAATGCTGATCAATATTTATACTCGCGTAATGGTCACCAACAAACTCTAAAAAGTTCATTAAGTTGTAAGAGTAAATATCATAAGCATAAGTTTGGTTTGCCCTGAATATATCCAAAAGCGGGTAAGGTACCTGTCCAAATGTTTTTGCTGCTTCAACAGTTACATCAGCATAACCAAGGTACGAAAGATAAAATCGTTTATCCATTTCTACGTGCAGGTTTTGATAACCGTAAGGGCTGCTCCCCAAAACATTTTTTAAACCGGCTGTATAATCAAGCGATAACACCGGGTATTTGCTTGGTATTGGCGTCCGATATATTTTGCCCTGGTAAAACTGTTCTTTAGGTGCGTACCGTAAGCTTAGGCCCACTTCGGTTGTAGTAAGGTCTCTAACAACGTTTGAAGGGTTATCGTCTACAGTGTTTAAAAAGTACAGCGAACCTGCGGGGGCCTGGTTTAAATTTTTCAGGCTAAAGTGATAGGAGAAATGGCTTTCAAACTCATGTACATAATCAAAGTTATAGCTCCTGTCGTACAGGTATTTATCGTTCTCACCCCGTTTAAATGATAGCAAGAAGTTGTCTTCCTGCACAAATTGCAGGTTAGCTCCAGGAATATGCGTGTCATACTGCGTGCTTAACCTAATATAATCCTGCGGGAACTTATAGATAGATTTATTATTAAGAGAGTATGTGGCGCTTAAAAAGTACTTAAAACGCTCGTCCTTAAACCCGTAAGCGCCGTAAGTTTCAAAATAATATCGTTTGCTTAGCTCAGGTGTTGTACGACCGCCAACGCGCAGTTTAAAACCTTCAACAGGGTTAAAGCTATAAAATGTATTTGCAGGGCCTAATTCAAATCCGCCAAAGCCTTTATAACCGGCTAATATTAATGTCGCAATATCCATTGTACGCCTAAAAGAAGGCATATTACGCAGGCTGTCAACGTTTTTGTACACTTTTGATTCAGCTACGCTAAGTGTATCCAGGCGGTTTTCTGTCCAAAATTGATCACTCCTATGTTTTACCTCGTCAGACTCTGCAAGTTCCTGGTTTTGGTACGTACTATCAGGACGGGCTTTATTAACCTCGTAATTTCCATAGGTAATGGTTCTTATCCCAAATAAACCACCCTTTTTGTTTTTAGTAAATCCAAAATCGGCAAGTGTAGTGCTTTTGCTCAGGTGAAAGCGGCCATCAGGGTTTTGTTCAAACTCCTGGTTAACCTTCATTGAGTTCACAAAGTTAAGATTGATGTTTTTATTAATCGTAAGCTCAACCTTTTCTACCGCATAATTGCCATCAAGCGTAACGTATAATTTACCCACAAAAAGCATATCGGCAGTGTTACGCGGGGTGAAGCTTAGCTCAATAAGTTTAGTGTTCTTAAAGGCAATGGTATCTGTTATAAAAAACTTATAAAATGTAGGCGATGAGTTGGCAATAGGACTCAAAAAGTTATTGGTCATAAGGAAGATCGTATTATCATAAATATCAACCTTATAATACATATGTTTAAAATAGGCGCCCAAACCTTCACTATCAACCGAGCCGCCAAAATTTACATTTTTTTCGCCCAGTACAACGGTTTTTTCCTTTTCCGGATTTTTGCGGTAATAGTATTGTGTTAGTTTTTCGTTAAGGAAAATAGGCAATAATGATTTACCCGGTACAGTAGTGCTATCCCGGTTATTTATAACAAATGCGTATTTCCTGAAAAACTTTTTATCGGCCAGTGTTGGCGATACGTTGCTTAACGAAAACTGCATTTTATCATACTCTTTATATTCTACATACGGATAAGCTTCCGGGCGGTTTTTTTCTTTGTTTTCAATAACCTTGCGGATCAGCTCAACCGCCGGATTATCCTTATTGCGATACTTTGGCTTTTTACCAGATGTAACCACTACTTCGTTCAGTTGGTTGGAAACCGGCACTAACCTTACATTTATAACCTGGGTTACACCTTGCTGAACAGGTAAAAAAGCATCTTTATATCCCAGGAACGAAACTTTGATCTGCTTAACAGCATTGTCAGTACTGATATTGAACTTGCCATCACTGTCAGTAGGGCCGCCTATGCTGGTACCTGCAAATGCGACAGTTACAAATGGCATAGGCTGCTTATTACTGGCATCGGTAACAATGCCGCTTACCGCTGTTGTTTGTGCAAATAACACAGAAGTAAGAAGTAAAAAGAAACTTAATAATAGAAACTTTTTATATAAATATTTATAGTTCATGTAGTTTGTGCCATTGTGCAAATACACATTTTATAGATATACGGGATTTGTAAACAATAAAATATGTATGAATTATCTTTTAACAATATTTAACCAAATTTGATCAACAATAAACACTCCAAATATTGCAGATAACATAATCATTTCGTTAAACTGGCCCATTTCAGAACAGTTTTACCTTTAAATTATAAACCTTTGCCTTAAAAAGCTATTTATTCAAGGGCTTTTTTTAGCTAGATGGCGTCAATTGTAATTAAGTGCCAAAGGTAAAAAAAATCCTTACAGACTATTGTGGTCAAAAAGTCAAATATGATTTGCAGTTATGATAAGTTTCGGAACTTTACAATCGTATCGTCATAAATTAATCCCTACAACGGCTAAAAGCAGCGGGATATTATAACCGCTTTGGGTTGGCATATAATTGTTACAATTGTGAATGGAATGGCTTTACACGCATCAAAAAGCCGAATGGCGCAGACAGAAAAAGGAAAGGGCTGTAATATTAGATCTTAACCTAATATTTACAGCCCTTTTAATGTTTAGTATAACGTGATACTTCAATTAAAGTACATCAACCAATTCCTGGTAATAATCTAAGCCCAGGTGAGTGATCAAATCTTCGCCCATTAAGTGGCGTAAAGTATTTTGTAATTTTATTAATTGTTTAAAGATGTCGTTCTCAGGAGGTAAACCTTCTGCAGTTTGAGGCGATTTAAGGTAGAATGATAACCACTCCTGGATTCCGCTCATACCCGATCTTTTAGCCAGGTCACTAAATAAAGCCAGATCCAAAGCAATTGGAGCTGCTAAAATAGAGTCGCGGCAAAGGAAATTGATTTTTATCTGCATTTTGTAGCCTAACCAGCCAAAAATGTCAATGTTGTCCCAGCTTTCTTTGTTATCGCCATGAGGCGGATAATAATCGATACGGATCTTATGATAAAGATCTCCGTATAATTCAGGGTTATCTTCAGGCCTTAAGATATCTTCCAATACACCAAGTTTTGAAACCTCTTTAGTTTTAAAGTTATCCGGATCATCCAACACTAAACCATCGCGGTTACCCAATATATTTGTAGAGAACCAGCCTTTAACACCTAATGAACGTGCAGCTAAACCCGGCGCCAATATAGTTTTCATTAAAGTTTGGCCTGTTTTAAAGTCTTTGCCCGCAATAGGAGTTTCAGTTAACTTAGCCAGCTCAATCATAGCAGGGATATCAACTGTTAAGTTAGGAGCGCCATTTGCAAACGGGATGCCCATTTTTAAAGCAGCATAAGCATAGATCATGCTTGGCGAAATGCGTTTGTCATCGTCAACTAAAGCTTGCTCAAATTTGGCAAGGGTTTGATGGATCTCTGTTGCTTCATAATATATTTCAGTTGATCCGCACCAGATCAATACAATCCTGTCGCAACCATTTTTTTCTTTAAATGTAGAAATATCATTCATTACCTCCTGCGCCATTTCATAACGGGTGCCGGTTTTAACGTGTGTACCTATCAGGTTTTTTGCATAGTTCTTGTCAAAAGCAGCTTTCATTGGCACCACAGCTTCAAGCTCGGATTTTACTGCGTTTAGTAAACCGGCTTCAAGCACCTTAGCTTTTGTAGCAGCTTCAAAAACATTATCCGAATATACATCCCATCCGCCAAATACAATATCATCAAGTTTAGCTAAAGGAACAAAATCCTTAACTTTTGGATAACGGTTTTCTGTTCTTTTTCCTAAACGTATGCTCCCCATTTGGGTAAGTGAGCCTATTGGTTGCGATATGCCTTTTTTTACGGCTTCAACGCCGGCAATCATTGTGGTGGCTACGGCTCCCAGGCCCGGAATTAAAATACCTAATTTACCATTAGCTGGTTTAATATCAGTTTTCATATTTATCAATTATTGTGTGTGCAATTTATAGCCAATTATTGGCTTTATACCATTTTAATGTTTCGGTTACTCCGGCTTTCAGATCGTATAGTGGATTAAACCCAAGATCGGCTTTTGCCTGTGCAATATCGCAGTTCCAATTAACCGCCATAAGCTCATTTAATTTCTCAACATTTAATACCGAGGCTTTATTGCCCAAAGAACTTATTTTTTCGGATATATAAGCTATTAATTTTACAAAGTTTACAGGCAAATGAAATTTGATCGTTTTTAAATTTAACACTTCCCTGGTGATATTGCCTAATTCATACCGGTTATAAAAGTTTCCGTCGCTTAGGTTATAAGTCTTTTTATTGCCGGCGTATAATGCTTTAATTGCTGCCTTAGCCAAATCTGTAACGTATATAAGACTCAAATTTTGCGCTGCATTCCCAATATACGGTTCAATGTGATTGTTCAATTGTTTAAAAAAAATGAAAATATCACGATCGCGGGGCCCATATACACCCGTAGGTCTTAGTATGGTATAGCTTAAAGCAGTCAGGCTTTTTATTTTTTCTTCAGCAAGCAGCTTACTTCTGCCATAAGCGGTAACCGGGGCGGGGATAGTGTTTTCAGTTATTATCCCGCTTAAAGTATTCAATGGCCCAACTGCCGCAAGGCTGCTTACCAGCACAAGTTTTTTAAAGCCTGCATTGCTTTCAAGAGCAGCTAATGCCAGGTTATAAGTGTATCCTGCATTTATATCATCGTATTCTTTTGATGATCGGGCTTTAGTAACTCCGGCGGCATGAATAATGTAATCGTATTTATTTTCAGTTATATTGTCTTTTAATGCCTGCAGGTTAGTGAAATCAGGATAAGTATATTGAATATCAAAATTGCTTAAATGATCAATTTTACTACTTTTACGCACTGCGGCAAAAACTTCAAGGTTGTTATTTATTGCTGCTTCAATAAGATGATATCCAACAAAACCACTTGCACCGGTTATTAAAACCCGCTCTTTCATATCTGCTTTTCGTAGATCCTGTATGTTTTATAAGGATCCCCTTTAATAGCGATAATGGCTTCGTTAATAAGCACATTATTTTCCAGGGTCCATCCGGCCTCGGCGTGTTCCAGCTTTTTACGCCTGTATGCAGCTATTATCGATCCGTATAAACAGGCTTCGATACCCATTTTGCGGTAGCCATCAACAACACCTAGTGCATAAATGCGGATGCTTTTTATCTTCTTCTTACCTAATAGCAATTTAAAAATACCGGTAGGCAGTAAGCGCCCTTTTTTTATTTTTTGAAAAATCTCATTATAATTCGGCAACGCCAAACCAAACCCTACAATTTTATTATTCTGTTCAGCAACCCAAACAAAATCCTCATCCAGGATCAATTTCAGATCTTTAGCAAGGTAGTCAAACTCTTCATCGGTAAACGGCACAAACCCGGTGTTTTGATCCCAGGCGGAATTGTAAACCTCACGTACCTTGGCAACTTCATTCTTAAAGTCTTTCAAATTAACTTTACGGATAACGATGTTATTGCGTTTTAGCCTTTCCTGCAAAGCGGTTAATAACCTTATTGACTTATCATCATATCCATCGCCATCCCAATGCCACGCAATAAGGTCAATCTGTTTTTCAAATTTTGCTTTTTCAATCAGATCGATGTAATACGGATAATTATAGGTCATCATTAGCATCGGTGGGCTGTCAAAACCTTTAATTAGCAAGCCGCATGACTCATTGGTCGAAAAGTTAACCGGGCCTATAAATTTTTGATCAATACCTCTTTCCTTTAACCATTTTGTTGCAGCGGCGAAAAGCAGGTTGGCTGTTTCCTGGTCATTAATACAATCAAAAAAACCCCAAAAGCCATCGTTTCGTTTGTTGTACTCGTTGTGGCTATTATTTAAAATAGCTGCAATACGGCCAACAATTTTATCGCCATCATAAGCCAGGAAGGTTTGCAATGAATTATGCTTGTGAAAAGGATGAATGGTCAGCAGATCACGTTGGGCAATAAATAACTCCGGAACATAGTTGGGATCGTTCTTGTAAAGGTCATGTGGAAAATCAATAAATGCCCCAAGTTCTTTTTTAGAATTAACCTGTACTATTTTCTTCATTAGGTTTTTAAGTTCAGTAATGTGTATGTCCTTAAACGTAATAAGCATCGCGGATAAGTTAATATCTGCGATGCTTGTTTATTGCGCTAAGTTATTGCTATATCGGCACGGGCCGGGTTTATATATTTTCTTTAACTGATGTAACGCCAACATCTTTAAACGCTTTTGCAATTTTTTCAATCGCTTCTTCAATTTGCTCAAAGGTGTGTGTAGCCATTAATGAAAAACGTAATAAAGAGGAGTCGGAAGGTACGGCGGGAGAAACAACAGGATTAACAAATATTCCTGAATCCTGTAAATGTTTGGTAACAAGGAATGTTTTATGATTATCCCTAACGTAGATAGGCAGGATAGGGCTTTCTGTAGGGCCCAGATCAAAACCTTCTTCTAAAAGAAGCTTCATTGCATAATTGGTATTATCCCAAAGTTTGGCAATACGCTCAGGCTCTGATTCAATGATATCCAATGCTGCAATTACACTCGCCACAGATGCCGGAGGCATGCTTGCGCTAAACATTAACGCGCGGGCGCGGTGTTTCAGGTAGTCAATTGTTTCGGCATCAGCAGCAATAAAGCCGCCTAATGAGGCCAGTGATTTGCTGAAGGTGCCCATTATTAGGTCAACCTCGTCGGTAAGGCCAAAATGAGAGGCTGTACCAGCACCATTGTGGCCAATAACCCCCAAACTATGGGCATCGTCAACCATTATATTGGCGCCAAATTTATCCGCTATTTTAACAATTTCCGGAAGCTTAACAATATCACCCTCCATGCTAAAAATCCCATCAACGGCAATCAGCTTAACAGCTTCTTCAGGCAAAATGCTCAGCTTACGCTGAAGATCTTCCATATCGTTGTGGGCATATTTAATAACTTTTGAAAATGACAACCGGCTTCCGTCAATTAACGATGCGTGGTCATACTCATCAAGTATTAAATAGTCATTACGGCCGGTAATGCTTGAAAGCACACCCAAGTTAACCTGGAAACCAGTACTGAATAATACAGCAGCTTCCTTGTTAACGTATTTAGCCAGTCTTTTCTCTAACTCAATATGTATATCAAGTGTTCCGTTTAAAAATCTTGATCCTGCACAGCCTGTTCCGTATTTATCAATCGCTTTTTTCGATGCTTCTTTTATTTTAGGATGACTTGTTAATCCTAAGTAAGAATTGGAACCAAACATTAATACACGTTTGCCATCTATAAATACTTCTGTATCCTGACCAGACTCTATCGGTCTGAAATATGGATATAGGCCCGCTTCCCGGATTAGGTTGGCATCCTGGAATTGTGCGATCTTCTCATGTAGTCTTTTAACCATGTATTAACCCTGCTTAAATTTTTTGTAAAAATACCATGAATTAGGTTATATCTTATATTTAGTTAGTAATTTTTTTAATTACGATAAAAGCAAACCGGCTCCCATTCGGCAAATTAATTAAATTTTTTAGTTATTTGGTGACACTATTTTTCATTTTTTTATAAAAAACCCAAAAATACCCTCTGATTGTTGTTTTTGTGACATTGTTACGTAAAATTTTTGTTGCCGGATTTACACTATAAAGAAAATGTAACCATATTAGCACATCCTTATGAAAAGATAAAAATAACACAAACATTCTCTTATTTTTGTGTTAATAACAGGACGCTGCACCTCAATATATGAAAAAAACTGTTTACTTCCTTATATTTTGTTCGACAATAATATTGCCAGCTTCTCTTTTTGCGCAAAACAGTGGCGATACCGTTGTAACCTTAAAGCAATGCGTTGAATTTGCTTTGCGCAATCAACCGGTGGTAAGACAAGCTTCCATTGACGAGGCTATTAATGAACGGGATATAAAAATAAGCCTTTCAGACTGGTTGCCGCAGGTAAACGGCTCGGGCCAGTACCAGCATTATTTTAAGGGTACCCCCCAAAATACAGGTACCAGTGCAACACCCGCGGCAGGTACACGGATTGATGAGTTTTCATTACTTGGCCTTCAGGCCAGCCAGGTTATTTATAACAACGATGTGCTGCAAGCGGCTAAGGCAGCTAAATACTCGCGCCAATATTATAAAGAGAATATTTTAAGCAGCCAGATAAATGTAGTGTCAGACGTTAGCAAGGCATTTTTTGATGTGTTGTTGTCGCAAAAGCAACTGGATATTTTAAATGAAGATATTACAAGGCTGCAGCGCAGTTTAAAAGATGCATATAACAGGTACCAGGCCGGGGCTTCTGATAAAATTGACTATAAACAGGCAACTATCTCTCTAAATAATTCAATAGCAAGCCGCAAACAGACAGCAGAGGCAATTAACAGCAAGCTTGCTTATCTGAAACAGATAATGGGGATTTCTGCAGGCCATAATTTAGTGTTATCCTATGATTCCACCCGGTATGAGCAGGAAGCGAATATTGATACAAATCAACGGCTCGATGTAAATAACCGCATTGAATATCGCTTATTACAGACACAAAAAAACTTGCAGGGTGTAAATGTAAACTATTACAAGTATGGATTTTTGCCGTCGCTTTCTGCTGTAGGAAGTTATAACTGGGTTTATTTAAGCGATAAGTTCGGTAATCTTTATAACAATGCTTTTCCCAGTGCCTATGCAGGGCTTTCACTGGCTTTGCCTATCTTCCAGGGGGGGAAGCGTCTTCAAAACTTAAGCAAGGCGCGTCTACAGGTTACACGTACCGATATGGATATTGAAAATTCTTCAAATACCATTAATACTGAATATGTGCAGGCTTTAGCCGGGTATAAAAGCAACTACACCAGCTGGCAGCTGGTAAGGCAAAATGTTGACCTTGCCAAAGATGTATACAAAGTAGTTAGCCTTCAATACAGGGAGGGGATCAAAACTTACCTGGACGTAATTGTGGCGCAATCTGACCTAAGGACTGCAGAATTGAATTATTATAACGCTTTGTTTCAGTTATTATCAAGTAAGATAGACCTGGAGAAAGCATTAGGCACACTGTCGGTACAATAAAATTTGAATATGAAAACAAGAGATATACTTTTAACAGGGATGGCTTGCATGTTAATTTGGTCGGCCTGCAAAAATAAAAATAATGCAGCCGCCAACGCTGCCCCGCCGCCAACGCCGGTAAATGTTGCTGAAGCAAAAAAAGCCGAAGCAGTTTATTATGATAAATACCAGGGGACTGTAGTGGCTTTAAATACTGTTGAGCTGCGAAGCCAGGTTACCGGCTTTATAACAGGTATATTTTTTAACGAAGGAGCGATTGTTACCAAAGGGAAGCCTTTGTACGAAATTGACCGCCGCAAATTTCTGGACGCTTATGATCAGGCCCAGGCAAATTTATCAAGCGCCCAGGCAAACCTGGTAAAAGCCCAAAAAGATATCGACAGATATAATATGTTGCTGAAAAACGATGCTGTTGCACGCCAAACAGTTGACCAGGCAGAAGCTGCTTATGAAACCAGCAAAAGCCAGGTGGCGGTAGCAAAGGCCGCTGTAGCATCTGCCAAAACTGATCTTTCCTACGCAACTATCAGCGCCCCATTTACCGGCCGCATAGGGATCTCGCAGGTAAAGCTAGGTGCCCAGGTTACGCCGGGCAGCACTTTGTTAAATACTATATCAAGTGAACACCCCATTGCTGTTGACGTGGTAATTAACGAGCAGGATATTAGCCGTTTTTACGGATTGCAAAAAAGTAGTTCAGACTCTACATTCAAACTTCAACTATCTGACGGTACAACTTATAACCAGTCGGGTAAGGTTCGGGCTATTGACCGCGGCGTTAATAATCAAACGGGTACCATTAAAGTAAGAATTGAATTTTCTAACCAAAACGATGTGCTGAAAGATGGGATGAGTTGCGTTTTGAATGTCTTGAACAGCGAATCGGGGAACAAATTGCAGATCCCGTACAAAGCAGTATCTGAAAACATGGGTGAGTTTTTTGTATTTGTTTCGCTTGATACCATAGCAAAACAGCACAAGGTAAAATTAGGCCCCCGGATAGGTACTGACGTGGTTATAGTATCAGGATTGGAGCCGGGCGATAAGGTTATTACAGATGGTTTTCAGCGTTTACGCGATAGCGGAAAGATTGTGCTGGGAAAACCGGTACAGCAGGAAGCTCCGGCAAAAGCTAAGCAATAAGCTTGAGTACATTTAAAATAGTAAAGGGAAATAATTGATTCTTTTCTAAAAACAAACGAATGATCGCAGATACTTTTATAAAAAGGCCAGTTACAGCAATTGTTATTTCAATAGTAATTGTAGTGGTTGGTATTTTATCCATAAGCAACCTGGCAATAGGGCAGTATCCGGAAATTACGCCGCCAACTGTACAAATTACAGGTACATACAGCGGCGCTGATGCCTTAACGGTTGAGCAAACCGTGGCAACGCCAATTGAAGTGCAGGTAAACGGTACCCCCGGAATGACCTATCTGCAAAGTAACAGCACAAGCAATGGTCAAATGACCATGACTGCAAACTTTGAAGTAGGTACAGATATTAATATAGCTGCGCTTGATGTGCAGAACCGTGTGGGTATTGCAACACCAACCCTGCCACAGGATGTACAACGCTTAGGCCTAACCGTACGTAAACGTAACCCAAGCATTTTGATGCTGGTAGCCATGTTTGCCCCAAAAGGAACGCATGATGTTACCTTTATGGACAACTATACTAATATTTTTATAAAGGACGCGCTTTTGCGAACCAAAGGCGTGGGTGACGTTTTTACCCGTGCTGATGACTTTAGTATGCGGATTTGGCTTAAGCCGGATAAGCTTGCTGCGCTTGGCATGACTGCTGCTGATGTAACCAATGCCCTGAATGAGCAAAATGCCCAGGTTGCAGCTGGTACTGTGGGATCAACACCACAGGAGAAAGCGCAGCCGTTTGAATATACAGTACTGGTAAAGGGCCGTTTATCAAAACCTGAAGAATTTGCCAATGTTATTGTAAAAACACAGCCTGGCACTGGCTCTGTTGTTCACTTAAAAGATGTTGCCCGTGTTGAATTAGGTAAGTTCAATTACGCAGGTAATTCATTTGTTGACGGGAAAAGAGCTTCATACCTGTTGATATACCAGGCGCCAAACAGTAATGCTATTGAAACTGCCGATGCGGTGTACGCTACCATGAATGAGCTTAAAAAAGCTTTCCCTTCAGACGTTGATTATGTAGTGCCTTTTGAATCAATTACAGTAGTAAAGGTGTCATTGCATGAGGTGGTTGAGACGCTGGTAATTGCATTACTGCTGGTTATTGTGGTAGTGTTTTTGTTTTTGCAGAGCTGGCGAACCACGCTTATCCCCGTGTTGGCCATTCCGGTATCCATCATTGGCACATTTATATTTTTTATTCCCTTGCACTTCACCATAAACACACTTACTTTATTTGGTTTCGTCCTCGCCATAGGTATTGTGGTTGACGATGCAATTGTGGTGGTTGAATCGGTACAGCATTATATGGACGAAAAGGGGATGTCGCCAAAAGATGCGACTACTCATGCCATGCGCGATATATCGGCACCGGTAATAGCAATTGCGTTGATACTGGCCGCTGTGTTTGTACCGGTAGGCTTTATACCTGGTATTGTAGGCAGGTTATACCAGCAGTTTGCTATAACTATAGCCATATCTGTTTTGATCTCGGCATTTGTAGCTTTATCATTAACACCGGCATTATGTACGCTTATTTTACGTCCGCATAAAATTGATGATAAATCAAAGGGGCTCAATAAATTCTTCTTTAAGTTTAATGAATGGTTTGAGCGCATAACAGGTAAGTATAGAAACGGGGTTGATAAAAGTATAAAGAACTCCAAATTTGTGATCATCATACTGGTGTGTATAGTTGTAGGAACCATTATCTTGTTTAGGAACAAGCCAAGCGGCTTTATACCACTTGAAGATGATGGCCGGATTTACGTTACCTATGATTTGCCCGAAGCCTCATCAACGCAAAGAACAGTAACCGTTTTACATGAAATGACTATGGATAGCATACCGGGCATTTTACATTATGCGGCTCTTGGTGGATTAAATGCGGTGAGCTTTGCCAGTAAATCAAACAGCGCCACCATATTTGTTCAGCTCAAGCCATGGGATGAAAGGAAAAGTGACGAAACCCAAATAGGGGCCATTATAGCTAATCTGCAAAAACGCCTGGCAAGATTTAAGGAAGCCAGTGTAGTTGTAATTCAGCCGCCGGCAATACCCGGTTTGGGAAGTACAGGTGGTTTTTCATTTATCATGGAAGAGAAAGAGGCTGGGGGAGATATTAAAACATTTGAAAAAACGTTAAAAACACTTACCGCAGCGATAAACAAACGGCCTGAAATTGGAAGAGCTTTTTCATTTTTTACGGCAAGCACACCAGCATACCAGTTGACAATTGACCGCGAAAAAGCTAAACGTTTGGGTGTAGCTATAAGTGATATTAATAATGCATTGCAAACCTATATGGGCAGCATCTTTATTAATGACTTTACCATTTACGGACGAAACTTTCACGTGCTGGCACAGGCTGATACTAATTATCGGACAAACATTGATAACATAGGCCAGTATTTTGTAAGGAACCAGGCAGGTGGGATGGTGCCTTTGAGTACACTAACATCTTATACGGTAATTGAAAATGCACCCTTAATATCTCACTATAATTTATTCCGCTCTGCCGAAATTGATGGAAGTCCTAAGCCCGGATACAGTAGCGGCGATGCCTTAACGGCGCTTAAACAAGTTGCAGACAGTACCCTGCCCCAGGGCTATGGCTACGAGTTTTCGGGTTTAAGCCGGGAAGAGTTATTATCCGGTTCAAAAACGGTTTATATCTTTTTACTTTCAATAGGTTTTGTGTTTTTGTTCCTGGCTGCATTATATGAGAGTTGGTCGGTGCCATTTTCAGTATTGCTGGCGGTGCCTTTAGGTGCTTTTGGAGCCATTTTATTCCTGTACTTGAGCCCCTCGCTTACAAACAACGTTTATGCCCAAATAGGATTGATCACGCTTATTGGCTTAGCGGCCAAAAATGCTATTTTGATTGTTGAATTTGCCAAAGAACGTGTGGATAGGGGTATGGAGCTTGAAAAAGCCACCTTAGATGCTGTGCGGTTACGTTTAAGGCCAATTCTGATGACTTCGCTGGCATTCATATTTGGTGTGTTGCCCCTTGTATTTGCATCCGGCGCAGGCGCCCAGGCAAGGAGGACCATAGGTATGACAGTTTTTGGCGGGATGCTTACAGCGACATCATTCGCTATATTTATTGTGCCGGTTCTGTTTTATGTGATCACCAAATTTGCTTATGGCAAAGAAAAATTGGCTGAGTTGGAAAAGAACTACAACCCAGATCCGGAAACTGACCCACAGGTATAAATAAAATCATTCGATTAGTCAAAATGCTTTTCATTTTCTGCTTTGGCGGATGATGAAAAGCATTTATTGTTTTAGCCCAATCAGTACTAAATGAGGTAACTAAACAGGGCTTCAAATAGTTTTAGCTAATCTCTAACCTTAAATCACCAATCTTCGACCTTTGCCCTGAAAAATATAAGGCTCAATGAGCTAAGCTTTGTTATTGAAATAGAGGTCGGCCCTTTATTGTTGAGAAATGGCTGAAATAATACGGTTAATTACACCTGCGTGATGAGCTTGCTTGTATAAAATAGTCATTGAAATTCAGCACAATGGCAAAGTATTTGTTGGCCGAGGTATACATAATTACCAATTGTTTCACTAAAATCACAACAAATGAAAAATTTGACAAAATGGATAGCAACAGTAGCGACTGCTGCTGCTATATTTTTCTCCGTTAATGTAAAAGCACAAACAACCGATCAAAATCCTTGGCGCCTGGGCTTTGGCATTGAAGGCGGAATCCCAACCGGCGCCTTACATACCAGCCCGGCATATTCGAAATTTGAGTTAGGCGGAACTGCCCGTTTGCAATATGACGTCAATAAAAACGTGGCTTTAACTTTTACATCAGGTTATTATAATTTCTTCGCTACACAAAGAGTAAAAGATGCTGGCGGTGTGAGCCTTGGTATTGTTCCCGTTAAAGCCGGTGCCAAAGCATTTGTTACTGATAATGTTTATGTTGCCGGCGAAGCAGGTGTGGGTTTTGAAACCAGTTATACTAAGGTCAAAAAATTGATTCTTTCCCCCGGAATAGGTTGGGCAGACCAATCATGGGATTTAGGGCTACGCTATGAAAATTTCTCCCGCCGCGGTAGCTACGGTTTAGTGGCATTACGTTTAGCGTATGGTTTTTCATTGTAATAGGAGACAGAAGCTTAGAAAAGAACCCGTGCGGAGACGGGCGAAATAATGTAATGAATACATAATTTTATTGCTGCCACAAGTTACGCTACGCTAAACTTGCGGCAGCATGTATTGGCTCCGGCAGCATAAATAGTATTCTCTAACCCCAAAAACGTCGCTTGAAAAGTACATTTTTGACCTTTTTAGTCTGCAAAAATGTTGTGATAAGAAATAAATTTTACTGAAATGATATTTTTTAGATTCTTCATTGTTAATTAACTGTTAAGTAGTCGTTCTTGACAACTACAGTTGTAAAGTCAACTGACTATCAGTGTTTAAAGCAATTAACAAATGTTAATAAACTGTGTTTATTCCGGCATTTTAAGTTTGTTTTACAAAAAACAAACATTGAAACCTGGCATGGTGGCAAAGTATTTGTTAACCGGTGTGTATATAGAATTATCTATTTATTTCACTAAAAACACAACAATGAAAAATTCAACAAAATGGATAGCAACGGTAGCAACTGCTGCTGCTATATTTTTTTCAGTTAACGTAAAAGCACAAACAACCGACAAAAGTGCATGGCGCTTAGGCTTTGGAGTTGAAGGCGGGATCCCTACAGGTAACATTCATGACTATTCAAAATTTGAGCTTGGCGGTACAGCACGTTTACAATATGGCGTTGCTAAAGATGTAGCGTTAACACTTACATCAGGTTATTATAACTTTTTTGCTGACCAGGCTGCTAAAGATATAGGTGGTAAAAGCATTGGTCTTGTTCCGGTAAAGCTGGGTGTTAAAGCTTTTTTTACAGAGAATGTGTATTTTGGGGCTGAGGCGGGCGCCGGTTTTGAAACCAGTTCTCAGTATGTTAAGAATACCAAATTAATCCTTTCACCTGGGGTAGGCTGGGCAAATAAATCATGGGATGTTGGCGTGCGTTACGAAAACTTCTCAGGTCAGAACGATAGCTATGGTACCGTAGCATTACGCTTAGCATATGGCTTTGCTTTATAATAATAAATATCCTTCAAAGGCATAAAACTATGTCTTAACAAAAAGGGGCTGTCTTCAAAAAGGGCAGCCTCTTTTGTTTTTGCACGTTTCTGATGCATAGTTTTTTGGTTGGGGTTGCAGCCCCAACCAAAAAACAAAAATTTATTTGTGTAACCAAAAGGTTTCATATATATTTGTAACCGAAAGGTTTCACATGACCTGTTTTATGCGCAGAGATGTTTTCCAGGCAATTGCCGACCCAACACGGAGAGAGATCATAGGACTAATTGCACAGCGGTCATTAAACTTGAATGCTATTGCCGATAATTTTGAGATAAGCAGGCCCGCCGTATCCAAGCATATAAAAATTTTAACACAATGCGGGTTAATCACCATTAAACAGGACGGGCGGGACAGGTATTGCGAAGCTAATTTCGATAAGCTTAACGAAGTATCAAGTTGGGTTGAACAATACCGTAAGTTTTGGACAAGTAAGCTGGATGCCCTGGGCGATTTCCTGGATAAAGAAACTAAAGACAATCAATAAAAGTTAAACTTAAAAGGTAATTTATGAAAGATGAACCGGTTATAGTAGAACGTGTATACAATGCCTCTGTGGAAAGCGTATGGCATGCATTAACGGATGTTGAAAAAATGCGCCAGTGGTATTTTCCTACACTGGTTGAATTTGAGCCGGAAGTAGGTTTTGAAACAGTGTTTGATGTACAGCATGAAGGAAAGGTGTTTCCTCATATTTGGAAGGTTACAGAAGTGGTACCAAACAAAAAGATAAGCTACGAATGGAAATTTGGCGGCTATCCCGGTAATTCATTGGTGAGCTTTGAGCTATTTGACGAGGACGGGAAAACCCGGATAGTTTTAACACATAATAAGCTGGAAACTTTCAGGGGAGACCTTCACCATGACCTGTCAAAACAAAACTTTGTATTGGGTTGGACCCAATTTATAGGTACAGCTTTGAAAGAATTTGTTGAACAGGAAACAGAAGAATAAAATTAAAAAATCATAACCAAAGCAATATGGAAACAGCACCTTTTGTAATTGAGAGAACTTACGATGCAAAGCCTGACAGGGTTTGGCAGGCCATTATCGATAAAGACAAAATGAAGCAATGGTATTTTGATCTCAAAGAATTCAGGCCGGAGGTGGGCTTTAAATTTGAGTTTTCTGGCGGATCAGAAGAGAAACAATATCTGCATCTTTGTGAAATAACCGAGGTTGTTCCGGGCAAAAAGCTCACGCACAGCTGGCAATACGATGGGTATCCCGGAGCGTCATTTGTAACCTGGGAGATCTTTGATGAGGGTGACAAAACGAGGGTGAGATTGACCCACGCAGGTTTACATACCTTTCCGCAAAACAGCAAGGATTTTTCAAGAGAAAGCTTTACCGCAGGCTGGACTCATATTGTCGGCATCTCACTTAAGGAATACGTGGAAAAGAATTAGGTATTTAGCAGAGATGCAAAATGTAAAGGTTGTGTCTCTGCCTTTTTCGTTATTTTTGTGTGATTATGCAACAACAGCCCAATAATAAGCTTCACGGCAAAACATTAGAAATGATCCTGAATGCCCTTGTAGCGTATTATGGCTGGCCTGAGCTGGGCTACCAGATCCGCATAAATTGCTTTTTAGATAACCCTAGTATAAAATCCAGCTTAACTTTTCTGCGCAAAACCCCGTGGGCGCGTAAAAAAGTAGAGGATTTGTATTTAAATAGCCCGGTTGAGTAAGGAGAGATACAAGAAATTAAGATTTAAGAGCCAGAAAATTGATGCCCTTGTTGTGACAACTCCAACAAAGGCGTAAGGACGTTTTTATAGGATCCAACTCAAATCATCCCATATTCACCTGCTTTTTTAATTAGCGAAGCTGCATTACTTACATGAAATTTTTGCATCAGGTTATGGCGGTGAGTTTCAACTGTTTGCGGACTGATGAATAATTGCAGCGCTATACCGGCCGTAGTAGCACCTTCACTTACCAGTTTCAAGATCTCCTGCTCCCTTTGTGTTAAGCGGGGGATCTCTTTAGGCTTTGTTTCAACCGAAAAAAGTATTTTCTGAAGTTCGTTATTCATTAAAAACTGACCACTGAGTACCTGGAAAATGGTCGCCACCAGGTCTTTTTTTGAAGTATTTTTTAATAAATAGCCGTCGGCACCATTTTGCAGCATTTCCATAATTACACTTTTTTCGGTGTGATTGGTAAGGGCTATAACTTTAATGCTATTGTCCATTGTTTTAATGGCCTTGCATACTTCTATCCCCGACATTTCCGGCAGGCTAATATCGAGAAAAACTACATCTGCCTGCTGCGTTTGTAAAAACTCCAAAGCCGATTCACCATTGGTAAAAGTACCGGCTACCTTTACCTCCTTTACGGTTTTCAGGATACTGCACAAACCTTCGATAAATATCGAATGATCCTCTACTATGATGATGGAGATGTCTGTTAATTGTTGCGGCATACGATCTCAATATTAATCACAGTTCCCTTTTTTGGCGAAGAACTAATATCTAATTTTCCCTGCAAAAATTCAACACGGTTCCGAATATTATGCAGACCTATTCCTTTTTTATCGCCGGTAAGTGCCGCTGTATCAAATCCCAGCCCGTTGTCTTCCATAGTGATAAAAAAAATATCGCCCGACTGGCTGCATTGCAAAAATACTTCCGTAGCGGCTGAATGTTTTACCACATTGGCGAACAATTCCTGGATAATACGGTAAATGATGATCTGTACCTGCATGGGCAAGACGCGTTCTATATTTATAACCTGCAGCTCTACATTTAGTTTATCTGTTGATACCGATTGGCAAAGATCTTTAATTGCGGTTTCCAAGCCAGAGCGCAGCAGGGTTTCTGGCATCATATTCCGCGCTATACGGCGCAGCTCAGTTATGGAGTCATCTAACCGGCTAATCACTTTACCCAACAATACGTTCTCGTCCTGCTCAGCTTCCGAGAGATTGATCTTCACCCCGGCTAACATGCCACCCAGCCCGTCATGAAGATCGCGGGCCAGGCGCCCCCGTTCGCGTTCTTCTCCATTTAGCAAAGCTTGTGCTACGGCTATCTGCTGTTGTTGCTGTAACGATTTTAATTGTTGCTCACTCTTCATTTTTCGCTGCATATAAAAATAAATAAACAGCAGCATAGCCAGTAACAGCATTATTAAGCTACCCCAAAGCAACAGCTTTTGCATTTTTGTTTTTTCGTTTAGTCGCAATATTTCTTTTTCTCTTTCTGCATAATTGTATTTTGCCTCCAGCTTAGCGATCTGTATGCTGGTTTGTTTTGCTGAAAGGCTATCTGTAAGCTGCGTATATTTCCTGAGCCAGTTGTATGCCGCTCCCGGATTGTTCAACGCTGAGTCGGTATGTGCCAGTTCATGCAATACAAGCCGCATATTTTCAGGCATTTCTGCAACATAAGGTCTTTGGTAGATCTTTAGCAAGATCCGCTTTGCATCGGTATATTTTTTCTGCGCCTTATAAGTTTCATACTGCTCCATCATTATGGTGGTAGCATTATAATACCGTTTAAATCGTTCGGCTATTTGAATGCCCTGGTCAAAGCTCTTTAGCGCCTGGTTCCAGTTTTTAATTTCGTTGTAGTACCTGCCTTCGGCCAGGTAATAGGAAGGTGCATAGATAGATTGCGGATTGAGATTCAGTAATTTTTTTGCGCTGTCTAAAAAAGGCTTAGCCGAAACAAAGTTTTCTTTAGACAGATAGTTATCAGCAATTTTACTGTAGCAATCCACCAGGAAGTCGTTTGAGTTCTTTTTGCTTTTAAATATTGTTATTGCCTTTTTATAATACAATGTGGATTTATCATAATCGAAAATATTGCTAAAAACAACTCCTAAGCTTATATAATAATTCCCTATATGCGTGCTGTCTTTAGCCTTTATTGCAAGCGGCAACACCCTGGTCAATAATATATCAGCAAATGATCTTTCATTGCCGTTACGCTCTGCAAGCACACCGTAATTATGCCATACTTTTGATCGCAATGCATAAACCTCCCTGGTATGAATATTGCGCAACGACTGCTCTGCCAGCATATATTCATGCTGCGCACGCGGAATATCATATTCAAATAAAGCGCTACCAAGATAATAGTGCGCTTCGCCCTGGTAATAATCGCCGTGCGGATTAAATTTTAGCGCTTCCATGGCATAATGCATTCCTTTAGCGCTGTCAAGGTCGGCCCAATACTGCGACAATAAAAAAAGTGTTTTTGCCCTTACGGTATCACTTAAAGGTTTACGCAATAAGGTACTCAGGCTGTCGATATAATGCGAATTATCGTCAGGTTGCTGTGCAAAACCGCTTAATGAGAGTAAAAGAAAAAAGGTAAAAAAATGCTTTTTCAACAACTGATCTTAGATGTAACCGATAAAATCTTCAACAATTTTTCTCTCACAAAGTTGAGGATATTTTCTTTTTCAAACTAGCCATGAATCCATTGATTTTTTTCTCAGGGTTTTCATGGAGATCAAAAATCAATATTTCTATGGATTGTTTGCCATTACATCGGTGAAGAACTTTGGCTAAAATAAGTTAGAATCAATTCCGGGTTTTCTACAGCTACCTGATAGTTTCTCGGTAAACTAAAATTTACAACTATGAAAAACATTTTATCATGCATTATTTGCATGGCAGCGCTGTTGCTATTATTTTCATGCAGTAAGAAAAATGATACCGGTCCAGATGGCAACAACCACCTGGGTTCAGGCAGCGTTTTTTACGATTGGTCAGAAGGGCAGGGGCTGGCTGTAACTTATAAGCTTGATTTGAATAGCGCTGTACGTTCAAAGGCGCTCACCTATAATGCCGACCGCCATGCCTGGGATATAAGCCGTGACGGAACTAAAATGATCCAATCGGTAGCCGACCCCAACGATTATGATGGCGAGATCTACCGTATTAGCAATATGGGCAACGGGCAAACAATCTCTGAATTTAAAAAGAAAGGAACTGAGCTAAGTAGTTTTACAGAGCCCCTTTTTTCTCCTGATATGAGCCTGATTGCCGTACCGCCTACTTTTGACCGCGGTTTGCTGATCTTAAACACGCAGGGGCAATTATTAAAAGAAATTGTGACCATTGGCGGCAATAAAATAAAAGGACATATCTGCTGGATGCCAGATAAGAGCATTATGTGCACAGTGGGGAATACCGTCTACCGCCTTAATAACAGCTATACCTACGGTGATGTTGTGGTTAACCTTAACTTTGATGACTGGAACCATGTAACGGCAAGTTATGATGGCAGCAAGGTAGCATTTGCAGCGGACAAACATATTTGGCTGATGAATGCGGATGGCGGTAATATGAAACAGGTTACTACCAGTAATAATGAAGAGGGGTACCCTGCGTTTTCGCCCGATGGAAAATACCTGCTGATAGGCACCGATTATGTAGGCGAAAGTAACGCCATTGAGCGCTGGCAGCTAACTATTATTCCCGCCGACGGGCGGCAATATAATGTTAATGATGGCACTGATAACCGGGTAATCCAGGTGAAATTAAAGAACAGCGAAAGCACGCAGGAACTTTGTAATAATATTATGGAATGGCGATAAGGGAAACTTTTTTTGTGAAAAAATGTTGAACCCAAAAAATAACCAATATGCGAAAAAGAAAATATTTGACCTGTGCTTTTGCCACACTATGTCTTGCTTTTGCTTTACCCAATAAAATAGTTGCACAGATAGGTAACCCTCATTTAATTTACCAGGCTGCCTATAATAATTCTATGTTCCTGGTTACTAAAGGTGCAATAGAAAGAGGGATCCGGAGCCGTTCAGAAAAGTCGGAAAATAAAGCTGTCACGGCCAATATATCTTCAACCGAAATGGCTGATCTGTCTTTTACCACTTCGTCGCAGGTACATTCAGAAGTAGTACAATCAATTGCCAAAATAATGGCGCAGGGTGATAATGCGAAAATAAAAGCAGGTACGGATCTATTGAATCGTGGAAATTTGCTGGGTGAGTTTGATAAGCTATTGCGCCAATATGGTTTTAACAGTCATGACCTTGCTGATGTATTTTCCGCCTATGTAATATTATCATGGCAGGCGACTACCGGGAATGACGCGGCAAAAAATCCGCGGGGAATCGAGATCTTTCGAAAGAAGATGCAGGCCTTGTTCGGAAACAATGAGGAGATCAGGAAATTTACTAATGCCCAAAAGCAACAAACTGCCGAAACGCTTTCATATATAGCTGTCTTGGTTACCCTGGCAAATCAGGATCTAACAAGAAAAGGCGATGCAGGTGCAATATCCCAATCACATCAAAACATCAGGCAGGCAACAATGAAAATTACAGGTATGGATATAACAAAGTATACTTTAAGCCAAACAGGATTTAATTTAAATGAAAACTAGCGATTTGAAACTGATCAAATTTGTGCAATACAGGTTTCCAAAACCTTTCACCTTTATCCTTTCAGCTTTCACCTCATCCCTTACCCGTGCTTTTTCTTCATGTTCATCTTTGCTTTAACGCCCGAGCTATAGTTGTAGGTTTTTGAATTCTCGGGTTTCTTTTGATGAAAGGCTTCACCGGCTACAGGCGTTGTTGTTTTGTTTTTTACAGGCTTCTTTTCTTCAACTTCTGCCTGCTTTTTTTCCTGCTCAATAACCAGGTCTTCCGGCAGTTCACCAACTGGTATTTTTTGGCCTATGGCTTGTTCTATCCTTCGCACCGTGGTAAGCTCCAAATCGGTAGTAAAGGTTATGGCCAGCGTTTCATCTTCACTTTCGGGCGAATTATTGAGAACCCTTTTTATAAAAACTTCTTTTTCTTCGGGTAGCTCAAAATGGATGAGGAATGGGATGCCTTGCAGATCAATGGATTCGTTATCTTCATTACATACGATCAATACCCTCGTATTTGCCGACGTTTTAAAATCCTTTACTTCATTAAAACCATTCAATTCAACCGACCATGAATTTAATACGGCAATTGAAGTTTTTTGCCGGTTTTGAAGCGTTTTATAGATTTTTTCGGCAGTGTGGCGGGTGTTTACAAATGCTACTGTTTTGGTAAACAATTCGCTATCCTGCATAAATAAGTTAAGCAGGTTTAATTTTGTTATAAAGTTAGGAACGTGATATAACAGCTGGGCATGTGTTTCGAGCACGCTTTCAGCAATTTCCTCAATCTCAACCGTAGTTGCCGATTGCATAAAAGGTGCGATCATTTTATTCAGCCTGTCATGGATCACTTCGGTAAACACCAGGTGCTGGCATTTGGTAATGCTGTTGGCCAGCTCAGCAACAGGAAGCTGTAAACCTTGTTTAACAATCAGATCGGCATCGTCAACAATTAAAAGCTCAATTTTATTAAGATTAAGGCCAAGCTTTAAGTAAATAGCCCTGGCTCTATCAGGCGTAGCAACCACAATATCTGCACCATCAGCAAGGGCATTCATTTGGGTTTCGGTGCCAATAGCTGCATAGAGGCCAACAATTGAGATCTGTTTGTTGCTGCCAAAATGCTCCAGTCCGCTTATAACCGCCAATACATCTTCCTTGGTTGGTACCAGGATCAGCACTAACGGAACGCCTTCAGGATTATACTTTATCCGGTTTAAAACCGCCAAAATATAGGTTGTAGTTTTACCGCAGCCTTCAGGGCCTGAAACAATAACATCCTGGCCGCCATAAATGCGGGCTAATGTTTTTTGCTGTACCTCTTTAGGGCTGGTATAACCAGCCTGGGTTATTGTTCGTACGAGTTGTTTATTGAGCTTTAATTTTTCTGACCACGCCATCCTGTAATGTTAAAATCCCGAAGGATTGCAAAATTACCCTTTTTACAGCTAATTTTCAGCTATTTAAAATAATCAGGTTGTATGGCCGGATTAAACTGCCTGACAGGCGG
>Ga0193702_1000125_pt1 | contig 30563 bp, 30 predicted proteins | sample U3a1metaG_FD_143060 | JGI IMG/M metagenome (GOLD analysis project Ga0193702, IMG submission 143060) | Soil microbial communities from a riparian zone of the East river system, Colorado, United States - U3a1 | ecosystem: Environmental > Terrestrial > Soil > Riparian zone | place: USA: East River... | reverse complement strand
CTTTGGTTTTGTTTTCTCTGATTTATTTGTAGGTGTCGGTTCTGATTTCTTTGCTAATTCTTTATTTATACATCCTAATAATATTTCTATAATTGAAGCAGAATTTAGTTTACCTATTTTAATTAAATTATTACCATCTATATTATCTTTATTTGGTGCCTTATTAGCTATTTTATTATATCATAAAAGTTCTAGTTTTGTTATTGATTTAACTGAAACTTCTTTAGGTAAAAAAATTTATACTTTCTTAAATGGTAAATACTTATTTGATGTAGTATATAATAATTATATAACTTCTGTAGGTTTACAATTAGGTTATACTATATCTAAAGTTATTGATAGAGGAGTTATTGAATTATTAGGTCCTCATGGATTATCTAATATTTTTACTAATACTGGTAATAATATTTCTAAATTAGATAGTGGTGTTATTACTACTTACGCTCTTTATATAACATTAGGTTTATTAGCATTATTATTCTTAGTTTTTGCTCCTGTTTTAATAGATACTTCTTTATTTAGTGAAATTAGATTAATTATTATTTATTTTGCTTCATTAATTATAGTTTTAGCTCCACAGATTAAAAAATCTAATTAATATTAATTAAAAATTCTATTTTATTATAATATCTTGCCTGCCCTAATTCCTACCTTAAGTGCTGGGTCCATTAATTTATAAAGCACTGCTATTGCTTTTATTTCTTGTTATAGCGTAGAATAGCTGCAAGCCTTCCTTATTTATATTTATATTTAAGAGTTGGATTAATTTTTTAACATTTTCTTTCTTTGTTTCAAAATTACAAAATTTCCTGCCTTTGGCACAGGCACAGTAATAGAAAGTAACAAATATTAATGATTAAAAATTAATATTAATTTTATCCCCATGCCTAGTATCCTACTGCTTTAGTCTTTAGTAAAAAAATGGCATTGTAACTCCATCTACTATAATTAGGAGCCTTTGGCACATACTTATCTTTATTTATCGGACTATTTTTGTTTAATAAATATCTCAAATTTTAGTTTTATCCACACATATTTTTAAAATCATTATTTAGTTTATAAATATACTTTACATTTTATTATATAAAACTTCTAAGTTTACAATTATGTGTAAATGTATTATAATGTTTGTATTGATGAGTCGCTGCTTTTGCTTAATTACGAAAGCTAGGTAGCATATACACTGCTCAAATCTCCAGCAGTGGAGCAGCGAAGGATAATGTATATTAAATCTACATCAATAGTAGAATCTACTAAAAGTTTAATAATAAAAAATAAAAATAAAAATAATAATATAAAAGAGGTAAGATTAGTTTAATGGTAAAATGACGTCTTGTGGCGACGATGTTCAGAGTTCAATTCTCTGATTTTACCCTAATTTTTTAATAATATAATATTAGATTACTAATTCTGTATTTAAAGGATATAATTTATTATATAAACTTTACCACTAGTAATATGTTTAATAATTATTTATATTTTAAAAACTTTATTAAAAATATTTTATTTAAATAAATAATAAAAATAATTTATTATTAAATAAAATAATTGATAAATCCTTTTTATTTACTTTACTTAAGAAAGGTCAAAGGTTAATTTAGGTAATATTTAAATAAAAATAAATTAATTTATGGTAAAATTATAGAAAACTAATAGTAAATTTTAATTAAAATATATTATATATAAAATAATATAATTATCTAACACTTTATTAATTATCCTAATTTATGTTTATATTTTATTAAACCATAGTATCCTGTCCCTAACTTGGACGGTTGGATTACAGTAAACGTTTGTTTAAATAATTAAAATTCAGAGAATAGAATCCTATGCCTGGCTTATTAATTTTTAGAAAATCAGCCTTTTATTATTATTATTATATAATATAACAATAGTATATTATATAATAACAATAGTATATTATATATATGTTATACTTAGTATTATAATATAAATTATTTTACTATTATATACTATATTATTTATATACAAAAGGACTCAACTTAAATCATTTTAAAGATATATCTTCTAATAATATTACAATAGTATAAGTTATATACCCTATTTATTACTTAAATAATAAACAGGTAATTATAATTATATTAATAAGTAATATTTTATTATTTAAAATTTTATCCCCATGCCCTACATCTGTCTAAAAATTAAAATTAAAATTAAAATTAAAATTAAAATTAAAATTTATGGTGGTGGTCAAATTATTCACTATCTTTATAGTAGTGTAAATTATAAATTTGCTGGATGTAAAAAAATTATATTTTTAAAAGAAGTAATTAGTTTTAAAACTAGTATCTCATAAAGATTTAGACACTATATCTTTTTATATTTGTAATGTTATCAGCAGCAAAATACTTAGGAGCCGGTTTAGCTTGTTCTGGTTTAATCGGAGCTGGAGCTGGTATTGGTTTAATCTTTTCTTCATTAATAGCATCAACAGCTAGAAATCCCCAAATAAGAGGACAATTATTTAGCTTTGCTATCTTAGGATTCGCCTTAGCAGAAGCTACAGGTTTATTCTCATTAATGATTGCTTTTTTATTATTATACTCATAAATTTTTGAAAAATAATTAAACTAAATAATATTTAATTACAAAACAGAATTTTAAAGATATATCGATATTTTATGTATAAATTTTACGATTCGTTTAAAATTTGTTTTTTTGTTTTAGACTATAATGTTTTATCCCCAACTTATATTTTACCACATAGGCTCCGTCCCTACTTCATAAGAATATTCAACAAATATATTTTATCTTTATTCTTGACGCTAAATTCACTTATTGCCATAGTAATTCTAAATTTGGCTTCCTAAATATAAAGCAGATTTATGGTCTTATGTTAACATTCACTAACAATCACAACCAAAGTTTATTGCTTTAGCACAAGCACCTTTAGATAGGAATGGATTCAGCCTATCACATTTTTATCTTAACGCAATCTTACAATTACATTCTTAGGTTTAGCTAAAACAAAAAAAGAAAGAAGAAAGGCTTACTAAATAAAGGTTCGATTCCTTTACTTCTTAGATTTTATGGTATCCAAATAAAGCCAAACCTTAATTATTATATAATTAGGCAAGGTTATGTTAGGAAATAAGGCTATATTATAATATTACCTTATTTACATAAAAGAATTGTTTAAGCTCAATCTTAGGATACTATATATATTTACAAAATATATCTACAGTATTGTCTCATAGTTTTATAAATTAATAATAATTAATTATTTTAAAAATGAATTATTTTATAAATTAAATTATTTTATAAAAAAAAGAAAAAAAAATAAAAAATCTAAGATTATTTGATATAAAAAAAATAAAAAAAATGAAAAATTTAACATTATTTAATATAACAATCATTGGTATAAAAAAAGGATGGTCTCAACCTACATTACCTAAAAATTTACTTAAATTACAATTACATCCGTTTATTATAATATTTAAACTATTAGGTGGAATAAGTATATTAATAATTTTAACTAAAGCTTATGAAAAATATAATATTTCTGTATTGTATATTTCTATTATTTTATCTATTTTATATAATACTCACTTAAATTTTTATAGAATTAAACATATTTAAAGTTCTATAAAAAGGTGATTTAGATGTAAAAAAATCCTTTATATAAATATGCTTCGTTACAGTAAATTAATTTTTGTCTTAAAGGTTTTTGTAAAGTAGTTGCTGGAGGTGGTGTAGCCTTAGTAATATTTACAGTAATAGATTCTTTATTTTAATATAAAGTAATAGATCCTATATTTATGCCTTTAGATTCTTTATTTTAATATAAAGTAATAGATTCTATATTTATGCCTTTTATTGCTAATTTAAAAAACTTTAGCTTTAGCAAGGCTAGGCAAACTTTTATCACTGGGCCTTAATCTTTTAATTTTTTAATCTTTTAATTTTTTTATACTATCTATAAAATTTCTTTTTTAATAAAAAAATCTAAGATTTTTTAATTTACTTAAAAAAATGTTAACTAATTTTTCAATCTTTAATACTATCTATAACGATGCACCTCAACCTTGGCAATTAGGTTTCCAAGATAGTGCTTCACCAAGTTTCACAGGAATAGTAGAATTACATAATACTATTTTCTTCTTTTTAGTTGTAATTGCTGTAGGTATTTGTTGGGTTTTAGGTTCAACTATTTATTATTATAGTTCTAAAAATTCTCCTATTGTACATAAATATCTTAACCACGGTACTTTAATTGAATTAATCTGGACAATAACACCAGCATTAATTTTAATTACTATTGCTTTCCCATCATTTAGATTACTTTATTTATTAGATGAAGTAGTTTCTCCAACAATAACTATTAAAGTTGTAGGACATCAATGGTATTGGTCATATGAATATTCTGATTATGTTAATGAAAGTGGTGAATCTATTGAATTTGATTCTTATATGATACCAGATTCTGATTTAGAATTAGGACAATTTAGAGTATTAGAAGTTGATAATAAAGTTATTGTTCCTGTTGATACTCATGTTAGAATAATTGTTACAGGTGCTGATGTTATCCATTCATTTACTGTACCTTCATTAGGAATTAAAATTGATACTGTACCTGGTAGATTAAATCAAACTTCTTTATTAGCTGAAAGAATTGGTACATTCTATGGTCAATGTTCAGAAATTTGTGGAGTATATCACGGATTTATGCCTATAGCTATTGAATCTGTCTCTGTACAAGATTACTTAGCTTGGGTAGATGCTCAATAGTTTTTTTAATTATTTAATTAAAATTTATTGCTTTTTAGATTATAATTATCTTACCCCCATCCTATGCACTGCTAAGCTAAGGATGCACAGCTAATTTAATATCCTTTCCTTTGCTTTAGCAAAGAGGCTAGAAAAGGTAAAAAAATAAAATAAAAACATATAAAAGTATATAAAAACAAAACGAGTATAGTTAAGTGGTATAACTTCTCCCTTCCAAGTAGAAATCATCGGTTCGAATCTGATTACTCGTAAATAAACACAATAATTTAAAGTGTTTATAGTATTGAGTAATGTTAATTTTTAGTATCTTATTTTTAATTGTGCTTATGGCCATACCTTCTCTTAAAATAAAATATCCACCAATTTTATTTCAAAGAATTTCTTCTATAATTTTAATTTATGCCGGAGCATTATCATTAAATGCTTTATATATTCAGTCAATTGGATCAGGTATAGGTATTTATAGTGGTTTATTCCATGTAACCTTTATATCTCAAATTTTAGAGATATTTATATATATAATAGGGGCAGCAATATTAATAGCTAGACCTTTACCTATTAATGTTATTTATCCAAATCTTTCAATAATAGAAGAAAATAGTTATAAAAATTCAATAGAATATTGTTTACTAATAATGTTTAGTATAATAGGAGCTAGTTTATTAATATCTTCTTCAAATTTAATATCTATGTATTTAAGTATAGAATTACAATCATTTGCAGTATATATATTATCAACTATATATACAAATTCTATATTTGCTACTAGTGCAGGTTTAAAATATTTCTTATTAGGAAGTTTAGCTTCTTGTTTTATTTTATTAGGTTCAGGATTAATTTATACTTTTACTGGTTTAATTAATTTAGAATCAATCTATAATTTAATTTCAGTAACAGTGCCTCTAAGTAATAATATTACTCAAGCTATAGCATTAGGATTTATCTTTATATTTGCTGGATTTTTATTAAAAGTAGCTGCAGCACCATTTCATAATTGGGCTCCAGATGTCTATGATGATAGTCCAACAATTGTAACAATATGGTTAACTATTATGCCTAAAATTTCTATTTTAATTATTATTTTAGAAATCTTTACTCAAATTACATCAATAAGTCCAATTTTAGAAAGTTTAGATACAATAGGATTTAATCCTATTTCTTCTTTATTCTTAATTTGTTCTTTATTTTCTTTAATAATTGGTACAGTAGTAGGAATAACTCAAATAAAAATAAAAAGATTATTAGCTTATAGTACAATTTCACATATAGGATTTATCTTATTAGCTTTAGCTATAAATAGTAAACAATCTATTGATTCATTTATTTTCTATATTATCCAATATACTTTAACTAATTTAAATACATTCTTAATATTATTAGCTATAGGTTATATAATATATAGTAAAAATTTAATTAATAAAGGTTCAGAAAAAGATATTAAATATATTTCTGAATTAAAAGGATTATTCTTCTCTAATCCTATTTTATCTATTAGTTTAACTATTTGCTTATTATCTATGGCTGGAACTCCTCCTTTATTAGGATTCTTCTCTAAACAGTTTGTATTATTTTCTGCTATTGAAAGTGGATATTATTTTATGGCAATATCTGGTATATTAGTTAGTATAATTAGTGCTTCCTATTATTTAAGAATAATTAGAATATTACATACTGAAATTGAATTAAATAAATCATTAAATGATGAAACAAATACAACAGTAGGTATTAACAATATTCATAGTTTATTAATATCAAGTTTAACATTATTAATATTATTATTTGTTTTAAACCCATCTATCTTATTAAAAAGTACACAATTACTCTCTTTATCTATACATTCGGACTAATGAATTCTTTATTTATGTTATTTATATTTGTTCCGATTTTAGCTATTTTATTATTAGCTTTAAATTTATTATTAGCTGCTCATAAACCTGATGAAGCTAAATTATCGGTATATGAATGTGGATTTATTCCTATATATGGTCAAACTAGATCTACATTCCAAATTCATTTCTTCAAAGTTGCACTATTATTCTTAATTTTTGATTTAGAAGTACTATTACTATATCCTTTAGCTGTTACATTGTACCAAGTGAGTGTTTTCGGTTTCTCTGTTGCACTTATATTCTTTATCGTATTAACTATCGGATTTATACTTGAAATAGGATCGGGTGCTATTAAATTAACATCAAGTTATGTTGAAGAATTTTCAATAAATAAAAATAATTAATTATCCCCATGCCTTTGGCATGCTGCTTAACTCTAACATTTTTTTTAATTCATAAAAATAATTACTTTTCTTTATTATTTAAAACTAATAGTATTAATAAATATAATTAATATTATACAGCAAGCACCAGCCTTCTAGTTACCGGAGCCTTGTGGATCCATTTATTATATAAAGATAATAGTTCTTTTTTAAATTGGATTTACAGACGCTGAAGGTCAAATTAGTATAGTAATTTTTAGAAACAAAGATGGAAATATATTTTTAGAATCAAAATATTTAATTTTTAAAAAAATATAAAATTATATCTTTAAAAGAAGTAATTAGTTTTAAAACTAATATCTCATAAAGACTTAGACACTCACTATATATAAATTAATATTATGAAAAATTTAGACCCACAAACTGTAGTCCCACAAATTGTAGACCCACAAATTGTAGAGCAAGTTTTAAATCAATTTGATTTATTTGTTTTTACAGTTACCATCGCCTTTACTGTAGTAAATATAACTATTTACATAATTAGGAATATTCATTATAATCAAATAGAATCTACAAGAGTTAATGAAGGTTTACCTACAGACGTAACATTAACTTCTGAAGATTTTAGAGATAATCCTGAATTAGCTGAAATCTTTGATGTTTCAGATACTGAAAATGCTTTAGATGTTAATCTGGAAAGTCAAGAACAATTAGAAATATTGGAAAATCAATTTGCAGATATGAGTTTTAATGACTTAATGGATATTCTTGATGCTATTGATATAATATCTTTCATAATTGATTTTTCTTCTTAAATTTAACATATTTTTATCCCCCATTTCACCTGCCTATCTCCTTATCCTTTACGAAGCTAAGGTGGTTCTTGGTGCGTAGCTAGGGTTACTCTTTATATCACAATCTTTTTATAATTTATCTTTAAAAATACCCCTTAATATCTCAATTTATAAATAGAAATTACTATTTATTGTAATTATTATATTACTATATTATAATTTTAATTTTATAATAATTATAGAGATAGCTTTAATTCTACCTATGTCTCTTAGCTTTTCTTTCTAAATTCGCAGGGCATAAGATGCTATAAGCCTAGAACAGAGCAATCAAAAAAATTAAATAGAATGCCACAATTAATTCCTTTTTATTTTTTAAATCAATTATCATTTTCATTCTTAACTTTATTAGTTTTAATTTATGTATTTTCTAAATACATTTTACCTTTATTTACTTTTCAACAAGTTATAAGAATGTATATAACAAAATTAAGTAACAAAGCTTAATTTTATTAATAATAAAAGAATATTTCTTTTTATCCCCACCCAGTATAATAAATTTTAATATTCCATACAGGTTTACCAAGTATTTGATAAATAGAATCTTTGCTCGGAGAGCAGCGCATAAAATGAGTTTTATAAATTTTCATAGCTAGAGCTGGTAAAGTTAAAGATTTATGAATATTAATTTTAATATTATTAAATATTAATTCATTAAATTTAGTTAACATTGAACCTATAAAAAGACCTATAATTAATTTATGGTGTCCTGTAGTAAAAGATTTAATTCTTTTTAACATAATTGTACATTTAAAATTTGTAAGGAACTTTGAATATTCTGAAATTGGTGTCATATAACCTCCGACAATACCACCCTTTGGTAGAGGTTAATTAGATTTTACCAGATTAAATGATCCAGTTAATTAAATAGTTTAGATTCTATATAAACACTATTAGTGTATTTACAATGTTTTATTGTTAAGTTATTTTTAAAATAAAAGAGAAGTAAATAAAAAATTTTTACTTATAAAATTAATTAAATAATAATAAAAATAAAAATTAATTTAATTAAAATTCTTACATATTAAATAAAACATTATGTAAAAATTCCTTATAAATTAATAAAAAAATTTATAAAATAGTTTAAGAAAATTCCATTCCCCTTAACTAAAATTCAAATCTAGATGATCTAGAATCACTATTGCTTTAATGTCCGGGTTATAGCAATATAAATTAAGGAATAAGGTAATAAACAAAATAAATATAAAAAAACAATGATTCAATTACTAATATTAATACCAGTATTAGGTTCTTTATTTTTACTACCTATAAAAGAAATTTCAATCAATAGTAAAAATCAAATAAGAAATATAGCATTAATTACTTCTTTAATTAATTTCTTTGCTTCTATAATTTTATGGATAAATTTTGATTCAAGTACAAATCAAATACAATTTGTATATGAATATAATCAATTAAGTTTTTGTCATTTTAATTTAGGAATAGATGGTATTTCTTTATATTATGTACTATTAACAACCTTTTTAACACCTATAGCTTTATTATCTAATTATAAAAATATAACAGAAAATGTTAAAACATTTGTAATCTCTTTCTTAATATTAGAAAGTTTACAAATTTGTTTATTTACTGTATTAGATTTATTTTTATTTTATATTTTCTTTGAAAGTATATTACCAATATTATTTGTAATAATTATAGTATATGGTTCAGGTCAAGCTAGAATAAGATCAGCTTATTTATTCTTTTTATATACTTTTGCAGGATCTTTATTTATGTTATTAGCTATACTACAAATATATAGTTATATAGGATCAACAGATTTTCAATTAATATCTTTATATGAAATTAGTTTAGAAAATCAAAAAATATTATTTTTAGCATTTTTATTAGCATTTGCAATAAAAACACCATTATGGCCATTTACAGGTTGGTTATATAGAGCTCATGCTGATAGTCCATTAGCTGGTTCTATTTTATTAGCTGGTACTGTTTTAAAATTTGCTACTTATGGTTATATTAGAGTTTTATTAAATATTTTACCTGATGCATGTAATTATTTTGGTCCTTTATTACAAACTATTGCCATTGTAACTTTAATTTATGCTTCTTTAGCTACAATAATTCAAGGTGATACTAAAGTTTTAATTGCTTATTCAAGTATTGCTCATATGGCTGTAGTAATATTAGGATTATTTTCTAATAATATTCAAGGTATTGAAGGAGCTATTTTATTATCTTTAGCTCATGGTTTTGTTTCTCCTGCTCTATTTATTTGTGTTGGTGGAGTAATTTATGATAGAACTGGTACAAGAATAATAAGTTATATTAGAGGATTAGTAACTTATATGCCAATTTTCACAATATTATTCTTTATTTTTACTTTATGTAATAGTGGTATACCTTTAAGTTTAAACTTCTTAGGTGAATTCATGTCATTAGCTGGAATGTTCCAAAGAAACCCAATCGTTGCTATTATAAGTGCTACAAGTATTGTATTCTCTGCTTGTTATAGTATATATCTTTATAATAGAATATCATACGGTGTGTTTAGTCCACATTTAAAACCTATTAAAGACGTAAGTAGAAGAGAATATATGATACTAATCTCTTTACTTATCCCTACTTTTTTATTAGGTATCTACCCTAATATTGTTTTAGATGCTTTACATCCATCGGTTACAGGTTTGTTATATGAAGCACCTTTATCCCCTTCCATGGCTCAAATAAATAAATAAATAACCCTTCAGATTTTACTTTATTAGGTGATATAAATTCTAATTACGCTCTACCAACTCTACCTTTAGGGGGTACTATAGCAACAGGAGGTCAACCAGAATAAACCTATTTTAATTATATGATTAAAAGTACACAATTACTATAAATAATATAATAATATAATGTTCTTTAACTATGATTCTCTTTTTGTTGTAGGTTCAGTTATATTTATAGTAGGAGGTATATTTACCTTATCTAAATATAATATATTTACCAGCGTAGCTAGCGTAGCTACTGTTAATAAAGGTGAATCATTAGTTAACACTATACCTAATTTGGATACTGTAACTAAATTACCAGAAGGGCCTGAGGCCGCTAAATTACTTGTATTAGAACCTAGTAATTTACAATATGTGGAAGCAAGCGTACTTCAGCTAAAAGCATGCAGCTAATATTTATGTGAATACTGTAGTTCAAACATCAGCTAAAATGTGGTATGAAACTGTTAAAAATTGGATAACTGAAATATTAAGTGGAACACCTAATCCTCAGGTCTCTGAACAATATGTAGATGTAGGTGTACAAGCTGAAACTAAATCTACATGGCAAATCGTTAAATATTGGTTTAGGGAAACATGCTGTATAAATAGTTCAGAATTAACTTCCTTAGGTCAGAATAGAGTAGATAAATGGAGAAATTAATTATATTCTTCTAAATCTGTCTCCCAAAGTAATGAAACAAGTGAAATATCTTATTTAGATTTACAAGATACAATATAAGTAGATGATAGTGCATCTAATGTAAGTGAAGTAATATCTGAAAGTTATTTACAAAATGTAGGATTGCCGCAGGCTACTTAATCTAATGTAGTAGATAGAATTTATGATACTAAAATCCTGAAGATTTAGCTGATCTTTTAATGATCTAACAGTATTTCATTATCTTGATAAAGCTGATAATTTACATTATTTTTATTTAACTAATGATGTTTATGTTGCAGAAGATTCTTGGGTTGAAGCTATATTAAGTAGTGTTAATTAATGATTTTTCCCACTGCTTCGCCTTGAATAGTTTATTTCTTACTATTTCATTATTAGAAAGTAAAGAATATTATCTTTAACTAGATATTATCTAAATTATCCCTATCTCTAATTGGGATAGAAGTCCTATAATTTCTGCTTTAGGTGCTACTGGTATTGTATTCTCTGCTTGTTATTCAATTCTATTATATAATAGAATCTCTTATGGAGCTTATTCTCCTCACTTAAAACCTTATAAAGATGTTTCAAGAAGAGAATTTATTTTATTAATACCTACAATTATTTGTAGGCCCTAATATTATCTTAGATTCACTACATGTATCTGTATCTACATTATTATTATAAATATTAATATTTATAATTTTCCTCTACTCACTAAAGATATGAAGCCTATAATAATATGCTTTCTATTATTTAATTAAAAATAAAATCATATAAAAGTATCTAATAAATAATGGTGGATGACAAACTGGTTCGTCGCTCCCTTTGGGTGGGAGACATATAGCGTGTTCGAGTCGCGCCTACCATATAATTAAATTTAAATTAATTAAAGTAAGGTTTCATGGCAGAGTGGTTAATGCGGGGTACTGTTAATACTTTTTTCAGAGGTTCAATTCCTCTTGAAGCCTTTTTATATAATATATATAATATTAATATAATTAAAAGAGATAATATAATTATATAAGCGAATATGTTGAAATTGGTAAACAATCTCCTCTTAAGCAGGAGTGGAAGTAATTCCTTAAGAGTTCAAGTCTCTTTGTTCGTAAGTTTATTTCAATTATAGTGTACCGTCTCAAAATCAAATAATAATTATTTATAAGCGATATAGTGTAAAGGTAGCACAGCAGTCTCATTATCTGCTAGAACTGGTTCAATTCCTAATGTCGCTCTATCTTTTTATAAAAATAATTGTTTAAGGTCTTTTAGTATAATGGTCGTACAACTACCCTTCACGTAGTTAGTGTCAGTTCGATTCTGATAAAGGCTAATATTAATTCTAATTTTATTTTTTTGGGTTTTAGGTCTTAAATATAATTAATAATCTATTGTTTATCTTTACCTTGTGCCTCCATTTTACTATGCATTAGCATAATGTATTATAAATTAATATAAAAGGAATAGTTTACATTGGTAAGTTAAGACGATTGCTAATTGTTCGGGGAGACCCTTAGGTGTTCGACTCACCTCTATTCCGGCAATATTTACTTCTGCGGTGCTCTAGCTTCTTTCCTGTTGCTTAGCCTAGCTAAAGAAAGACAGCATTAGGATAGCAAGGATACATAGGGCTACGACTTGTTTTATTCTATAAATTTTTAGAAGTAAGCCTAAAAACAAAATATGATAACTTAAATATAAAATAATCATTGATTAAGTGTGATAATCTTGAATATTTAATAAAATATAAAAAATATTTACACAATGTAATTTTAATTACAAAAGGGGTTACCCTAAATAATTAAAAATGAGCTAAAAAGTGAAAAAGTCTAATGTAAATGCATTGGCTTTTTTCTACTAATGCTAAAGAGATAGGTACATTATACCTAATTTTTGCAGCATTTGCTGGTATGATTGGTACTGCTTTTTCTGTTTTAATCAGATTAGAATTATCAGCACCAGGTGTACAATTTTTACAAGGAGATCATCAATTATTTAATGTAATCATTACAGCTCATGCTTTTTTAATGATCTTCTTTATGGTCAAATTTAATATAGTATTTGTACAAATTAAAAATATAATTAATATTATAAGTATAAGATTAAATCATTGGCTAATTCTAATTACTGATCTTTTCTATAATATTGAAAATAGTAATAACAGTTTTTTTATTAAAGAGGATAAAATAGATGTAGAAATAATAATTAAACCTTCTGTTCCATACCCGCACTCTCATAAAAAAATAGAAATTTTAGATCCTTATCATAATAGAAAAAAAATAGCTGAAGTAGCTAAAGGAGTTAAAGGAGTATATATTTTTGAAGTGGAAAATCAAAATATTTGTTATGTAGGGAGTTCTATTAATTTATATAATAGAGTATGTTCTTATTTTATGCCTTCTATTTTAAATAAAGCTGATAGAAAAGTTCTTAGATATTTAAATAAATATGGTTTTACAGATATAAAACTAATTCTCCTAATATTAGATTCTAATTGGGAACAGGTTCTTGAATTAGAACAATATTATATTGAAACTTTATCACCTAAACTTAATGTTGATTTAGTAGCTGGAGGATATAATGGTTATCATAGTCCTATGTCTCAAGAAGCAAGAGATAGATTTAGAAAATTAAGAGGTACACCTATATATTTATATGATACTACAACCAAATCGCTTATTTTTATATCTGATTCTAAACAATGGTTAAATAATATTGGTATTCATCATAAAACTATGAAAAATTGTTTAATGAATGGAAATTTATACCTTAATAGATTTTATCTAAGTATTGATTTAATTTCAGAATTTCCTTTTGAATCAATATTAAATACTGAAGAATTAGTCTCTTTAATAAACACTGTTAAATCTCAATATAAACCAAATCAACCTAAGAGTAAAAGTATTTTAGCTGAAAATTCTTTAAATCCTAAATTAAATTGTACTTTCTCAAGTATACACAAATTATCTAAACATTTGAAAGGAGATAGAGGTACAATTAGAAATTACTTATTAGGAAGATCTAAAGGTTTATATAGAAAACAATGAAGATTTACTTTAATTGATTCTTAAATTATAATATAAATTATATTAAAAAACTTTACTATATTTATAGGGCATGGCCGGGATTTATAGTAATATAAATCTTTCTTATCGCTATATGCTGGAACACCCTTAGAGTTTAACTTACTAAGTCTACTTTAGAGTAGAACCAGTGACAAAGTTAAAATTGGGCAATCAGCAGGAAACCAAAGTTCTATATTATAAACATCTTTACATAGGGCTCCTTGCTAAAGCTAAGACTGGAGAGGGTAGTGTCCCTTATTTAATAAATTAACTTTATTAAATCTTTCTTAATATAGAACAAGTAGGATCCTCAGAGACTACACGCGATATATCCTAATTTAGGATAAAGATATAGTCCAACCCTAATAGAAATATTAGGAACTATTGTATGCCTGCTTTAGTAGGTGGATTTGGTAATTACTTTTTACCAATTCACTTAGGAGCACCAGATTACTTTAAAATTTTAAATAGCCTTGGTCCTCTATTGTTAAATACCTTAAAAAAAGCGAAAGCTTTCTTAATATTCATAGGTATAGATTTCTGAACTAGCCTTATTATTTGTTTTACTAATAAAGATAATAAATTATCTGATTCATTGCCTCTCTATTCACAAGAAAGTGATAAAAGTGCTGAAAAACTAACCATTAATAACAGTAATAAGCCTGAGTCTATTGGGCCTTATTTGGCTGGTTTATTCGAAGGTGATGGTCATATTGTTTTATCTAAGTCAATAATAGAAGAATCAAAAGTTAAAAACACTTCACCTTATATAGCTATAACTTTTGTTAATAAAGATCTACCTTTAATAAATAAATTATTAGAAAAATTTGGAGGAAGCTTAAGATTTAAAAATAAAGAAAATGCTATAGTTTTAACAATCAATAATCATAAAGAATTAGTAAATATGGTAAATCTATTGAATGGTTATTTAAGAACACCCAAAATTATAAAATTTAATCAATTAATAAATTGATTAAATAAGAAATATAATTATAATATTCCAATTTATTCACCCGATATTAGCAATTTAAATGAAAATGGTTGGTTAGCTGGGTTTATAGATGCAGATGGTGGATTTAAGATTAGATATACTGAAAAACTAATATGTGAAAATACATCTAAAGTTTTAAGAAAAGGAAGAATTGAAGTAAGATTTGTTTTAGAAGAAAGAAAAGAATTAAATGTTGATTATCCAATCAACTTTGGAGCCAGCATGGCAGACTATATTACTAATATTAATTCATATGCAATTATAATGTTACTAATATATTCTTTTTTTGGTATTTCTACTAATTTAAGACAGTCAACACACAATGTTGATAAAACTTATTACATAGTAGAAGTTACTAGTTTAACTAAATTAAATAAACTAATTCAATATTTAAAAACTTACCCTTTATTAACTGCAAAAAGAAATGATTATGATGATTGGGTTAAGGTATATAAATTAATGCTTGATAATAAACATTTAACTGATTCAGGTAAATTATTAATTAAACAAATAAAATCAAATATGAATAGAAAGAGAGGAGTATTTAACTGGGATCATTTAAATTATTTAAATAAAGTATAGTAGTCCTTTTTATAGTAACCCTATAATTAGCATCGGGTTAATTGCAAGAAACTCTTTAAGTTTAATTCTAACAGTATAGTATCTTATACCTTTATATTTTAGGAAAATAGATCTATTATTAAATAAATAAAAGACAATTTGCAGCGAAGATTAATTCTGCATATAACTATATAAAGTTAAAATCAAATTCTTTATATAGTGGATTAATAACGTTCAACGACTAGAAAGTGAGTAATGCAAACAATAATCTTTCCACGAACGCCCGACAAGGGTATATATTTGTATACCTTTGATGACATAGTCTGAACCATTTAGTGATAAATGGAAACCTAGGATAAAGAGCCTAGGTGATAACACAATTGATGGCTTTCCCTAGATTAAATAATATTTCATTTTGGTTATTACCACCATCATTAATATTATTATTATTAAGTGCTTTAGTAGAAAATGGAGCAGGAACAGGATGGACAGTTTATCCTCCATTATCAAGTATTGTTTCTCATTCAGGTGCTTCAGTAGATTTAGCTATTTTTAGTTTACACTTAGCTGGAGTATCTTCATTATTAGGTGCTATAAATTTCATTACTACAGCCTTAAATATGAGAGCAAATGGTATGAGTTTACATAAAGTATCTTTATTTGTATGGTCAATTTTTATTACAGCAGTATTATTATTACTATCATTACCTGTATTAGCTGGTAGGTCTTTAGTGCCAGCTTTAAATTCGGCTATATGCTGGGAACTGTTTTCTTTAATTAAATTTAATGAAACACAATCAGCAGGAAACCTATTTTATTTGAATTTTATAGGGATCCTCAGAGACTATACGCCGGAATTAATCTGTTGTAACATTTTACCTTTAACTCTAGTAAAAACAAACAATAATCTAAATTATAAAGATTTATCTGATTTAAATTTTAGTTCTTATTTAGCTGGTTTAATAGAAGGAGATGGAACTATTGTAGTACCAAAAACTGAAAGATCAGCTAAAGGTAAAATTAATTATCCTTCAATTCAAATAGTATTTCATTTGAAAGATCTACCATTAGCTTTAATGATTCAAAAAGAATTAAAAAATGGATCGCTTTCTAGAAAAAAAGGAGTAAATGCTTATATTTTAACTATAAATAGTTTTGAAGGTTTATTATTATTAACTTCAATAATTAATGGTAATATGAGAACTCCTAAAATTTATGCTTTAAATAATTTAATTGATTGGTTAAATTTTAAATTTGAAGGAATTAATATTCCTAAAAAATCATTAAATAATAGTCCATTAGAATCTAATGCTTGGTTAAGTGGTTTTATTGAAGCTGATGGTCATTTCTCTGTAAGAACTACTACTACTTCTAAATATCCTAGAGTAGAATGTAAGTTTGAAATAAGTCAAAGACAAATTGATCATAATGGTATAAATAATTTAGATTTTCTAGAAATTATCGCTAAATTCTTACTTTCTTCAGTTAAAGCTATTAGAGTTGATAAACCTAAACCTGAATATAGAGTAAGAACTACTAGTTTAAATGGAAATTTAGTTTTAGAAAACTATTTAAATACATTTCCTCTATTTGGTAGTAAATATTTAGATTATAAAGATTGGATTAAAGTTTTAGATTATTTTAAATTAGGTACATTTAAACATAAAACTTATATTGAAGAAGTTATTTCAATTAAATCTTGTATGAATGATGCTAGAACTGTTTTTACTTGGGATCATTTAAACAAATTTTACAACTTAGATTAATAAGATATAGTCCCAACATACATGTGAATGTATGAGTATTTACCTTTATGTTTTATCTTAAATAAATATAAAACAATGATTATGAACTTTGATTCTATAGTAGCTATATCAGCTATATTAGTATTAGGAGCTTTAGCTGTAGGTGGAATTACTTATATTTTCTATATATATAATATATTCCCTTACCTTGTTAAAGCTAGAGCAGGAGGGCCTTATATATTTAAAATAAACATATTGAGACCAAGTAATTATTATTTGAGTCATGGGACCTAGTCCAGTAAATCAAGAATTATGGCTATTACAATGTTATTAACAGATAGAAACTTTAATACTAGCTTCTATGATCCAGCAGGAGGAGGTGATCCAATATTATATCAACATTTATTCTTAACAACAATTATTACTTATAAAGTCTCTACGAATAAAAAACTATTTTGTACTTTAGTAAATAATACAAATGAAACTTTTGATTTTACTTTGTTTAAATTAAAATATAATGAATATTTTAATAAGTCAAAAATAATACCAGAAAATGATTTTCTTACTTGGTTTATTGGGTTTTCTGAAGGAGATGGTTCATTCATTATTAAAAATAGAAATGATTTATCATTTGTTATTACTCAATCTACAGATGATGAAAGTATTCTTCAGTTAATTTATAATAAATTAGGTTTTGGTAGGGTAATCAAACAAGGTAAAAGAACTTCAAGATATATTGTTGAAGACAAAAAAGGACTAGAATTAATTAATTCATTATTTAATGGTAATATTATTCTTCCAAGTAAACAACAAAGTTTTAATGAATTTCTACAATTATTTAATAAAAAAGCTATTAAAGGTAAAATTATATTAGATCAAATTAAACCTATAAAATCTAATATTTTACCCGATTTATCTAATAGTTGGTTAACTGGGTTTACTGATGCAGAAGGTTGTTTTACTGTATCATTCTTATCTAATTCTAATGCTTTTAGATTAAGATTTTTAGTCAGTCAAAAGGGAGATATTAATGTACCTGTATTAAGTTATTTAATTTTATTATTTAAAACAGGTTTTATTGAAGCTCATTCAAAAAAATCAAATTTTTCATATATCATTAATGGTGAAAAAGCGTGTTATAATATATATGATTATTTTGATAAATATCCTCTTAAAACTAAAAAGTTCACAAGTTATAATCTTTGGAAAGAAATTCATAAATGTATTTCAAATAAAGATCATCTTAATCCTGAATTAATAATTAAATTAATTGAAATGGCTGCTAAAGTAAATTCAAGTAGACTTTTAAGTAAATAAAATTATAGGAATAAAGAGTATGGTTTGACGCAAGTCATGAAGTTGTTAAGGCAAATGTTGGGCTAGCTATGCTAGTCAGACTGGAGGTAGAGGATATTTTTTATAAAAAATTGGAAGGCTATATAAAAATTTGTATTTGTATAAAATATGTACTAAAAGAAGGGCTTAGTTTTCCTTTAAATCACAACTAAGCCCCTCAATAGACTTAGACACTATAAACTTTCTTCTTTAATTAAAAATGATTACTAGCTTACTATTTTTATCCTTAGGCTTAATGCCTCTTTTTGCAAATGCTGCCCACAGTACTGTGGTAAATTTAACTGATGTTGAATTATATGAACTACTTCAAATAGTATTTCATCAACTAGGTGGATCTACTATAATTCCTATTACTCTTCTAGAAAGTTTAGGATTAAATACTGCATCCGTTATATCTTTATTACAGAGTATAGGTTATACTCTGTTATACTAACATATAGAGATCTTTTTAAATGAGTTAATTCATATTACCCCCTGTCCTAATTATAACAATTAAAGAGTTATACCAAATTAAAGACCTGAAACAATAAACATTATTCATAATAATGTACCATTACTCTAGTCCTGATTATAATTATCTAATAATAACTTTTAGAAGGAAATTAGATAAAATCAGTCAATCCTTACCGGGATTGAGAACAAATATTTGTTTGGCGACACTAATGAAAACGGTCAAAGCTACCTAAAGTCAGACCGTCGGTTATCTAAATAATCGCTACAGACTGGGTCATTAGTGGGTGCCTGAAATGGTGCTTGATGTACAGTCGATTCCTTCCTTGTTTGATGTCCGTGGCCTGCATGAATCTATCATAGCTAGGCCAAACAAGCACAAGGTCATCAATGAAACCAAAGTTAAACTTAGTGCTATAGCTAAGGAGGACACTGCGGTAGAGATGATACATGTATAATAAATAGGGTGAAATAATTTATTATATGAAGGAATGGGTTTTTCGGACATCCAGAAGTTAAATTTATAGGCTTCTTAACGTTGCTATTTGCTGGGACGACTTCGCTAACTAGTTTTAAATACTCCATCTTTATTGATACAGTAAAAAAGTTAAAACAATGAAGTTTATCAGCAGGTAACCCTTTAAATTTTAGTTTAGTTTACATATTATACATAATTAAACTGGTCAATTTAAAGGTGGAACCTCAGAGACTTTACGCAACGAAATTATATCTAACGCTTTCGCTTTGTTGCCCAAACAATGAGGCAATTACAGAAAACGTAAAAGCTATTTCTATACATAATTCTAAACATTTAAGACCTCTAAGTGATAATCAATTTGGACATTATTTAGCAGGTTTAATTGATGGTGAGGGTCATTTTAGTTCTAAACAACAACTTGTTATTGTATTTAGTTCATCTGATATATCTCTAGCCTATTATCTTAAATTAAGAATAGGATATGGACAAATTAGAAAAGCTAAAAATAAAAATGCTTATTTATTTATAATTTCTAATAAAGACGGACTAATTAAAGTAATTAATTTAATTAATTGTAAATTAAGAACTCTTAATAAATATAATCAAGTTATTAATAATATATTAAATCATCCTTTATATAGTAATTTTAAAGAAAAAATAGAATTTAATTTTAATTGTAAAAATGATTTTTATAATCAATGGTTAGCTGGTTTTTCTGATGCTGATGCTAGTTTTCAAATTAAATTAGTTAATAAACCTAATAGAAATAAACCGGAAATTATATTAAATTATCAAATAGATAAAAAAAATAATGATATTTTAATATTAATTAAAGAATTTTTCGGAGGTAATATAGGTTATAGAAAAAGTCAAGATACTTATTATTACGGTTCAACTAGTTTTGGTTCAGCAAATAAAGTAGTAAAATATTTTGATGAATATCATTTACAATCTAATAAATATATTAACTATTTGAAATGAAGAAAAGCTTATGTATTAATACAAAATAAAGACCATTTAAATGAAATAGGTATTAATAAAATAATCAAATTAAAAAATTCTATGAATAGCTTTAATAAAGATATAATTTAAGATAAAGTCCTAACAAAGACGAAAGTTTTTGAGTATTAATTAATAATAGATTATTTTTATAACTATTATATTAATCAAAGTATTTGTTATATTTTAATTTTACCAGCTTTTGGTATAGTTAGTCAAGTAGTATCCACATTTTCTGGTAAACCGATTTTTGGATATTTAGGTATGGTATATGCTATGTTATCTATTGGAATATTAGGATGTTTAGTATGGAGTCAAAAGGTGGCTCTCCTTTGCTGTGAAGCAGAGGTAATAAATCTTGCTGTATGCTGGAACAGTTTAACGCTATTTAGTACCTTTAGTTGTAAAAATCTAAATAGTTATACTCAATCAGCAGGAAATCGTCACTTTACGTCAAATACGAGATCCTCAGAGACTATATGCAAGACATCTTGTCAAAATTTTACCACTTTTCGTACTCTTTATACGAAACTTGGTTTTTCTAATTTTATTTCGGATAATTGGCTTTATTGGTTTGTTGGATTTACAGAAGGAGATGGTGCTCTTCTTACTTATAACGGACGCTCACGTTTCGTTCTAACACAAAAAGAAGAATCTATTCTCCAACATATTGTCAAAGTACTTGGATTTGGTGTAGTACGTCGAATTGATACTAGAGGATCGGTATATTATCGATATTTCGTAGAAGATTTTACAGGTGTACTTCTATTAGCACTTATTTTCAATGGAAAATTTGCTACAATTAATCGAGTAACACAATTAGGTAAATGGTTTGATGAAATTAATCTAAAATTAGTTACACCTGGATCAAGAATCTTTGGTTTATGTTCTACTATTACTTTAAACACTATTCTGTTTAATCCTAATCTTAAAAATGGTTGGCTATCTGGATTCACAGATGCAGAAGGTTGTTTTAATGTAAACATAAGTAAACGAAATAATACTATTAGTGGACATAGAATTCAACTACGATTTATATTAGATCAAAAATATGCTTTTGAGTTATTTAGTATTATCCGTGATCTATTTGGTCATGGTAAAGTAATTCTACGAAGTAAAAATATGTATCGATATTATTGTAATACTTTTGTTGCCATTACTACTATTTGTGATTACTTCGATACATTTCCATTGAAAACTAATAAAAATATTTCTTATGTTAATTGGCTTAAAGTGTATAAAATGGTATTGAATAAAGAACATCTTACACCACAAGGGCTTGATACAATAAGAAGTATCAAAAAAACAATTAATATTACAAATTCTCAAACAATAAAAGTAGGTTCAGCTAGGCCATAATTCGTAAATAATACAAATTATATTTTAATGTATAATTATTTAAATTTATAAAAATTCTTTACATGGGACTCCATGATAATTGGAGGAGGGATAGCGTGTCAATTGCTGTATATTGACGTTAAACAACGGGCGGGTAAAGAATAGTGAATCAATGACTGTACAATTGAATAATGTGGCTCAATGTAATTTTAATAGGCCAATTCTTAACCGAATTGGATAAATAGTAAACTAATAGTAGTTTACTAGAAGAATCTATTAAATAATGAGCTAAAAAGCGAATCAAACGATAAATATCTTAATGTTATTTAACAATGATTCAATATTAGTCGTAGGTTCAATTATATTTATAGTAGCAGGTATTTTTATCTCATATAAATATAATGAATTCTACGTTACTGGTAATAAAAATGAATCATTAGTTAACACTTTACCTAAATTGTATTCTGATCTTCAACTAGCTAAATTACCTAGCCATAGTTATACGGATGTAGCTGTACAAGCATCTAATATTAATGTAGAAGCAGGCGTACAAACTGCTAACCAGTATGTAAATACTGGAATGCAGACATCTGCTAGAATGTGGTTAGAGTCTCTTAGAAATTGGATAGAAGACATATTAAGTTCTTCTCCTCAAGTTTCTGGTCAATATGTTGATGTTGGAGTTAAAACTAATAATATATCTACCTATCAAACCGTTAAAAATGGGTTTTTAGAAGTATGTAGTATTAGAAGTTAAGAATTAACTGATTTAGGTGAAAAAAAAGTTAATAAATGGATTAATAAATTAGATTCTATTCAATCAGTAGATCTTCATGATTCAGACTTCTCTTTAACAACTAGAAGTGATATTACTGATAATACTTTACAACAATTAGTAGCACCTGATGATAGTGCATCTCAAATAAGTGAAGTAATATCTAAAAGTGATTTACAAAATGTAGTAGCAACTAGAATTTATGATACTAAAAATCCTGAAGATTTAGCTGATCTAATGAATGATCCAACAGTATTTCATTATCTTGATAAAACTGATAATTTACATTATTTAAATAAAAATAATGATGTTTATTTTGCAGAAAATTCTTGGGTTGAAGCTATATTAAGTAGTGTTAATTCATTATTTTTTCCACTGCTTCGCCTTAAATAGTAGAAATAAACTATTCAATTTATCCCCCATCCACTTTAGGTGAGGGCAGGCCTCTGCTTCGCACCCACCTCCCACTTTAAATAATAATTCTATTAGTTTAATGGCTAGAGCAGCATTCTTCGAAAATGTTAGTTTTGGTTCGAATCCAAAATAGAATTATAAACATTATAAAATATAAAATAGAATTAAACAAATTATAGAAGACAAGATGAAGATATAGTCCGATCCTACTCGTGAGAGTAGTCATAATAAGATTTAAACTATAAATAACTTATAATATATTATCTGTTAATTATATTACTACACTTATTATATTTTTGCACCACATGTTTGCTGTAGGATTAGATGTTGATACTAGAGCTTACTTTACTGCAGCTACAATGGTAATTGCGGTTCCAACTGGAATTAAAATCTTCTCATGGTTAGCCACATTATATGGAGGAAGCTTAAGATTTACAACACCATTAATCTTTACATTAGGTTTCTTAGCTTTATTTACTATAGGTGGTTTAACAGGAGTAGTATTATCTAATGCTTCATTAGATATAGCATTACACGATAGAATAAAAAAAGATCCTGATTACGTTCATAAATTCTGGGTTGGATTAATGGACGGTGATGGTAGTATTCAAGTAAATCATTGGAGATATAAAAATCTTCAGTATAGATTAGTTATTAAATTAAAATATTGTTCTGAAAATTTATCTATGTTAAATTTAATTGGTATCCATATCGGAGGTAGAGTAAGAATTATTGGAGATAATAATTTTGTTATTTGGGTTGTAGATAATAGAAAACAAATCCATAAAATAATTGAAATTTTTATTAAATATCCTCCTCTAACTACAAGATTAAGAGCTCAATTAGCATTTATGTTAGAATGTTTTCAACAGAACAATGTTGAATGGTATTTGAATGCAAGAAATAAAAAATATTTAAATAATAATGTTAAAATTCTAAATATTGATAATAGTTATTTTAATGAATGGTTATCTGGTTTCATAGAAGCAGAAGGTAGTTTTTCTATCAGAACATTTTCCAATAATCATTCATTTTCAATTGGACAAAATGATGATAAATATATATTAGATAAAATTAAAAATCATTTTAATATAACAAATCAAGTTAGAAAAATAAACGATAGATTTTTGTATATCGAAGTTTATAAAAAATCAACATTAATAAATATTATTAATCATTGTATTGAATATCCTTTACTTGGAGAAAAAATACTTTCATTTACTAAATTTAGAGATCTTTTTAAATAAGTGTCGTGTTGTCTTACCACTATGACGAATTAATTAATAATTTGTCGGTAATATAAATAATATTAAAATAAGTGGGATAAATATTATTTATATTGCTAACGGTGAAACCTTTTAAATAGAAAAATTATGCTTTTCTACGCTACAAATTTAAAAGGCAATACCGTGGAAACCAAATTAAAATGTTATACCTCGATAATTATATAACGTTTTAAAAGTAGGATCCGTAGAGACTATACGTGGTAGTCGAAAGTTAATTAAGTTTAACAATTAGATAAGATATAGTCCAATCCTCTTTGTGAAAAGAGAAAACTGTAATTAACTTAATGCCTCATGTGAACAATAATTATTAAATAATTCATTTTAAAAAGCACACAAGGTTTATTGACTTATTATGTAGTAGCTCACTTCCATTATGTATTATCTATGGGTGCTGTATTTGGTTTATTCTCAGGATTTTATTATTGGATACCCAAAATTGTAGGTAAAACATATAATGAATTCTTAGGTAATGTACACTTCTGGGTTTTATTCATTGGGGTTAAAGGAATAATTCAGATTTGGTATTACTTTTTTATATGTTTTATTATGAGATTATTAAGCAAATCTATTTCTTTAAATGAAATAGTAGATAGAGATTTAAAGGATATTGATTCAAATGATATTGATGATTTAACTTTAGTTAATAAGCTTAATATATTGCCTACACCTAAAGCTCCTAATCCTAATAAAGGTAAAAATAAAATAAACTATGAAAAATTGAATAATATACAAGCAGAAGCTAAATTTATAGATATTAAAGAATCTAGATCAGATATTTTATTAAACATTAAAGACAAAGGTGGTGTTTATATGTTTTTTAATCTAATTAATGGTAATTGTTATATAGGAAGTAGTGTTAATTTAGCTAGAAGATTTAGAATACATTTAAGTAGTGTAGGTTCAGTTAAATTACCTTTACCTTTAGCCATTAATAAATATGGTCCTAATAATTTTGTATTTTTAATTTTACAGTATTGTGATAGAATAGAAGATGTTTGTTTGGGATTAGAACAACATTACCTTGATTTTTTTAAACCTAAATATAATATATTAAAAGTAGCTGGTTCTTCTCAAGGTTTTAAACATTCTCCTGAAACTATAGCTAAATTAAAAATAAAGTATGCCAGGAAATTACATCCAATATTTAATACTAAAGTATCTGAACAACAAAAAATGTTAACTAGTATAGCTTTAAAAATTTATTTTGCTGAACATGGACATCATAATAAAGGTAAAAAAGATGCTCCTCAATTTGGATTTGATTTTTGTGGAACAAAAATAGTAATGAAAAGTGAAAATGGAGATATACTTTCTTTTCCTTCTATTAATGCTACTAGAAAACAATTTAGAGTAAGATTTTCTACTATTTCTTTAAATGTAAACCAGAATAAACCTATTTTAATTAAAGGTGTAAAATGGTTTGTATATTCTGAAAATGTTTAATTTTTTATAAAAAATATCATAAAAGTAGTAGAAATATTTAATCATAAAAGTAGTAGAAATATTTAATCATAAAAGTGGTAGAAATATTTAATCATAAAAGTGGTAGAATAGTTTTATCATAAAAGTGGTGGAATTTTCTATCCCTTATTTATCTTAATTAATACAAAAATATTGTAGTGTCACGGTTAAGCTTCACTCCTTCAATGCGTAGTAGGAGTAGACGCAATGTAATTTTCATATATTTCTACATAGTAGGTAAAGTATATACGCAATGTAATTTTAATAAAGCTAGGATCGCTTGATGTTGAATTATACTTAGCACCTAGTCCTTGTCCCTTTGAATCCTTACTAATTAAGAAGTAAAGGGATAGTTACTATTTTATTAAAAATGAGCTAAAAAGTGAAAAAGTCTAATGTAAATGCATTGGTTTTTTTCTAAGAATGCTAAAGAGATAGGTACATTTCACCTAATTTTTGCAGCATTTGCTGGTATGATTGGTACTGTTATTTTTTTAATTCTTTTTAATGAGGATATCTCTACTATTGAATATATTGCTTCAAATATTTTTCCAGTTGAAGTAGGAGTACAAACTGAAGATATAGATACAAATACTGTTGAATGCAAAGAAGTAGGGGTACAAACTGAAGATATAGATAACAATGCACAGAGTTTAGATCCTGATATTCCTCAACAACAACCAGTAGATGAAGGTGTACAAACATCTGTTAAATCTTTGTTTACTTTGTTTAATGAATGGTTAAAGGAATTATCAGGTTTAGGTAGTGAAGGAGTTAGAACACTAAATGACTCCAGAATCGAAGAATGGATGAATAATTTAGAACAATCAGAAAGTATACCATCTGCTGATGAAAGTATACCATCTTCTGATGAAATAGGTGAAGGATCTGGTTCAAACAACCAACCATTAGTAGAAGTTTCTGATCTTATTTATGATGATACTGATTTTATTTCAGATAATACTGATTAATTAACTTATGTTAGACTTCTTAACTTTATGAACCAGGAGTAACACAATCTTCTATTTTAGTAAATGGTGTATGGCAATATAATCTTACAACCACTACTGGAATCCTAAGTGTTGATCCAAATCTAGTAAGCATTTAGTGTTAATTAATAATTCGTGCCTTAGCAAAGCTAAAGATAAGCTAAAGCAAGCTGGGCCTTATTAATATAAATTAAAACTAAAATATCCCCAATAATAACAGTTCCTCTGCGGAGAGGGATATAAAGAAAGTATATTAGCCCCCTAATATTTGGATTATTCCAATATTTGTAAACAACATTCTATATGCTAGAAACTCCTAAAGCTTAGTCTACCAATATATTATTGGTAACAATGATGTAAGATGTAACAATGGACAATTAGCAGGTAACCAAATTATTTTAATTATTTTTTTTAATATACAATTTAAATAAAAGTAGGAACCTCAGAGACTACACGAATGTGATTTTAGATATACCTAAAATTAAGACATAGTCCAACCTTATTAGAAATAATAAGGATCACTTGTAACTTAACTTTCTTCCCTCAACATTTCTTAGGATTATCTGGAATGCCAAGAAGAATCCCTGATTATGCTGATGCTTATGCAGGATGGAATGCCGTATCTAGTTTAGGTTCATTAATTTCATTAGTTTCTGCTATCTTATTTGGTTATATTATTTATGACCTATTCGCTAATGGTAAAGAAGTTTCAAATAATCCTTGGGCTGTACCTTCTTTCTTTACTTCTTCTGTACTATTTAATGGTGATACACAAAATGTTAATACATTAGAATGGTCATTAAAAAGTCCTATTCCATTCCACGCATTTAAAATGTTACCTGTACAATCTTAATTAATAAATTAATTAATATATTTTAAATAATATTTATTTTATCCCCGCTCTAGTTTCGTTACTTTGCTAGAACGCTTTAACGTTAGCAAAAGTACTTGGCTTTTAATTAGGCTACCTTTAAGTTTATTAATTGTTTAATATTAACATAAAAGAGTAGATTAATTTGTAGATACTATATAGGTCTCTCTCTTTTTGCTTTAGCTATGGGCCCACAAAAATTATATCTACTAATATTTAATACTCATATAATTAGGTATCAATTATATTAAACATCTATTTTAACTTTAAAAAAGTAGATCGACCTATGTTATGATTAAATAGTATGGAGTGTTAAATAACTAAGTGTTCTTGCTCACTCCTCCAGCATGCTTTATAGAAGTTAAGCACAGGATAGCATGCATATATTTAGTCTTTGTATTTAATAATCCTGCTCAAATATAAATATTAAGTATTTGTACACCTACCTTATTAATAATTGCAAATATAAATAAACCTGTGCAATAGTAAGGCAAGATTCAAAGAGCGCAAAGGAACATAATATTAAAAAATATAATAACGAATAAGTCTAGTTTATCATCAATTTTTGAAATTAATTCAATTTCCGAAAATACAAATTCTGAAAATAATAAATATGTATCATATAAAAATAGCTTTAATAAAAATATCTCATGGGTAAAATTATATGATAATAATTTATATTTATTTATTAAAAATACAAATAATAAATTCAGTATATTAGAACCTAAAACAAAAGTAAAATTTGAAGAAAATAAAACTTTAGCAAGTACTGTTGTAGCAGAGGATAATAATGTACAAATTAGTAAAAATACTATAAAATTAATTAATACAAATATAATTAATAATCAAGTGTCCGAACCTACGGTAGGCCAAGAAATAAATATAAATAAATATTTAAAATCTATTTCTAAATATGATTCTGAAACAGTAAAATATCAAAATATTGTATATCAATTTAATAAAAAAGGACTACAAAATAGCAGTGTAGGAATAAATAAAATTGTATTTACTTTCTTAGAATCTACATTTTTAACTATGTCTTGTTTAATAAGTAAACCTGTTATTATTATTACTCCTAATAAAGTTGTTATTCATTTATTTTATTATTTAAATAAATTTTATTCTAGAAAAAAATTATTTAATATTAATAATGACAAATTACAATCTCTATGTTTAATTTTAAGTAAAATATATAAAAAACCTGTAGAATTAGAATTAGATAGATTACATTATCCTTATTATGATAGTAATATCTTATCTAATATGATTGGTTTAATTAGTAATATTGTTAAATTTAGATTTATTATTAAAAAATTATTTACTATAGCTAAAATTAAAAAAACTAATAATTTTATGAATAAATATTCTATTATACCTTCTTTCTTATCTGGTTTTAAAATTAGAGTAGCTGGTAGATTATTAACACAAAGAGTAATACCAAGATTAACAGTTAAAACTATTCAAAGAGGTAATTTAGCTAGAGGTAAAGCTCAATTTGTTAATAGTGCTAGATTTTCTAATAAAAATAAAAGAGGTTCATTTAGTATTACTGTTACTACGGGACATATCTTTGTATAATTTTATTTAATTTATTTAGTCCCCTACCAGGCTAATTTATCAAGCAAAGGATTATTATGCCCCATCAAGCGAGGCCCGTAAAGGCCCCAATTTATTAATAATTTATAACTTATAACTTAAAAGAGTTATTAAATATAAGAGTGTAGTATTAATTGGTTAGTATGGCGATCTCCAAAATCATCGGTAGGTGTTCGACTCACCTCGCTCTTGTAAAAGAATTTCTTAATTTAATTTATTTTTATAAATTTTAATAAAAAATATTCTAAACTAAAATAGGGCTCTTAACTTAATAGGTAGAGTACTCGATTGTCAATTGAGGAGGTCCCAGTTCGAATCTGGAAGGGCTCGTTTTTATTTGATTAGTTCAAAAAAATATTAAATATTAAAAATTAATGAAGAAAATATAAGTTAAATGTCATTAGTGGCCTGCGTAGCTAGGCCCTTGTAAATGTTTGCAGAGTTATACCCTGGAGCTGTGCCTGTGTCTAGCTTTAGCTACCATATGAACTCATTTATTATAATTTATAATTATATATTAAAAAAGGGGGGTTCCCAAATATTTAATTATAAAAATAAATCTATAAAAGTATCGATGACAATATTGTAATAACATCAAAGTAATTTAAAGGGGTTATTAAGGATAACTAGCAAATTTATAAAAAAGGAGGTGTAAGCCAAAAGCCACAAATTAATTCATATACTTTAATAAATATTAATTATAATAATTATCGGGGCCTAAGTATTAATTATAATTAATTATAATTAATTATCGTGGCCTAAGTATTAATTAAACACAATAATGTGGCGATCCTAAGGGAAACCTTTATATAAAAACTTCCTGAAGCAAATCATTCTAGTAAGGAAAGGAAAGGAAATCAACCGAGACTCCGAAAGTAATGGTGAGTGAAATCGGATTAGCCTAGTAAAATTTATAAATTGAAAATCTATCAATATTTTATCACTGGCTAAATCAATGGTCAGCATGATTAAATAAAGATAACTAAAAAAGGTGAAAG
>Ga0193702_1000124_pt1 | contig 30586 bp, 27 predicted proteins | sample U3a1metaG_FD_143060 | JGI IMG/M metagenome (GOLD analysis project Ga0193702, IMG submission 143060) | Soil microbial communities from a riparian zone of the East river system, Colorado, United States - U3a1 | ecosystem: Environmental > Terrestrial > Soil > Riparian zone | place: USA: East River... | reverse complement strand
CATTTTGAGCAACCTCCTCTTCAATTTTAGGCGGAAGATGATTTTGCTTACGTTCGTAAGGACTGCTTAATTCATCATCATCGTCATAGCCCAATCCGGGCAAACCGCCTGTGTAAAATGTACCGTTCCGGAGTATATTAGCGCTAAAAAGGTCATTACTAAACCCTGTATAAAATACAGCGGAGTTAATCTCTATAACGATGGAATCACCAGGTGGCAAAGGGTTGCTAAATTGATACAACCTGAAGTCGGAAGTATCCTGCTTTGGCCTGAAAAAGTTAAGCTTGCCCCTTGAATATATTAATGGCGATGTGAATGGTATTTCTTTACCCTCTGTCTTCAAAGTATATTCAGTTACACCATCCGCATCAAGCAGCATTTTGCTAATGGGCTTATCCGTTTTATTAACTAAAGTAATAAACCCATGCGTTTGCGCCCGTTGCTGGTCAGGAAACAGGTCTACGGCAAGTTTCATAGCGCTTACTTTTGGTAAGGGAAGCTTATCATAAGGTTTTAAAGTTCGCTCATAAAGTACAGCACGCTGAATATTTTCCGAGTTTGTGGTATAACTGTTTAAATAGCTCACATTATAGTAAATAAAAGAGCCAACCGCCAAAAAGCATATAAATAAAACACCGGCTATTATTCGTGTTCTGTTATCAAACCGCTCTTTAACAAGCTGCCATCTTTCTTTAAATGTTGACGAGATGCCACGGTAATAAAACAACGCCGCTACTATTATCAATAAACCTGCTGTGAGCAGCCAATACAAATTAAACCACGCTACGGGGCCTGCCATATGGCCGATGCCGTCCATATCTGAGATTTCGTATCCGGGTGTATATGAATACAATAGCGGCCGGTAGTTGAATATAGAAGTAATATTCATAAAGAACATTACTACCCAAATTACTATGCCTATTCCATGCGCGGCAAATTTATTATTAACAACTACATGGATTACATAAGAAAACACAACCATCTCTAAAAACCGGGGAAGCACAAGCGTAAACACGGTCATTAAATAAACAGACAGATTGAGCGTTGTATAGCCTTTAATCAACTGAACTATAATACCCAATACCATTGGTATTAGTGAGAGGCCGAACCCAAGCACCAATAGGCTCAACAGCTTTGAGCCGTTTAAAACCCAGTTTGGCGCCGGTAACGAATCATTTATAAAAGCATAACGGGTAATCCGGTCACGATGAACGGTTTCGCCGGTATAAAATATGATGATAAAGAAAATAAAGAACAGGAATACCTCGTTAAAGATCGCTATTAAAGAAACCGTGCGCGGGAAATCAGAGACCCCATAATTATTCCCATTGCCCATATAAAATACAAACCCTAAAAACAAGAGTCCGCATGACACAATTATCCAGAAATAATTGTCACGGATAATGTTGAGCAATTCGGTCCTGGTAAGGCTTAAAATAGTTTTGATGTTATATGACCCGGCGAAGCTGGTAGCCACCTGTGGCCGCACTGCATTCCGGTTTACTTTCAACTCATCTTTAACGATGTTTTTATCGCGCTTGCCGCTAAAAAAATCCTCAAAATTAAACCTGATATAAGTAAATACTAAAACTGCAACTCCTAATAAAGGCCATACAATCCTGTTCCATAACAGCGATCCATTAAAAGCCATTATATTAACGTTCCTTACCTCATCAGTTACATCCATGAATTGCAGCCGCATTCCGCTAAATGCAAACGGATCGGCCAGGTTAATTATATCATGGTTATTGGTATGCGCCAAAAAGAATGTTGCAATCAGGTAACCTAAAAACAAGATGATGCCACTGCTGTAAATAACCTTTATATTTCGGGTGATAGCAACCAGGCCATAAAATATGGAAGAAGTAAAAACAAGATTTGGAATACCAATGATCAAAAATGGCTGCAGATAGTATTTTAGATTATTGGGGCCATACCTGGCCGCAATATTGAAGCCCATAAGCGGCCCCATCTTAGTACCCGTATAGGCGCCAAGCATTACCCCGCTGCCAATGATCAGTACAAATAATAATGAACTAAAATATCGCCCCCAAAAGTATCCGAATTTGGTTATGGGATAAGTAAGATAATAATCTTTGGTATTGTGCTCGATATCCTTATATAGCGGCATACCCATTATAGCCGATGTAACCAGCATCATTATAATTGAAATCCAGCCCATAACAAATGCTATAAGCCGGGGACTGTTAATGTGTTCTTTTTCGCCTACCGGTAATGCACCGGCTGTAAACGTGAACACCATAAAGAGAAATGCAGCCGCGAAATAAACATAAACCGCGGGCCTTCTGAGCTTATTTTGAAGCTCGAAAATGAATATTTTCCAGAACATAATCAGTTGATTTTAAAGGCTTAAATAGTATTTACATCTACACGGGTGGCAATATTGCTGAAGTAAACATCTTCCAGGTTGGGAGTAGCTGATACAAAGCCTTTACCCGGATCTGAATCCTGTAATATTCGGATATGAAGTTTCCCGGTTTTTAACTGGGTAGATATTACTGTAAAATCATCCTGGTAAAAACTTAGCTCAGCTTTATCAATTGCCTTGGTGTATATTTTTCCTTCCATCTCATTTACAGCAGCATCAGGCTGACCGGCATACAATACCTCACCCTGGCAAATGATCGCAAAGTTTGAGCAAAGCGTACTAACATCCTCAACAATATGGGTTGAAAGGATAACTATTGTATTTTCGCCCAGCTGGCTCAACAGGTTATAAAAGCGGTTCCGTTCTGCCGGATCAAGCCCTGCGGTAGGTTCATCAACGATAATCAGTTTTGGATCTCCTATTAGCGCCTGCGCTATCCCAAACCGCTGTTTCATCCCACCTGAATAAGTGCCAAGGTTCTTCTTCCGGTCCTTGCTCAGATTTACATTTTCAAGCAATGCGGATACCAATTCTTTTCGTTCTGCTTTATTACCAACACCTTTAAGCTGGGCTATATGGTCAAGCATCCGCTCGGCCGAGATCTTTGGATATACGCCAAACTCCTGGGGTAAATATCCAAGCAACTGCCTCACCCGGGTCTTGTTATTTAATACATCCAGGTCATCTAAGAAAATGCTGCCGGCATCTGCTTCCTGTAATGTAGCTATGGTGCGCATTAGTGATGATTTACCGGCGCCATTAGGGCCAAGCAAACCAAACATGCCGTTATTTAAGGTCAGTGAAACGTCCATTATGGCTTTCACCCCATTAGCGTAGGTTTTTGAAAGTGAATTTATTTGTAATTTCATATCTGCTAAAGTTTAAGTACTATTTTTTTATTAATTGTTTTTTAAGGGCTCCGGATATTGTTAGTTTGGCGCTGTCCGCCAGTTGGTATTTTAGGTTAGGAATAGATGCCTCATGCAGAAAAAGCTGGCTTTTATTAAGTATGTTTAAATCAGCATCCTTAAATTCATTACTCTTTAAAATAACCATGTTTGATCCGCTCCCTTCTTCCAGGCCGATCACTGCTTTTAGTGCTTTAATTTTGTTGTTTTGTAGAATAACAGAACCCGCATGTTTTTCTGTGATCAACAAACTATCGAGCGTAAACCCACGGATTATGCTTGGGCGCCATTTAAAATCAGCACTTGCGATAGTGTCTATAACTAATTGATCGCCTGACATATATTTCGAATCAACATCAACCCTTGTAAGGTTAGGGCATGATATAATGAGCACATATTCAGCACGGTTATTTTGATAGTTTCCGGGAAAAGCAGTCTCGATATGAAGTGTTTGGTCGCGTTGACTTACCTTAACAAATTGATCTGCTGTAGGCTCAATTCGCACACTGAAAGGCCCTTGCTTCACTATGATATTTGAAGCGGTGCACGAGCCAAGATTAATTGACTTAAAGTCTTTAAAATTCAGAGCAACAAAATCTTTAAACTGATCCTTATAAGTTCCGCTGATATATGATGCTTTAAGCATCAGGTCGTAATATACCAGCGATACTAATATCAATAAAATAGCCGCTATGGTGAGTTTATTACTTGTTTTCATTATCCTTTTTATCTGGGGTTGCCCCGTAATGGGCCGATTTAAAACTTTCATACCTTTCCTTGATCTCTTTGGCCGAAATATCCAGCAGGTACATATTTTTGAATAGTTCGGGCAGGTTTTGCTGCAGGAAATTCTCTTTGCGCAGCCTTTTCACCGTTTCGTAACCATTGGAGGCTACAAATAAGCCCAGCCCCCTTTTATTGTAAACCACCTCTTGCTTCTGCAAAAATTCGTACGACCGCATTACCGTATTCGGGTTTACTTCAAGCTCAATAGCCAGATCCCTAACTGATGGGATCTTTTGTTCAGGCGGCCACTTATCCAGTAATATATTATCGCACACATAGGCTGCTATTTGCAGGTATATGGCTTCGTTATCTTTAAATTCCATAATCAGCCATGCCCTTAAACTTGTTTTTCTTTTAAACGATAATACGCTGCAGCCCATAAAATAAGCGATGCAAAAATCAGGATGTATACAACCAGTACATCGTTCTGCCTTATCCCTGCTACGGCCACGTTCCTGTTATTTTCAAAAAACATAATATTGCTGAATGGCGTAGCCGGGCGCACTTCCCTTTTTATTTGCGTCTCAATAAACCAGGTATTCATCAGCGTAAGCACTACTATCGAGATAAAAAAGCAAAAAGCTGTTTTTATAAAGTGAAGTTTTTCAAAAAACACAGCCCCCCACATAGCAATACTGTGCAACAAAGTAAAAACTATAAAAAGAAGCGTCATAGGTTCAGCAAAAACATTAAGTACTTCGATATGCTGATGAGGCCAATGCTTAAGGTTTAACAACAGCATCAGAATCAGGTAAAAGCAGCTTGTATAGATCAATGAAAATATCACATAGGAAAACAGCCATCCAACAATAAATTTTTCAAAATGCGATGCCGGTAAAACAAGATAGCCTATTGCCTTTTTTTTATCGCTTAAATCAGCAAATATGATGCTTGTAAATATTGTTCCGGCCAAAAAATAAATAGTTGCGAACAACATGGTTTGCATACCTAAATCTATTGGGGCAGGTATTAAATAAACCAAAAAGCTTCCTCCCACAAGCATAACACCAAGCAATACCGTCAAGCTCATCAGGTAAGTTTTATAATGCTCTGTAAGTTGTTTTATAAACAACAGACTAAATCTTTTTGCATTAAACATGTTATTCATATTAGCTGGCTTTAAGCGTTGTTATCAGCGAGTTGTTACCGCTGGTTATGGCGTTAAAAAATAATTCAAGGTCTATTTTGCTGAATTTTCCGGTTGTGTTTTTAAGGATAGCATTTTTACCCCGCATACCATCTTCTTCATATAATACTTCCAAACCGTTGGTATCATTAAAAACGCCGAAAGTTATCCTTTCGGTAATTTCTTCTACCGAATGATTTACAACAATTTCACGGTCATGCAGAATCAAAAGGGTATCGATCAAACTGTCCAGATCCCGTACCTGGTGGGTGGAGATCACAATACAACGATCTTCGGTTAAAATGGACGCGATCAGTTTCCGGAATTGAACTTTTGAGGGGATATCCAGGCCATTGGTAGGCTCATCCATAATCAGTAAGCTTGTATTAGTGGCAAGCCCGAATGCGATCATAGCTTTTTTTTGCTGCCCAAACGACTGTTTATCCATTACAGAGGCAGGGTCAACGTCCAACGCTTTTAAATATTGATAAAAATCAGCATTGCTGAATTTTGGATAAAAGCCTGCCGTACTTTTTACAAATTGCTCAGGCGTTAATGAGGGAACAAATAACTCCTCAGCCAAAAAGTACACATCCTCCAAAACACTTACCGGTCTACCGGAAACATTAATACCATTAAATAAACAACTCCCCTTTTCGGGATAAGCAAGGCCTATTATATTTTTCAATAACGTCGATTTACCGGCACCATTCTTTCCCAGCAAACCATAAATATGACCTTGTTGCAAGGAAAGATCTAGGTCCTTAAAAAGTAACGGTTTACCCCGGTAACCAAAACTTAAGTTTTTAATTGCTATCATATTGATGATATAGTGTATTAGTATAATAGTACACTACAAATATAGGATAGAATTAATTGGATTAGCAAATTAATTAGAAGAAAAATGTTTGTTTTACCCTTGCTTAGGTATAAAAAGACTTAAAATTTTCTTTTGTTTATTTAATTCAGCCTGTTTTTTGGGTGATATGCCTTCTTTGTTTCCCTGGTTAAAATCGGCGCCAAAATCTAATAACAGTTCAATCTGTTCTGTTTTGTATTTTCTTTTAACTGCGTAAAAAAGGGCTGTGTTGCCTTTTGAATCGGCAAAATTTACATTTGCTCCATTTTTTAAAAACCATTCGACAATACTAAACCGCTTCCAGTTAAAAGCGGCCATAAATGGAGTGTCATCCCCTGCCCCATCATCAGTCGCGGCGCCATAATTTTTAAACAGGGTGGCTGATTCAACATCATCATACCAGGCTATGGCATACATACAATTGTCAGGATTGGCGCCGTTAGCCAACAGGTAAGTAAAAAGCTGCTCATTCCGGCCACGGGTATAGGCGTACCAAAGTGGAGTAGCGGGAAAATTATCACAACTATCAGGGATATTATGGATCGAGTTAATATCCATTCCGCTTTTCAAAAGCAGTTTAAGGATTTCCAAACTTGTGTCTGCTCTTTCCGGAGCTTTCAAAATCTCGACCCCGCATAAATAATGAAGGGCGTTTTTACCATTATCTTCTTGCCAGGCTAGCCATTTTGGCTCGCGCTGAAGGATTTCTTCAACCGCAATAAGATCCAGATCTTTAATTGCTTTGATGAATTTGTTCATACGGAGGCTTTTTTGCGTAACTTAATGCTAAGTTAAACACAATTTATGCCCTGATACAGAACTAACTAGATAATTAGCCCAAACTTTAACTTATTTTAACTATCATTTATTTGGTGTTTCGAGTTTGCTTTCTTTAATTTATAAGCGTGATGTCAGCATTGTTACCCCCAACCCGAATTTGTAAGCTATCGTTTATCATCCTGTCCATTTTATTTTTACCTGCAGCGCTCGCAGCGCAAAATCTTTTCCTGGAAAAAGTAGAAACATACAATACGTCAAACTATTGTATGGACTGCGGAGATCCAAAAGCAACTTGTGACCAGACTATCCTCGATAACATTTGTGAGAGAAGCATGCGTAAATACAATTTGAGGGACGTAAGCGGATCAATAACTTTCCAGGTTGTGGTTGAATCAACAGGTTTTGGCCGCGTGATTAGTCATACCGATCTCACAAACAGCCCGTTAACAGCCGACCTGATCAGGTACCTGAATGGCTTTTTGTGGAAACCGGCTTTAGTGAATGGGAAGCCTGTAACTTCATCTGTGAATGTGATTTTTCATATAATTAGCGGTAAAATGTTAAGCCAGATTCAAAGAATGGACCTGGCTCAATTAAAGCCGCCAGGCGATCCGGTTATTTACAACAAAACCGCTGTTTATACTAACCCTACTTTAAAAACCTATGAATTTACAACGTGGACCAAATATAATTCACCACTTCCGGATAATATCAGCCAGTCCTGCGCTATGGATAAATCTGATATTTTGTGGTATGCTACAGCCAGCGGATTAACCCGGTTTGATGGAATTTTTTTTAACCCTGTTAATGAATATAACTCGCCATTTACTTCAGAAACAGCCATTGGCGGCATAACCATAGATAAAGACAATAATAAATGGGTGTTTGTTGGCAATATGATCTACAAGTGTGTCGATAGCAGGTGGCAAGTCTATGATTTCAAACAATTTTTGGCACCTGGTGTCACCCACATCTTAAATAGCAGTAACGGAAAACTTCTTTTTACCACTAAAGATGGACTGGTGGCAGTTAGAAATGATAGGGTGGTGTTATTGAATAAAAAAAACATCCCGCGGCTGCCTTCAAACGATATCTCTTACGCTTATGTTGATAGCCGTAAACGATTATGGATAGGCACTTCGAAAGGCAGTATCATGATTGATAAAGAATTCTTCGTAACTACATTTAATAAATCTGATACACCTTTGAAAAACATGTGCATTTCTGGAGCAGTAGAAGATGAAAAAGGTAATCTTTACTTCTCGTTGGTCGACATTAATAAAATTCCTGATGACGATGATAAAGAGGGCGTAGCGGTGCTGAAAACGAATGGAAACTGGATTCATTATAACGATAAAAATTCCGGAATGCCTTCAAACCATGTTAACAATATATTATATGACAAGTTTGAACATGTTTTATGGATAGGCACTGATCAGTCGGGTATTGTGAGGTTTGATTTGAAAGATGGTTGGGAAAACTACCACAACAACAATTCTTCTGCACCCGGCTATACCATTTATCAATTAGTACAGGACTCAAAAGGCGTTATTTATGCCACCACGGCCAACGGCTTGCTGAGGATCAGGAAAAAAGAAGGGCTTTGATCTTTATTTTAAATTAAGTTTAAGATACCGGCCTTTTGATGGAATTGATGAAGAAAGTGTAAGGGGTTAATATAGCTGCAATTAGTTTTGGGGCTCCGCCACCCTCCCAAGTAAATTTACATTATTGCTACTTATGAAGACCCGGCCATGGATTATTGTTGAATAAAATACCCTGCGCCCGCGGAAGAAAAACCGGAGGTGTACAGCATGTCTGATGTTTAATTCTGCGTTTTTTATGCTATCTCGCCACACTCACAAACGGCACATTTTTTTAATTGTAAAAACATATGAGCATTTAAATAATAAAGCGCCGCCCACTCAACGGCGCTTATAAGTTGTCAAACTTTATTAACGAAAAAGTAAAAAGAACGGAGTGTAATTATAAGCTTGTTATTAATTGGCAGACGTATTTTCGGGCAATAATTCAAAACGGATGATATTATTGCCGTTTAAATATACCTGCGCCGCCTGTTTCAATGTTTCAGGTGTAACCTTTGTCAAATTTGTTTTAGCATCAAGTATCTGTAATACATTTTCATCATTCTCATACTGGCCTGAAAGATACCCCAGCCAAAAGCCGTTATCGTTTAAAGCCATCTCTACATTTTTTTCATAGGCTGCTTTAAATTTCTGAATATCATCAGCTTCAGCGCCTTTGGCTACAAGGGTTTCCATTTCCTTTTTCACCATGTCTATCAGGTGGTCGGCATTTTTAGGGGCACAGCCAAATGATACGGTAAAGGCATACCTGTTTTTCGGGTATTTATTGTACAGCGTTTGAACGCTTGGGCTGTACACTTCGCTTTCTTCTTCACGAAGTTGCTGCAGTACCTTTATCTGCAAAATATCGCCAAGCGCTTTTAACAGCAGGTTGTTTTGAGGGCTATATTGGTAATCGCCACTTATTAACAGGCGCACTATTGCCTTGTTCTCGTTGCCTTTATAAACCTTTTTTGTAAGCTGGCCTGCAGGGATATGGACACCCAGGTCGTGCGCTTTTTCATTTTTATGGATCGAGGGTAACGATCCGAGATACTGCTCAAGCAGTGGGGTAATTGTTTCAATATTAAAATTACCAACAAAAACAAATGTAAAGCCCGCTGCATCGGCAAAGCGCTCCTTATAAATATTGTAAGCTTTTTGCATTGAGATCTTATCAAGCCTTTCAGCACTTGTGGGTGAGGCCCGGAAACTATAATTGCCCATTACATAACTTATCGTATCGGTAAATACATTATTGGGATCAGCATAGCGGTTAGTAAGCGATTCTTTGGCGTTGTTAATAATGTTATTAAAGAGTGTGCTGTCTTTTCGCGGCTGAGTAAATTGCATGTGAACCAGTTGTAATGCTGTTTCCAGGTCTGCAATGGAAGTATAGCCATTAATATTTTCGGAACGCGCTGCTATGCTGGCCGCCACATTTAGCTGTTTGCCATTCAATACTTTTGAGAGCTGCACCGGGTTTAAATTACCCAGTCCAAAACGACTCATAAGTGCCGCCGCATTTGCCGCATTATCATAATCAGCATCGTTATACAATGAAGTGCCTCCCGGACTGAATGCCGTAAAACGAATCTCGTCGTTTTTAAAATCAGTCGGCTTTAAAATAACTTTAACACCATTGCTTAAGGTAAGCTCAGTAACATTTATTTGCGGTACAGCGCTTTTTGCGATTACCTTACCCGGTTTTGGTTTTATGACAAGCAAGGTTTGGCTCACCTCATCATCCTTGAACGGCTTTATATCACTTTTATTTACATTGTTTATCCATGATGAAAGGGTGGCTGAATCAGGAAGCGCGCTTTTATCTTTTTCAGGAGCAAGTACCAGCATATCAACATCTGCCGATTTAAAGTAATCATCCATCACAGTTTTTATGTCTGCAAGCTTAACCTGGTCTATATGCTTTTTTACAAAATCATTCTCCCAAACTATGCCCGGTGAAGCCTCTTGCTGTAAAAACAGGCGCTGATATTCCTTTACATAACTGTCAGACGGTGTTTTGTCTTTTTCTTTCAACCCGTTCTCTAAAGATCGCAGGTAGTTTTGTTTTGCACGGTCAAGCTCGGCCCGTGTAAAACCATAGCGTTTTACTTTTTCAACAATCAGCCAGCTTTGCTCAACAGCCTGCTGCAGCTGCCCGCTTTTTGGCGTTACATCAAAGGTAAAAGCATCAAGTCCGCCCAAAATGCCCTGTATATTGGCATTCGTATTGGTAAACGCAGGTTTGGCTTCCTGGCTTATTTCAGCATAGCGTCGTGCGGCAAACAATTGATTAAACAAACTCCGCTTAATTGATTCCAGGTAATCTGCCTCGGTTTTTAATACAGGAGCTTTATGCTTGTACAGGATCTCAATTTCTGTTGCTGTTTTTTCTTTATCAGTAACTGTTAAGAACTGACCATGCCCGGTTAAAGGAACGCTGTATTTTGTTCTTAACCTTTCATTTGCGGGGTTTTTAAGATCAGCAAATTGCTCGCGGATCAATTTCTCCACTTCATCAACATTTACATCTCCAACCACCATCAGCGCCTGCAGGTCAGGGCGGTACCAGTCATGATAAAAACGTTTAATAACTGCCGGTTTAAAATTTATAAGCACCTTATCAATACCTATTGGCAAACGTTCTGCGTAGCGCGAATGGTTAAGTATTACCGGGTAAAATTTCCTGGCCATACGGTCGCTCGCACCTTTGCCAAGGCGTTCTTCTTCAAGTACCACGCCACGTTCTTTTTCAATCTCAACGGAGTCAAGTAACGCCTCCTGCGCCCAATCACGCATAATGTTCAGGCCGCTTGCGGTCATTGTAGCATCGTCGGTCGGCAGGGGCAGCTCATAAACCGTTTCGTCAAAGCTTGTATAGGCATTCAAATCGGCGCCAAAGCGTACCCCCGCCTTTTGCAGGTAATCAACAAGGTCGTTTTTAGGATAATGTTTGGTACCGTTAAAGTTCATGTGCTCCATAAAATGGGCCAGCCCCTGCTGGTCATCATCTTCTAAAACCGAGCCCACTTTATTAACCAGGTATAATTGTACCCGTTTTTGTGGCTCGCTATTTTTACGGATATAATAGGTAAAACCATTAGCCAGCTTGCCTGTGCGCACCGCTTTATCAAGCGGGATGGTTTGGGCGCTGGTTGTATAACCGCTTATAGTGGCTACTGCAAATAATAATAATTTTTTGATGTCCATTCTTTTATGGATGTATTTTAGTTGTTTAATATTATTTTATGTTTTCGAATTCGCCGTTGAACGCTTAATGATTCAATAGGTCACTTAATTTCTTTTCCAGGTCACCGCCACGCAAACTGCGGCCAATAATCTTGCCATCAGGGCCAATCAGGAAATTTTGCGGAATCCCGCTTATGCCATAAAGGGTAACAACACTATTAATATCATGCTCAAGATCTGCCACGTGTGTCCATCCTGTTAAATGGTCATGATCAATAGCCTTAAGCCATGCCTTTTCGCGGGATTTGGTATCCAGAGAAACACTTAGTATGGTAAACCCTTTATCGTGATATTGCTTAAAAGCAGTTACCAGGTGCGGATTATCTGCCCGGCAGGGGCTGCACCAGCTTGCCCAAAAGTCGAGCAATACATATTTACCCTTATAGTCCGAAAGTTTTACAGCAACGCCTGCTGTGTCAAGTAATGTAAAACCCTGGGCAATGCTGCCTACGGCACCTTTAGTATCAAAAGTAATGGCATCGTTTATTCGTTTGCTAAATTCTTTACCATCTTCACTTTCTTTTATATTTCGGGGCAACAAGTCAAAATAGGGTTCCAGTTTTTGACCATCAATGCCGTGTTCATGTCCGGCTAATTCTTTCATATCATAAAATGCAGCCGGTGATTCAGGATGTTGCTTAATGAAGTTGCCGTATACTTTTGTTTTATAATCCTGCTCAAGCGTATATTGCTGTGCATAGGCATCATTGGCATTAACGGTATCACGTTGTTGCATCAGTTGGCTTACCTTAATTTTCAGCGCCTGGTTTTTTTCATCATATGTTTTTGCAGCGGCTTTTAAGGCCACATAATCATCATAGCCCTTTGAACCGCTTACTTTTATGTTATGGAAGATTTTGGTGTGCGTTATGTTAAATTTTCCCGCGGATAAAAAAAATGGCACCAGGCCATCTGGCTTTATATTCTTAGTCGTTTTAAAGTTATAGGTCATCAAAATAGCTTGCTGGCCAACTTCAACATACCCTTTTATATCATACATATGGTTTACTACCTCCGCACTGTCAACAATCTGAGTGAACGAACCCTGCGTATGCAGTATGTAAACCCGGGCTACGTCAACATCATTAAGTTTGCCATGTATTTCATAGTTGGCTTTTGATTGAGCAATCGTCAGGCCCGGCAAAGCCAGTAACATCGCAAAAAAGAACTTTTTCATTGTGAATTTATTTAGTTAAATGATTTTTACACGGTACCCGTCAGGTACTAACCTTTTTTCTTGTCATACACCAGTTTACCGGCCAATAACTGTTCACCATACATGTTTTTATATTCAATGATAAGCATTTGTCCATCGTCTGAAATGGTGTAGGTTTTAATACTTGATGAAGGCATGTTTACAGGATCATTCATAGTGGAAACAAATGATGTATTAGTCAAAATTTTAAGTATAGCTTCTTTTTTAGAAGTATTAGGTATATCATTTATTACTGTAACTACCGTTTGCTCAGATGGCTTGCCATCAAGGTTGAAGACAATTGAAGACTTAGTAGTTGAATCACCGGATATTATAGTGATTGTATTGGCTGACTGATCTATCATCAATGTCCTGATCTTGGATGCACTTGCAGCAGTTAATCTGCCGAAATCACATTTATCTTCATTCAAAAGCCAGGTGCCGCTAAAATTGCTAACCTTATTTTGTGCATTAGCCGTGTGTCCTATTAAAAAAAGGGAAATAACGTATACTAACCTTGTTAGATACTTGTTATAAATAATCTTCTTCATGCTTTACTTAATTTATTATTTAAAGATGGAAGCCAGCTTTGTATTCAGGTCTTCGCCCCGCAAATTTTTTCCAACCACTACTCCATTTGGGTCTATCAGGAAGTTCTGTGGTATTGAAGAGACGCCGTACACATCAGCCGCCTGGTTTTTCCACCCTTTAAGGTCTGATACCTGGGTCCAGGTCAAACCATCGCTTGCAATAGCTTTAAGCCAGGCTGGCTTCCCTGATTCCGAATCAAGCGAAACGCCCAAAACAGTAAAACCCTTGTCTTTATATTTATTGTAGGCTCGCACCACATTTGGATTTTCTGCACGGCACGGCATACACCAACTTGCCCAAAAATCAACAAGCACGTATTTGCCTCTGAATGATGACAGGGCGACAGGGTTGTTTTTGACATCATATTGGGTAAAGTCGGGAGCTTTAGTGCCTACCGGTATTTTACCCAAATTGGCCTCATTTTTTACCTGGCTGGCTTTTATTAATGAATCTCTCCTTATCTGTACATGTGCAATTTCCTGGCCTAATCTGTCCGCTTTAACATGTGCAGGTAAGTTCTGTAGCAAAGTATCCTGTCCCTGGGCGCTGACAAAACCAGAGGATACCAACGCATACGTTGAAAAAGGACTTGACCGCTTGTCGGGATTGTTTTTTACATACGTGTACAGATCAACCAACCCTTTAACAGATAGCGCGCGCGATCTTTTCAATACATCAGCCTGCATTTCCTGGCTGGTTTTGTACGCATCGCTTGCAACAATTATTTTGAGTTCTTCTTTTTCTTTGTCGATGCCTTTTATTATTTCATCATGTTGCTGTTGAGCCTCTGAAGCTGGGCCTGAAACTGTAATTTGCTTTAAAGAACCTTTTGAAACGATATCAAGTTCACCCCTGTCCAGGTAAACCGCGAAACCATTGGTACCGGCCTCGTTGCCATCGGTAGAGATCAACACACCTACCGCTTCATTAATATTGATCTCTCCTTTAAAATGGTATTCACCGTTTTTTACGTCAACGCTGTCTTTGTCCTGCTTAAGTATTCCCTTTACAAGGGATGACATATAAATTTTTGCAGGCATTGGTGATACATCCTGCAGCTTACCATTGATGATGAATTGTGCGTTTTGCGCATAGCTGTGTGCAGCGAAAATGCACAGCACACTCAGGCACATCGAAAAATTTCGTGTTTTCATTTGTTTTGTTTTCTATTTTAAGTTTGAAAAAACAGACTGGTAACTGGTAACTACCAGTCTGTAACTATTATGATTAGTTGTTGTAACCCGGGGTTTGTTTAAGATTTGGATCCGTCAGGATATCCTGGCTTGAAATTGGCCACAGTTGCATAAAGCTTTGCCAGCTGCTGCCTTTTGAAGGTGCAACAGCTCCCATAACTGCATCTATTGTCCCGCTTCTTCTTAAATCAAAAAGGCGGGCACCCAATTCGGTGAACATTTCAACCTGGCGTTCATGTAAAACTGCAGCAAGCATATTTGCCTGCGTTGAAACTGTTACACCACCAAGCCCGGCACGGGTACGTACTGCATCCAGATCGGCCTTTGCCCCGTTTAAATTGTTTTGCATGGCGCGTGCCTCAGCACGGATCAGGTATTGTTCTGCCTGCCTGAAAATCATAATGTATTCTACGCCGTTTACCGCCGACTGGTATTTGTTTACCAAATTATAAGTGGTCACCGGTTCATCGGTTGTAATAACCGGCCTTGACCATGTGGTAAACCTTTGATCGCCTGGCTCAAAAGCACTGATCATTTGAGGGCTCAACGATACATATACATAAGTTGATAGTTTTTTACCTGCGGGGATAATTGCCGGCGTTCCATCATTGTAAGCACCATAATCTTGTTCATATGGGTACAGGTTTGTAGGTTCAATAGCAAGTGCCCAAATGGTTTCAGCGCTGTTAGCTAAAAATGTTTGACTAAGGGCAGTAAGCTTTAAATTAGGATTGCTGATCAGTACCGATGCCTGTGCTTCCGCATCTGCATAATCAGTCGTGTACAGGTAAGTACGGGCAAGTAATGCGGTTGCTGCTAATTTACTTGGCCTTCCCCTGTCGGTAGTTGTGCTGCCTCTTGTATCCATATACTCATCGGTAAGCAGGCTTTGCGCTTGCTTTAAATCGGCAATTATTTGTTTATACACGTCACTTTTGGGTGCACGGGCCAATACGTTGGTTACTTTATAATCAGAGGTAATAGCCAAAGGAACATCGCCATATAAATTAACAAGATAAGAGTACATAAAAGCCCTCAAAAAATAAGCTTCGCCAAGCCACTGGTTTTTGTGGGTTAGTTTGGCTTGCACGGGGATCTGCTCAATAGCTACGTTGGTTGTAGCAATCTGTTGATAAAGCCTTGTCCAGTAAATAGAAGTATTCCCGCTTTGAACGGCGTCACTGTAAAAAGCCGTCATCACCTGGTTTGATAATGCAGGAGTTAGCTCATCTGTATAAAGCCCTGAATAGATCCCTATGCCCTGGTAACTGTCGAAAGTGCCTGAGCTGGATAATGAACCATAGATATTGTTTAATACAGCTGCTGATGACTGGTCTGTTATAAATGCGGCATCTCCGCTAATTGTACTTACAGGTAAAGGTACCTCTACAAATTTTTTGCATCCCGCAATAAAAACCAGGCTTATAAAACAAAATATGGATATATGTGGGAAACGCAGTTTGATAAATTTATTTTGAATTTTCATACACTTTAAATTATAATGTTAAAGTAATACCACCGGTAATAATGCGCAGGGGGGCCATACCTGCGCCAAGGTTTTCAGGATCAAGATCACCGTATTTTGATACGGTGAACAAGTTTTGTCCCTGCACATATATTCGTAATGCACTTAAACCTGCTTTTTTAGCAATGCTGGCCGGAAAAATATATGACAGATTTAAGTTCTGAAGCCTTGCATACGTTGCATTTGAATAGGCGCCGGCGCTTTGGGCAAAAGTTCCATAAGGGAAGAAGCTAAAAATACTTTGCGAGAATTTTGCCACATTGGTTACGTCCCCTGGTTTTTGCCACCGTTTTAAAACTGCCGTGGTTGGGTTATAACCGGTTCCGAAAAACATCCCCGGAGGAAAATTTTCCTGCCCTAATGAATTCCTACCTTCCCGGTCTGTTACAGTTATCAGTACATCAAGCGAAAAATTTTTATACCTGAAGGAGTTGGTAATACCCCCGTAAAACTTAGGATTCAGGTCAATAAATTGGGTTTTATCTAAATTTTGATCTAACTGGGGCAGGCCGCTAAACGGTGAACCGTCAGTTACGGCTCCATTCCGGGTAGTAAAGTTATAGATGCCGGTTTCCGGGTTAACACCGTTATATTTGTATGCCCTTACTCCGTTTACAGATTTTCCAATTATTAAGTTAACATTGCCTGAAGTTGCAAGCCCCGGATAAGAATCCAATATACTTTTTGGGATGGTACCATTAATAACGGTTGTCCATGAGAAATTTTTACCTTTTATATTGTGCGTGGTAAGCACAAATTCAAAGCCATAGCTGTGTATTACAGCATCGCGGTTAAGGGTTATTGAATTAAATCCGGTGACACTTGAAAGAAATTGCGGCGTTAACTGGTTACTAACCCTTGTGTCATAATAATCGCCATCAAAGCTTATCGCGCCTTTAAAAAATTCAAGGTTAAGGCCTATTTCCTTTTTTAGGTCTTTTTCCCATTGCAAATAAGGGTTTGCAAGCCCGGTTGGGGCTAGCCCAAGGCTTGTTTCGTACGAGTTATCTTTGCTATAGGTATTTAATGTAAGATAATCAGGAATGCCATCGCCACCAACTGTACCATAGCTACCCCTTAATTTTGCAAAACTTATAAAAGGGAGGCTTTTTTTAAACCAGCCTTCTTCGCTCATTATCCAGGCTGCACCGATAGAGCCAAATGAACCAAATTGGTTGTTTACCCCAAATTTGCTTGAACCATCCCGGCGCCCGTTTAAGTCGATAATATATTTGTTATCCCAGTTATAGTTAATAATGCCAAAATAGCCTAAATACCTGCGTAAGGTTTGGTTATAAGAGGTTGATATATTAACCTTTTGAGAAGACGTTGGATCGTACAATAGCGCATCGGAAATAAAGTTATTACCATAAGTATTTTGGTTATATCCTGAATATCCCTGCAATGTGGCGCCTGCCGTAACTGAAAGGGTACCTTTTGCGCCCAGCTTCCTGGTATAATTAGCATTAGGCTCAAATGTCCAGGTACTTTGGTCGTATAAGTTTAAATCGCTGTTTGTAAAAAAGGTGGTGTTGGGATCGAAATAAGAACTTGGCTGGATCAGTTGCTCCCTGCCTGACAATTTATTATAATTAAAACTAGCGTTTATTGAAAGGCCATCTATGGGTTTGTATCTTAATTGTGTGCTTGAAGTAAGGTTATTGGTAACATTTTTATAGATCTGGTTAAGCTCGGCCAATGGATTAGTGGGATAATCATTCCAGTTTAAGCTTCCGTCGGGGTTTGTTAATGCCGGTGCGTTGGGTGCGCTGGTTGTACTTCCATTACCTAAAAACGAAAAGTCCACCGGTACTTCCGTATTGATTGTAGACGAATAAGAGTTTACTAAAGTAATGCTAAATTTCCCGTTTTTACTGGTACTATTGAGGTTGAAATTTAAGCCGACAGCTTTGTTGTCGCCTGTATTGCGCTCAATATTGTTCTGAACATTATAATTTGCACCTACCAGGTAACTGATATTACCGGCTCCGCCAGAATAAGTTGCGTTAGTGCTGCTGGTAACCGCATGGGTGCCCGTTAATACATGCTGAAAATCGGTGTTACGATCCGCAGGCCATGAGCCATTTACGTCCAGGTCATTAGGGCCAGGGGTAGCACCATCATTTTTAAAAGCCTCCCTGCGCATATCAAGGTATTGCTGCAGGGTTAATAACTGCGGAGTAGTACCCCTTACACTAACACCCGTATAATTGTTTACCGTTAGTTTTGCTTCACCGGGCTGGCCTCTTTTTGTTGTAATTAAAATTACGCCATAGGCACCGCGCGATCCATATATGGCGGTAGCATCAGCATCTTTAAGCACATCAACACTGGCAATTGATTGCGGATCGAGGTAGTTTAGTGAGTTACTGCCAACTATCGATAGGTTTTGCCCGAATGCCTGCAGCGGCAATTTACCGCCCGGATACTGAACCCCGTCAACTATTATTAGTGGCTGGTTGGCCCCATTAGATACGCTTTGCAAACTATTTTGCCCGCGAATATTTATAGAATAAGGGCTGGCAGCCTGCCCCGACATTTGCTGGATAAACAAACCCGGTACACGCCCCTGTAACGCCTGTAATACATTGGGTACCGGGTTTTCCGCTATCTCTTTACCCGAAATGGTTGTTATATTACCTGTGTTAAGGCGTTTGGTGGTAGTGCCATAAGCAGTTACCTGTACCTGGTCTAAATTGCTTAAACTTGCTTTTAATACAATTAATAAAGGATTTTTTAGCCCCTTAACTTTTAGCTCCTGGCTTTCATAGCCAACGTACGAAAACTGTAAGATAGCATCATCGCTAATTGTAAGAATAGAAAACTCCCCTTTTTCATTGCTATAGGTTTGCCCAACCTGTGCGCCTTTTATTTTTATGGTAACGCCAGGCAATGGTTTTTTATCATCGTTAAGTACCTTGCCTACAAATAGCATCGGGCCATTTTCTTTTACCGGTGCGTTTGTTTTGCGGCGTACCACAATGTTTTTATCAACAATTAAATAATCAAGAGGCCTGTCTTTCAGGAATTTATCAAGCACCTCGGTTATGGTGGCATCGGCAATATCCACGTTTATTGTTGGCAGGTCTTTAAGTATTCCTGATTTATATAGAAATGAATACCCGGTTTGTTTTTTGAGTTCTTTAAATAATTTATCAATGGTAATATCGTGCGCATTAATATTTATGCGTTGCCCGTAGGTAGCAGCGCTTACATACATAAAACCTATTAAAATTATTAAAGTGGTTAGCTTCATAACCAGGAGTATTTTTTTAAGCCCCTTATATTTATAGCGAGGCAGACAAAAAGTAGAATTTTGCATACTTTTGTATGGTTTTGGGTTAGTGAGAAACTTGTTAGCTTAATTAGTTTGATTCGGTTTACCCATACTGCTTGCCGGACTGTGTTGCAACCACTTTCCGGTTTTTTTATGGATCACCGTTAGCCCGGCAACCTTGCAGCCGGGTAATTGAGTGTGAGTAAAAATTTAGTTTACGATAATCTTTCTCCCTTCTATTTTAAAGTTAATACCACTGAATTTTAATAATTTTAAAGCTTTTGAAGCCGTAAGATTTCTGGAAAAGGTTCCCGAAAGCCGGTCGCCGGGTATTTTACCGGCATATTCAATATCCACATCATACCAGCGCCTTATCTGGCGCATAACAGTTTGGATGTCGGTTTCACTAAAATTAAACTCCTCATTTTTCCAGGCCAGCACCTGTTCGGTATCCGGGTTGTCAATTATTTTTATAGGGGTATTATCTCCGCTGTTGATGACAGATTGCTGCCCGGGTTTTAGCATAGCGTTGTATTTACCGGTTGTAACCTTAACGCTGCCTTCAATTAAAGTGGTTTTTATTGCGGGTTCATCGCTATAGGAATTTACGTTAAAATGCGTACCCAACACTTCAACCTTTTGCCTGTTACTAACTACCCTAAAAGGCATTGCCGCATTATGTGCCACTTCAAAATAAGCTTCACCGGTAATTTCAACCTGGCGGCTTTTGCCTGCAAACGCGGTTGGATATTTTATAGATGAGGCAGCATTGAGCCACACATTGGTTCCATCGGCAAGTTTTAAGTGATATTGGCCACCGCGCGGGGTTGCCATGGTATTATAAACAACTTCGGTATTATTATTTTCAGCTTGAGTATTATAAATTAACTCGCCATCGGCACTTTTGGTAACAACAATATTTCCCTGCGTTGCCAGTTGACCGTTTTTTGCGCCGCTTAACACAATTTGTTTGCCGTTAGCAAGCGTTAGGATAGCCTTGTTGCTGCCAGGGGCAATATCCTGAATATTATTAGCAGCCATTTGAAGCTTTACCTGTGACTTATGTATAATATAATAACCGCCAATAGCCACAAACAATAATATAGAGGCAGCGGCAAAAATACGCGGCCAAATATTTATAGGTTTTACAACAGCTTTTTGCTCACCTATGTGTTTTAACAAATTCTCCCTGATCCGTTTATCCGCCGCTTCAATTCTATCTGGTGTTGGCAAATTGGGGCTGTCTTTTAAATCCTTAATAAACCATTGTTCAACCAATATCCGCTCTTCTGGACCTATGTCATCCCTAAGATATTTACTGATCAAATCTTTTGCATTATGTTTTTTCATCTGTACCAACCGAACGTTAACCTGTCCAATCAACTACATGTAGGGTAGCCCGGTTAATAGTCCCGGTTAAAAATTAAAAAAATGTTGATTTGTTAATGATTAAGTAAAAGGAAGATAAATGCAAGCAAGCCCAATTTAACCCTAAGCGTTTTTAAAGCCAGGCTTAACTGGTTTTTAACCGTTTTTTCCGAGATGTCGAGGCGCTCGGCAATTTCCTTGTTACCCAGGTTTTCTTTGCGGCTTAATAAAAAGATCTCGCGCATTTTTGCGGGCAGGTTGTTTATCTCACTATCAATAATTGCGGTAAGTTCCTTTTCAATAATATAATTATCGGTTTGGTATTCTCCTTTGTCTATAAATAATTGAAACGCCTGTATATAATCGGCACGTACCTTTTGTTTATCTATTAAGTCAAAAAACTTATAGCGTAATGCGCTGTACAGGTATGATGACAATGAGGATTTGAAAGAGATAGTATGCCTTTTATCCCACAGATAAATAAAAACTTCCTGTACAAGGTCCTCTGCCAGGTCTTCATCCTTTACAGTTTTACAGGCAAAAACATACAACAACCCACTGTAGCGGTCGTAAATTTCAGTAAATGCAGACTGGCTTCCCGACTTTAACAAGTCGGTTAATTCCAGGTCGGTAAATGAATTGTAGGCATTCATCTGCATTTAAATTAACACGAATATATAGATATATTTAATACAGATATGTTTGAAGTTAAGCATGCAGCCAATTTCTTGTGAAACATCCGATCAAAATACGTAAAATACCTTATACCATCAGAGTAAATGAGAACCTAGAGCGCCGTAGTCCTCCAGATTTTTTCCAGGCTCAAAATGATCGATTTCGGGTTACAGAATAGTAACAAATTTCGGAAAAACGCAGTGCATTTCCGGCAACTTACCGCCAGATCACTAACAATTAGCTATTTACCAATAAATACCGGGCACTTTTGCATCTTGCTAAAGGCAATCTACTTGCCGATACAGAAAATATAGAGATTTGATTGCTAAGCAATTGGAAGTCAAAAGGAACAAATACGGAGCAGATTCTTAACCTAAAAAGTAAAACTATGATCAGCATATAGTTTTGTTGTTATTATGTATTTCTGAATTCAAAGCAAAAATAAAAAAGGCTGACCAAAATCGCTATTCTCCTTTTTGGTCAGCACCTTGCTTACAGCATACCCTTCCTTACAATCTTTCAGAATAGTCAAGTAAGGTATCAGCCGCCAAAACAGAGGAGGCGGGGTTTTGGCCCGTGATTAGAAGGCCATCACGGGTTACAAAAGGCTTCCAGTCTTCTCCTTTTTCAAATTTGGCGTCTCTTTGCTTTAGCATGTCTTCCAAAAGAAAGGGCACCACGTGTGTCAGCTGTGCGGTTTCTTCTTCGGTATTAGTGAAAGCGGTTACTCTTTTTCCTTCTATAAGCCATTGGCCGCCAGGAGTCCTCGCATTTTTTAAAGCCACCGGAGCGTGGCAAACCAGTGTTACAGGTTTTCCATTATAATAAAATGATTCAATGAGCTTTGCCGAATCCTTATCTTCAGCCAGGTCCCACATCGGACCATGCCCGCCGGGGTAAAAGATCGTATCGAAGTCGCTTTCCGAAATAGTGCTCAATTTCACCGTATTGCTAAGCTTGTCCTGTGTTTCCTTATCGCTGTAATATCTTCTGGTGGCATCGGTCTTATTTTCAGGAAGATCGCTCTTCGGGTCAATGGGAGCTTGCCCGCCTTTGGGCGATGCGATAACAATTTCCTTTCCAAGGTCATGAAATTTGTAATAAGGCGCGGCGAATTCCTCAATCCATAGACCTGTTTTTTTGCCGGTGTTGCCCAACTGATCGTGAGAGGTAACAACGAATAGAATTTTGTTGATTTTCATAGTTTTACATTTTTAGTTTAAAGCTTTATTGTGTTTGAATTTTCAGATTGCATGCTTCTTAGTTAGCATAACCATCAACTTCGATAATTGCGTCGGCAAATGCTTGTGGAGCTTCCTGTGGCAGATTATGCCCAACACCTCCGCCGATAACCCGGTTTAGATACTTGCCGGAGAATTTGCCCGCGTAGGCCCCTGGTGCCGGATGTGGCGCGCCATTGGCATCGCCTTCAAGGGTTATCGTGGGCACCGTAATGACGGGGCTTTTGGCAAGCCGCTCCTCTATGTCCTGGTATTTCGATTCACCCTCAGCAAGGCCTTGCCGCCAGCGATAATTATGGATTACGATTGCAACGTGGTCGGGGTTATCAAATGCTACAGCCGAACGGTCAAAGGTCGCGTCGTCAAAGTTCCATTTCGGCGAGGCAAGCCGCCAAATCAACTTGTTGAACTCATTACGGTATTTACCGTAGCCGGCCTCGCCGCGTTCGGTAGCGAAGTAGAACTGGTACCACCATTGAAATTCGGCCGACGGCGGCAGCGGTATTTTCCCGGCGGCCTGGCTGCCAACCAGGTAGCCACTGACAGAAACGAGCGCCTTGCAACGTTCAGGCCAGAGTGCGGCGATGATATCAGCCGTCCTTGCCCCCCAGTCGAAACCGCCGAGAACAGCTTTCCTGATCTTAAGCGCATCCATTAAAGCAATAATATCCAAAGCAACTACTGACTGCTGCCCGTTCCTGGGCGTTTTGGCCGAAAGAAAACGCGTTGTGCCAAAACCGCGCAAGTAGGGAATGATTACCCGATAACCCTTCGATACCAGTAAAGGGGCAACATCGGCGAAACTGTCAATATCATATGGCCAGCCGTGTAGAAGAATTACCACCTGACCATCCGCGGGGCCAGTTTCAGCGTATCCGATATTCAGCACGCCGGCGTTAATTTGTTTAATGCTATCAAATGAAGTATTGCCCCCCAGCCTTACGGGCGTCACATATGCCGGGTTTGCCTTACGGGGTTGCGCGTCAGCAGGGCCGATCATAAAAAGCGGACCAGCTGCGAGGGTGACTGCTGCCGCGCCTAAAAAACGGCGGCGGTCATAGTTAAATCGTTCTGACATAGACTTAATTTTTAAAATTCCAGTTAAATTTTTTCTACTCCGGCGGAAAACATTCCACCCAATAAATCCTGCCTGATCAGTTTAAACCAGGTTAGCCTCCACTTTGATATTGCCGTGTATAACCTTAGAATATGGACAGATCCGGTGCCCGGCTTCAGCAAGCTCCTGGGCAACTTCACGATCCAAACCTGGCAGGCTAATATTAAGCCGGGCCTGGAGTGTGTAATCTTCATTCGCAAGACACAGATCTATCTCAGCATCAACGGCTGCATCTACAGGAAATCTCACTTTCCTTTTAGCCGCCTCTATCTTTAGAGCGCTGAAGAAACAGGAAGACCAGCCCGCAGCGAAAAGTTGCTCCGGATTGGTGCCATTGCCCGGGGTACCGGGAACTGAAAGCTTAATGTCCAGGCGACCGTCAGAAGTCCGGGCCGAGCCGCCATCACGGCCGCCGGTGGTGTGGGTTTTAGCGGTGTATATTACTTTTTTCATTTCGGTATCCAGTTGTTGATTGGTGATAATGTTATTTTCTGTCGTTTTAATTTTTTAGCTATCCGTTTTTCTAAATCATTCGGCATGGATCTAACCTTCTGAAAATTCCACAACAGGAAAGGTTAGTTTTCCTGGTTATTTCTTTTTGTTCCGCGGATCATCCAGCGGATTGATATAGCTTATCCCCAGCGGCCCATAAGCGGTAATCTGTGTCACATACTCGCCTGACTTTGCCCAATGAAAATGGGGCGTGTTGCCGGGTAGTACAATCACACTTCCGGGAGAGTATGCTTTTAATTTAGATGCATCGAATTTGGTGCCGAGGCCGATGTAAAACACACCGGAGATGACAGTGTATATTCTGTCTTCAGGATGTGTATGCGGCATCAAAATAACTCCGGCCGGTATTTTTACCCTGGTTACATAAGGGCCGGCTTGATTAGGGTTGCCAACCAAAACCGCAAGACGGGCCTGCGGCGGGAATGCCGGGAATGGCAGCCACTTTATATTCTCCTGGTAGATGGTACCGAAGGTTTTATTAGGTAAGCCCTGAGCTGAGACACTGGCCGCGCTCAAAAAGCCAGCGAAGAATAATACGGTCAATAAATGAATTAACTTTTTCATGACGGGTTATTTAATAATAAATGATTTTACTTTTCCGGCATAACATAATGTATCCGGATATTTTTTTGGTTTAAAATGCGTATGGTTAATGGTTTACAGTTCTGTTTTTACCCCCGGTTTAAGAATTTTTAGCCGGTCGGCAATTCCCAATGCGCTAAAGGACTGCTGCAGCATTTCGCCGGTTTCGGTATAATGCGACCAGCCCTCAAAATGTACCGGGATAATGGTCGCGTCCGGAAAGGCAAAAGCGGTATCAATTGCATCATTAGTACCCATTGTTACATTGAATGGCCCGCGCGGCTTAGCTGCGCCCGCAAAAATGAACACATATTTCGGCTTGAACCTTTCAGCAACTTCCTTTATACCACCATAGAAAACGGTGTCGCCGGTAATGTAAATTTGCATTTCCCTGGTTGCAACAATAAAGCCGGTAACATCCCCGGTGAGGTGCCCGCTGCCGGCCGGCCCATGCCGGGCAGGTGTTGACGTAATTGTAATATTATCGCCTAAAATAACGGTTTCCCATGGCGACAGACCGACAGCATTTCCCTTTAGTCGTTCGGCACCAATTTTGGTTGTAAACGTTTTGGGGACAGTTTTGATGAACTCCCTGCCGGCGTTATCGAGGTTATCGCCATGCTGATCATGACTTAGCAGTACCACATCAATTTTACTAATGTCGGCAGCTGCGGGGCCCGCTGTCTTCCGGTAGGCAGGTTTGTCGTTAATCGTAAACGTTTCGCCGGCCGGGTCGAGCGTCGGGTCGGTCATCAGCCTTAAACCGCCAATTTCAAGTATAACAGTGGGTCCGCCGAGATAAATAACATCAATTGCATTTTTCATATTGTTAAGCTTTTAAATGGTCGGGGATGCCTTAGTTTATTCTGGTGTGGTCTTCATGCCTTCAGCGGCTTTGGTGTATTTAAGCGCAGGTGCAAGTAGCCGCACTAGTTTATTAACTGTGAAAATGGTACTGGCAGGCCGATGAAACACTTAATAACACATAACCCTTAACTATCTAATGCAGTTAAGAAAATCACTTCCGGTTTATCATTTTCAATCCTGCCTTTCACAAATTCCAGATATTTTTCAGTGTGGATGCGAGCCTTGTGCTGCTGAAAAACATCGGCGCTCTGATAAATCTCATAAAAAACGATCACTTTAGGCGAATCCTCCCGCGTATGGATCAGAAATAATTCACAACCTGTTTCCTTACGGGTTTCAACAGCCAGTTCAATCGTCGCTTTTTTAATTTCCTCTTCAAAGCCTGGAATCACGTTGATATTGGCTATTAAGATTAATTTTCCCATGGTTAATATTATTTTAGATGATTCTCAATTTATTATTTGTTTCCGATGGTGCTTTTCTCCCCTACATCAGTAATCATTTTATTGACGATCAACCAATGATTATCAATTTTATGAAACGACAGGAACTCATCATAGTTAAAGTCGTACATTTTAACATTTACTTTGGCAATAGCAATGGAATTGATCACATCAATAGAGATGATTGTTCCCTTAAAAGGTTTGCCGGAATCCTTTACACTTTGGCGGTTTTTTACACCGTCAAGGTACTGATCGAGTGTTTTGGCATAGGGCTCCCCTTTCACATCCCCGAAGAGTAAAGTGCCGGAGTTATAAATTTTCGACAACCTGTTAATGTCGCCTTCGTATATGCCCTTGAAGTAATGATTCTCCAGCACATCGGTGATAGCTAATGAATCCTGCTGATTGTTCTCCATTTTGTTAAAGTTTTGTGCTTTTAATACCAGCACCGTGCAGATGAAAAAAATTGTAAATAAAAGCGCCCTCATATTATATTACATTAAATTATGCCCGGCCGACATCCCGCCATCTACATTAATTATTGCGCCGCTAATAAATTTACTTTTGGCGACAGCGTATATCATTTCTGCCACATCTTCTACTTCGCCAACGCGGTTTAAGAGGTGCAAACCCGCGCTTTTATCAGCGTGTTTGCCGTGCATAGGTGTACGTATAACGCCTGGCGCTATAGTATTAAACCTGATATTGTCCTTGCCGAATTCGGCAGCCAGTTGCAGGGTGAGTGCGTGTATCGCGCCCTTTGAGCTCAATGGTGCGGTTGATGGAGCGCCCGCGAGGGCGTGATATACCGACGGCGTACCAATATTGATCACAACGCCATCAAGCTGCCTTAGCATTTGCGGAAGTATAGCCTGGGTGGTAAAAAAGGTACCTTTAAAGTTCGTATTTAAAAACCTGTCGAGGTAAGCTTCGTCTACCTCCAGGAACGGCTTTACTTCGTATATCCCGGCATTATTCACCAGCACATCGGCCGAGCCAAATTTGGCCATTGCAGCCGCCAGTAACTTTTCGCCGGTGCTTTTGTGTTTTACGTCACCAGCTACCATAGCCAGGTTATCGCCACCACCCAATTCCCTTTAAACTTTTCGCCGGTAACTATTATTGTTTGTTTTTTCATTTTCTTATTTTTTATCAGCCGTTATACCTCTTTCCCGCAACACTGACACCTGTTCCCCGGCGAATCCCCAGTCGTCCAGTTCGATTTCCTGTATCACTACATGGGTCAATTGCGGATCTTTATTTAACACACCGACAATTAGATCCGTTACCCCTTTAATCAGGGTTTGCTTTTGTTCCCGGGTAACGCCTTCGCGGGTTATTTCTATTTTAATGTATGGCATGGCTTTAATTTTTTAAGCCAAAACTGCTTTTTCAGGCGGCCTTGGCGGTTACTGTTATATTCAATTCAAAATCGTTGTAGATCAGGGTATCGCCTAAATCTTTAAAAAAATTACCTGAACGGAATTTCATGCCGTATTTGGTTCGGTCAATTACCAGCAGGGCTGTCGCGGTTAATATATCGCCGTCTACGGTAATGGCTGTATCAAAGCCAACCGGCTGCATGATTCCTTTAATCGTCAGATCGCCTTCCACATGGTTGTCCGAAACTGAGGTGATATCCAAAAATGCTTCAGGATATTTTTCGGACGAGAAAAAATCATCCGATGCCAGATGACCGAAGAACTGCCCATTGGTTGCAGGGTCAGTTATATCCAGTATTTTTATAGAGGTTGTATCGATGACAAAATTACCGCCTGTAAGTTTATCGTCATTTAAAATCAGGTTACCTTTTTTTATGGCTATAGTACCGTTGTGGGCGCCATGTAACTTTTTGCCAACCCAGTCGATATTGCTTTGAGCCGTTATAATTTCAAATTTTTGAGTCTTCATTTTATTTATTTTTTTTAATTATTACAACAAAGTACGGAGGCATTTGCCAGGGCGCCGCGTGACCTGTATCACATTTGAATTGTAAGTTTGATTTATGTGATCCAGGTCACTTTGAAACCAGACACTATCGTACGCCCCGCTCTACCTGCTTTTTTATTATCGGAGAGTTTTAAATGCTGCACGCATTTCTTCGGCAAATACTTTAGGTTGTTCCCACGCCGCGAAATGCCCGCCTTTGTCGAGTTTATTGTAGTAGATGAGTTTTGGGTATGCCTGTTCTGTCCAGCTTCGCGGGGCTTGATAAAGCTCATCGGGAAAGGCACTCACCGCAACCGGGATGGTGATACCCTTCGGATCAAAGAAAGGAAGTTTGCTTTCCCAATAGAGACGCGCCGAAGAAACCGCAGTGCCTGTTAGCCAGTAAAGCGTAATGTTGTCGACGATGTCTTCCTGGGTCAACCCTTCAGGATGCCCGTTGAAAACGCGTGTAATGAGTGCCAGGCTAACTGCATCGTGGTCAAGTATCCAGGAGGCCAGGCCGATGGGCGAATCTTCAATTCCGTACAGCGTCTGTGGGCGGTTCGCCATCTCGCTGGCATAACCCAGGCCGTGCTTGTAGAAAAAATCGAGCTGATCCCAAGCGTGTTTTTCATCGGGTGAGAGGCCGGATGGTGGCGGCCCGTTGAACTGGAGGGCTTTTGAAACATCGGCCGGAAGAGTGGCTGGCATGTTGGTGTGAATGCCTATCAATTCGGGGGGTACTTGCAGCGCCATCTGTTCGGTAACAGCATTGCCCCAATCGCCGCCTTGTGCTACAAACCGCGTATACCCGATCCGTTTCATCAGCACAACCCATGCCCGTGCGATGTGTTGCGGGTCCCAGCCGGTAGCGGTGGGCTTGCCCGAAAAACCATAGCCCGGCAACGACGGTATCACTACATCAAAAGCATCTTCAGCCTTTCCACCATAGGCAGTCGGGTCGGTAAGCGGTCCTATTATCTTCAGTTGTTCAATAATCGAGCCCGGCCATCCGTGCGTGATGATGATAGGCAAAGCATTTTTATGTTTGGAGCGAACGTGAATAAAATGAATATCAACGCCATCGATATTTGTGATGAATTGAGGCAGTGCGTTCAGTTTCGCCTCCATTTTGCGCCAATCGTAATCTGTTGCCCAATAGTGCGCCAATTTCTGTATCACCGCAAGCTGTACACCCTGCGATTGATCGTTAACAGTCTCGCGTTCTGGCCATTGCGTTGCCAAAATCCGGCGTTTAAGATCAACGAGCTTTTTCTGTGGAATGTGTACACTGAAAGGGCGGATCGCTTCACTGGGTGAGGTATTACCCGCAGCCGCATTTTGTGCATTGCCCAATGCACCTTGCATCACCAGGGCTGATGCGATAATTGTACCTGTAAGAATTTGTCTGGTATTTTTCATGGTTTTAACAGTTTAATTTTGACGCTTTTTACTATTGCCAATCTATTTCCATGCCACTTACAATATCCTGTTTATCAGAAACTTACATTGCTTAAAAGATACCTTAATCCTTTATATGTCATAAATCATGAAAATCAATCATGAGATGTCGTGATAATAAAAGGCTTTATTTCCAATCTGTATCGGCGAAAAGAATAGTTAAAAGCAAACGGGTTAAATGCCTTTATACATAATCAGACTGGTTATCGTCATTTCACAACCATATGTTTGAATATGCGATTCGAACAATTAATAATGTCTTAATTTTGGAGAGTTGAAGAAAACACACTGCATGGCGTGAAAAATAAGGCTGGAACGAAATAGCATGAACAAAAACAAGCTTTATTGTATTTTAATCTTAGTGCATAAATGAAAACATTTTCGCTTTCAAGGCATAGCCGGCTTTTCTCTGTACCTGATGACAACCAGGAATATCTTTTTGTGAGCTCCGGTGACCGTCCGTACCAGGAAGAACCATATCGGGCTGAAAGTTATGCGATTGTTTACATAAAGGAGGGCGGTGTAAGATTGAATACGGGCCTCGTGTCGTGGGACGTTGATGCGCCATCAATTATTACTTTAGGGCCGTCGGTTATCCGATATTTCACCAAAAGCAGCGACGTTCTGAAAATGGATGTCATATTTTTTAAGGATACGTTTCTACTGGAACGGCACGCGGACCTTTTTTTTCTCGCCCGGTACGACTTTTTTGAAAATAGTGATCTTCACGTATTATCGCTGGACGAATCTTCCGTTACCAGGTTCAGCAAAATATTTGAGCTCATCCAACTTACACAAGCCACGGCCAATTACCACCAGGGGGAGATTATCCGGAGTTACATTTTCGCCTTGATTTACGAAATTGATGCTTATTACCGGCAGCGTATGTCCGGGCAGGCAACCTCACTAAGGGACACCCTTTG